>Ga0209189_1001522_pt1 | contig 17228 bp, 16 predicted proteins | sample C_130820_EF_Meta_FD_187308 | JGI IMG/M metagenome (GOLD analysis project Ga0209189, IMG submission 187308) | Freshwater microbial communities from Lake Croche, Canada to study carbon cycling - C_130820_EF_MetaG (SPAdes) (version 3) | ecosystem: Environmental > Aquatic > Freshwater > Lake... | reverse complement strand
ATCCGACATTAAATATAAATACTAACTAACAGCCCCAATCTAATTATATATGAAATTCAAGGCCGTAATCTTCGACTTCGGAAACGTCATTATTAATATTGAGTTTCAGAGAATTTATCAGACATTCGCCAAATTCACATCAAAACCTATTGCTTACATCGAAAAAAGAATCACCGAAGACCAAATCTTTAGGCGATACGAAAGCGGACAATTCACCGACGAAGAATTTAGAGAAGTAATTCGCCAAACGCTCGGTTTCCCGCTATCCAATCAAGAAGTTGACACCGCATGGAATGCTATTTTGCTTGACATTCCTTCCGAAAGAATTGATTTGATAAATAATATTCGCCAAAAATATCCTGTTTATTTGCTTAGCAACACCAATAATATACATATTAAGGCATCTAATAATTATCTAAATGAAACTCACGGAATCAAAAACTTAGATATTTTATTTGATAAACTCTATCTTTCCTACGAAATGGGAATGTGGAAACCCGATACCGAAATATATTACGAAGTATTACGTTCAATTAATTTAGAACCAAACGAAGTCATATTTTTTGATGATAACCTACAAAATATCGAATCAGCCAAGGCAATTGGAATGCAAACAATTTTAGTTGAGCCAACTACTTCTATAGTAGAATATTGTAAAAACATATTTTAAGTTGTTACTTTGTAGCATACAATAATCCCTCCCGATGAATCAGCGACGTACGCACCTTTTACAAATATTTTTATTTATTATTACTTTTATATCTGCAACGCTAACAGGTGCCGAATGGATTTATGGAAGAGTATTCTTTATTGGAGAAAACACACTTGGTTGGCCCGAGTTTTTTGAAGGCTTAAAATACTCAATACCCTTTTTAGGCGTTCTCACAATTCACGAGTTTGGTCATTATTTTACAGCAAAAAAACACAAAACTGATGTAACTCTGCCCTACTATGTCCCTTTATGGTTAGGTGGACTAAGTTCTACTTTTGGAACGCTCGGTGCATTTATTCGTATAAAAGAACGAATCAACTCACGAGTAAAATATTTTGACATTGGTATTTCAGGCCCATTGGCAGGTTTTGTAGCGGCATTATTTGTACTTTGGTATGGTTTTACGCATCTTCCACTTCTCGATTATGTATTTGAACTTTTCCCTGTTTTTAAGCAATACGGCAACGACTACGGCAAATTTCTCGAGACAAGTCCAGATTATATGTCACTAAAACTTGGTGATAGCTTACTTTTCAATTTCTTTGAGCAATATGTTTCTACCGGAGAACTTCCTCATCCCTATCTTTACACTAATTACCCTATTATTTTTGCAGGATATTTGTCTTTGTTTTTTACAGCACTAAACCTCATACCAATTGGTCAGCTCGATGGTGGACATATTCTTTACGGCCTCATCGGCGACCGGGCATTTAATATTGTTTCTCCTATTCTGTTTTCTTGTTTTATTTTTTATGCAGGCTTAGGCTATTTCAATGCATACGAATTTACCACCCAAGACACCCAAATGTTCTTTATTTTAATCGGTAAGTTTGTAGCATTCATCTTGTTTAATTATTTTTGTTTTTCAAAAATCACCGATAATCTAATGACCAACTTGATTATTGCTTTGTCAGTTGTTTCATTACAATTACTAATTTCATATTTTTTCCCAACCATTGAAGGTTATTCGGGTTTTCTAGCTTTTGGCTTAATTATTGGTCGTTTCTTAGGCGTTTATCACCCATCCACCTCCGATATGAAACCTCTCACACTTGAACGAAAAATACTTGGTTGGGTAGCTCTCATTATTTTTGTGATTTGCTTTAGTCCAAAACCCTTTACTATCATTCAAAATTTGCCATAATTAATGATGAATTATTCGACTGATGAATGACGAATAAATCACGAAATCCATGTTTGGAAAAATATAAAATTTACAAACCTTAATTAATAAATCATCTTACTAAAATCATAAAACGTAATTAATAGTTTGTAAAATATAAATCTTATTTGCTCTGATGACCTCGCATTAATTTTTAATTCTTAAATCATATTCGCTCTTGCTACCCCGTGGTAATTCATAAATCTAAATCGCTTTGGCGACCACGTCGTTTTTCATAAACCCTAAACCTTAAAAATGTATTCGCCATGGCGACTCTGTTTTAATTACTAATTAGTAATAACTCGTGTTAACATGTCGTAATTCATAATGCCTATCACTATGCTAAACTGGATATTCAAAATATGCTTTCGTCTATTAGGCTGGAAAGTCCTGAATACACCTTATCACTTAAAAAAAGGACTTTTTGTAGTTGCTCCTCATGCTCGAACATCAGATTTTTTTATTGGTCTTTTAACTAATCCAACCGTTAATTTACAAATAAAATATTTGGGTAAAGCCGAGCTTTTTAAACCACCATTCGGTTGGATATTTCGTGGTTTAGGTGGAATACCCGTTGATCGAAATAAAAGCACCAATTTTGTCCAGCAAGTAGTCGAAACATTCAACAAATATGAAAACCTTTTGGTTGCCATCGCTCCCGAAGGCACTCGCAAAAATGTAAGCAAGCTCCGTACAGGATTTTATTACATGGCTCACCAAGCAAAAGTGCCAATTGTAATGTCAGGCTTTGATTACCCTCGAAAATCAGTTATTTTTGCAGAACCATTTCTAACATCTGGCGATTTTGAGGCAGATATGAAAAAATACTTTATCCCGTTTTTTGAAACTATAGGTGGAGTTGATAAAGATTGGCTAAAAAATTACAAAGTTGGGAAATTTGATGTATAGAAAAAAGGAATGACGACAAGTCTGGCCCACAGACCAAAGAAACTTGATATAACAACTCATGGAAAAACAAACTAAAGCCATACGCATACAAACCAAACGCTCACAATATAGAGAACACTCAACACCATTGTTTCTAACAAGTAGTTTTTGTTTTGAAGATGCTGAACAAGGAAAAGCTCTATTCGACGAAACCCTCGAAGGTAATATTTATACCCGTTTCTCGAATCCATCAGTACAAGAGTTCGTAGACAAAGTTTGTATGCTCGAAAATTGTGAAGAAGGAATTGCTACTGCAACTGGAATGGCGGCAGTTTTTGCTGGCTTTGCGGCACACCTAAAATCAGGCGAGCACATAGTAGCTTCGCGTGCATTATTTGGTTCGGCTCATCAAATTTTGACTCAAATTTTGGCAAAATGGGGAATCACACATACCTATCTTGACGCAACTTCTCCAGAAAGTGAATGGGAAGCAGCCATTTTGCCAAATACCAAGATGGTTTATCTAGAAACCCCATCAAACCCTGGTCTTGAATTGGTCGATATGGCAATGATTGGACGCTTGGCCAAAAAACATAGTTTAATTTACTATGTTGATAATTGTTTCGCTACCCCAATTATTCATACACCAACCGATTTTGGTGCAAATCTAATTGTTCATTCAGCCACCAAATTTATGGATGGTCAAGGGCGAGTTTTGGGCGGAATTATTACAGGTACAAAAGAACTCATCGCTCCAATTCGCTTCTTTTGCCGTCATACAGGGCCGTCAATGTCGCCATTTAATGCTTGGGTTTTATCAAAAAGCCTCGAAACCCTCGAAATTCGTATGGCTCGCCATTGTGAAAATGCAGTAAAATTAGCCAAAGCCTTAGAAAAAATGGAAGGTATTGTAAACGTCAAATATCCACACCTAACGACGCATCCTCAATACGAATTGGCTAAAAAGCAAATGAAAGCTGGAGGATCAATGGTAACGTTTGAAATCGAAGGTGGATTTGAGCGTGTAAAGAAATTTACTCAATTGGTGAAAATCGCTTCAAATTCATCGAATTTAGGTGACTCACGCACTATCATTACTAATCCATATACAACAACCCACGCTAAACTTTCGATAGAAGATAAACTAAAGCTCGGAATCACCGAAGGTCTTATCCGTTGTTCGGTTGGACTGGAAGATATAAGAGATTTGATTGCTGATTTTAAGCAAGCTGCTAAAAAGTCTTCGACATTATTTTAAGTACCTTATCTTCTGTACAGAAAAGTTTTGTCTTATACTTTTGTACAGAAGTTTTTTAAAAAACAAATGAAAAACCACCACCAAATAAACGCCCAAAAGCGTAGTTAAATTTTTGTTTTACATTATTTTCATATTGCGTGCCATATAAAGAGTTTGTCCCTATAGGATTTTCTTTATTCAATAAATTCCAAATTTCTATATAACTTTTAAAGCCTTTGCTGTTCCTCATGGGGCTAAACCATTCGATTTTAAGATTAATATTGCTATAATTTGCCAATCTTAATGAATTTATCTCACCTCTAACTGGAAACCAAATTTGGTTTTGGTAGGTAGCAGTTTTAATAGGTGTATAAGGACGACCTGTCTCAAAACGATAATTTAACTCTATTAAATTTGGAATGAAATCTTGGTTTTTAGCTGCTATTTTCCACAAAACATTGGCATTAAATATGTTTTTTTGGTCGAAATTGGCAGAGTATTCTTTGTTATCAAAACCATAAGTTCGCATACTATTTGACAAAGCATAAGAAACCCAACCCTGAATTTTACCCAACTTTTTTTCAATAAAAAACTCTATTCCTTTGCTTTTTCCCACGCCATCTGAAGCATAAATACTATTAGTATTTTGCACGGCAAGCCCTTGATAATCTTTCAAATAAGCCTCTACCCAACCAGAAAAAATTTCATTGAAACGATGTTTTAAACCCAAAATATAGTGAATAGCAAGGCTGGACGGTAAAAAATTGGCATTTTGTATGCAAATTCCTGCAAATTGATGGTATTTTCCCCATGCCAGATGAAAACCGCTTTTCTTGCTTATTGAGTATATTAATCTAATTCGTGGTGAAATATCAGCCGAATGAAGATTAGAATCCCAGCGTAAACCTACATTTGCACTTAGTTTTTTTGTTATTTGTCCTTCATAAAGCATGAAAGCACCTATTTGATTTAATTTATCATTAATCTTAAAGACTTGGTTTAAGTCAGTAAACTCGTTGGGATTACTAAAATCAATGCTTTTTTTTTGAAAACCGGTATAAGTATAATCAGTTTTATAGAATTCAAAACCGCTTTTTATTAAGGCATTTTTGGCAACGAAAAAAGTAAAATCATTGCGTAAACCAAAGATATTACTATTGGTTTTGATTGAAGTTTCATCATTCAATTGGTAGTTATCTTTGTTGGCATTGTGCGTTAAGATAAGTTTATTATACATTTTTTGTGAAATATTAGTCTGCCAAATGGCACTTTGCGTATTCTTTTTCCCAGAACTGATGATTTTATCAAGATTTCCGTTGCCTGTCGAATCTTTCGATTGATAATCAATACTCTCATCTGAAATTGAGTTAGCGAAAGTTATGGTATTTTTCTGATTTACACGATATGCCAATTTAAGATTGGTATCAAAAAGTGCTGGAGTTGGAAAACTGGCTTTTTTCAATATTTTATCCATATAGGTTCTTCTACTGGCACAAATAATTGATAATTTATTCTTTATAATTGGGGCTTCTATAAAAGCCTGTGCATTATAAATTCCCAATGAAAACGAACCATGTACCGCATTAAAATCTCCTTCTTTCAACGAAACATTCAAAACAGAGGACATATAATTGCCATAAGCTGCCGAAAAACCGCTTGTTAGCAATTCAATATTCTTAATAACATCAGTATTGAAAATAGATTTTTGTCCGCCAAAATACCAAGGCCAAGAAACAGGTGTATTATCTAAAAGAAATAATATTTCATCGCTCGCCCCACCTCTGATATAAATGCGAGAAGGCGTAAATAAATCACCCACACGCCCAACTCCAGGCATTCGAGCAATGGATTGTATTGGGTCTTCCAATAAACCATATGTTTTTTGTAGTATATCTTTTCTTAAATCCAAATGGCTTGGTGTCGAAAGATTGCTTAGTTTATCGCCTTTAATGATAACTTCTAATAATTCATTTTTGATATTTTTCAAGAAAACTGTATAATTGTTTTTTGAATTATCCGAAACAACGAATTGATTTTCATAGCCAACCATACTGAAAAATATTGTATCATTTTTTTGAATATTTTCAACATAAAACTTGCCATTTATATCACTTAGTAAGCCTTTTGTTTTGCCATACCGAATTGAAACACCAATTAATGGGTCATTACTTTTAGTATCTAAAATAGTGCATTGTATTTGTCCAAAAGTATTTAAAACAAAAAATAAATTAAAAATAGGGATGATAAAAAAGAGTCTTTTTGTTGTCATAATTTCATTTGAAGGAATAAGTTAATCCAAAATAAATAGTTCTTTTTTGATAAATTTTTTCTACAACTTGCTTATAATCAATATTATATGAATAATTGGAAATGTTTTTAAAGTTAAAAATATTTCCAATAGTAAGATACAATACCCATGTAGTATTATTTTTTTTTGAGGGTAAATACTTACTTAATAATACATCACATCGAAAATATTCGGGCAAACGCTTACTATTTGTTAAGCCATAAATGGGTTCATAAATAGTTCTGTCCTGACGCTCAAGACGATTAATGACTGGGGTATAAGGCGTACCCGAACGAAAATTTAACGTAGTGCCAATTGTTAGAAAAGGCAAACTATATTGAATCGTATTTTTCAGGAAAATAGGCAGACTATGTGCTGAAATATGATTAATATTTGACGTATCAGAAACTTGACTTTTGATAGACGAAAGAGAAATGTCAAAACTCCATTTTTTGAATGTTTTTTTTAAATAAAATTCAATTCCCTTAGTATTTTGTCTATAATAGTTATACTTTTCTGCTTTTTGGTAAATAGCAATCGAAGCCTTGGTATTATCTTGCTCATAAGCATAATCCAAAGACCATTGTTTGGTTTTTGTTAAATCGAAGGTATTATCAATTGTTTTGACATAGGAATGTGTTTCTCCCAACGAAAAATTCAAAAATTGTTTTTCAGAAATGGCATAACGAGCGTGTATTTGTTTACTTAAATAATTGATTTTTAGGTTTTGACGAATACCTATTCCGATAGATAATTTTTCTGTAAAAGCATATTTTCCATACAAATATACTTCATTGATATTTCTGTCAAATGTAGTAGTATCGGCAAAAGAAGGAGCATTTATTCGATAATCATAAGAATAAATGGGAAAATTTTCTTTCAAATGGATGCTTCGGCTATCGAAATTATATCCTATTTTAAAAGTTATTTTGTTTGAAACAAAGTAGCGATAATCAACGCCTATATAAACATCTTTGTTAGCTTGGCTACTGAAATAATTTCCAACAGAATCTGTTTGTGAAGAAATACTAAAGCCTGTTTTTAAGGAAATTGCGTATTTTTGAGCAGTTTTAGCAATATTTAACGTAGAAAAAAAGCGTTTTTTTTCATAATCGTAATTTCCACTGAGAGATGGATGCTGAAAAAATACTTGATATTTTTCTGTATTTGCGTAAGAAAATAGCTTTAAATTCCAGTTTTTGGACAAATCTGATGTCCAATGTATGCCAATATCTTTTAAGTTAAATTTTGATAAATTTTCAAAAGCACGAGGATTAATAGTCTTTAATAATTGATGGCTTTGAATATTAGAAAATATTTTCAGCATACTGCTCTTTTTTATGGGAGTACCAAGCATAAATCCAGATTGTGCCAAACCAATAGAGATTTCTCCAAATTTATTACCTACTTTTTCATCACTCGTTAAGCTAATTAAACCGCTGCCTACATTTCCATATTCTAAAGGTGGGTTGCTTGCAAAAACCAATACATTTTTAATCAAATTTACATTAAAAATACTAAAAGTACCTATGCCTGAAAGTTGTGCAAATTTTACGGCATCATATATAGGAATATCGTTCAAGAAAACACCTGTTTGTGAGGCATTACTTCCTCGAAGACTTATACTGGCAGATTCATCGGTGGTAGTGCTTGAAGGGAGCGAGCGGACTGCTAAAATAGGGTCTGCATTGGACGATGGAGTTAAAACGATGTCTAAAAAGTCCATTTTTTTTATTACAAAATCCTCTGCTATTGGCAATTGAGCTGTAACTTTTATTTCTTGAAGTGCTGTATTTTTTGAAGGAACAAGTTTAAAATCAAAATATAATGTATCTGTTGGAGTAGCAATAATTTTATTAACCGTTTCGTAGCCCAAATAAGAAACTATCAAAGTATCAGGCAATTTTTGTGCTTTTATGAAAAGTTCAAAGCTACCATCTAAATCGGTTGAAGTACCTATTTTATTGGATTTGAAATAAATATTTGCTCCTAAAAGTTGTTCTTTTGTTTTTTTATCCAAGACAATTCCTTTGATACATATTTGTTTTTGGGCATATATGTTTTGAAATGTCAATAATAATAGTGCGAAAATAAAGTATTTAGCCATTTAAAACTTACGAATTAAAAATGGAACAATTATGATGAGACTCATTGAAGTATAATAAGCAGTAATAAATAAATAAGACATCAAAAGATAAAGTGTATATGAAAGGTCTTTTCGTGATATTTCATTAAACTGTCTCTTTTTTAGACATATAAAAACCTTGTTGAATGATAAACCTGCATCGCTAAATAAAGAAGGATTTGAAACGATCTCTGTTAGTAAAAAATAGCCATCTGTTGCAGGAATAAATGGCATAATATTAAAAGCAATACGAATAAGAAGGAAATAAAGAAAAAACAAAGCAATGAATGAAGGTAAATTCAAATACAATAACAATACCGCTAATGTTAGAACTAAATCAACTAATATACCTGCGGCAGTTACCAACATTCGTGTCCGTTTGTTATCCCATAAATAGAGTGAATTGGTTGATACATAAATGAAAGGCAAAAAACCAAGCACTAAGGCTAATCCCATTTCAGATGTTTGTCCGCCATGTTTTCTATATAACAAATAATGTCCAAATTCATGGAAAAAAGTAGATAAAATAAGACCAAATAAAATAAGAATAAAGCTAAATAGGCTTTTGGGGGGGGATAAATCATAGATGTAGTCTAACGTAAGTTTTTCAAAAGAGGAAAAAAACAGGGCTATAATTACAGTAAATAGTGTAAACCAAAAAAGACTAATAAGTAATTTTTGACCTATTTTAGAAACTGAAAATTTTTCTAAAGTAGTATTATGTAAATCAATAGTAAAGATTTTAAAAAAACGAATATTCCCTCGAAAGATAAAAGTTGTACGTAAATGTAGGTATTGTGAAATTTTGTTTAAAAATCCAATGAGATATATAGTGATAGGTGAATATTTTTCTTTACTTTTCTTTATTCTTTTTTTATTTTGATAATCTTCTGTAAGAAGGATGTCTATTTCTTCTGCTTTTTGGATTAGACTTAACATGAAATCTTTATCAATGTCATATTTTTCTCGAAAATTATCAATAGTTTTTTCGATATTTTGAGTGTTGGCATAGTTTTCAAGAATTTCAAATTCTCCTTCGCTCATCGAACTTAATACATTCGTAAAGGTATTTTTTAAAAATACTTCTTCTGTTTTGTCATTACGAAAAATTAATTTTATGTCTGGATTTAACATAGGAAAAAAATATTTATGCCTTGCCTACTAAAATAACTCCAAAAACAACTTGACTTTTATCTGTAAAGCCAATAAGTTCAGCAACTAAATCATCACAATAGCCTCCAACCGCACAACAAGCTATTTCTAAAGCGGTTGATGCTAAATAGATAGAATGAATAATTGCCCCCGTATCAATCAATGCCCAACGAACACCTCTGTCAAGATATTTAAAGCATGTTCGATTCAATACTGACCCTAAAATGATATAACCACTAGCATTTTTATAATCCATATCATTCTTTGCTTCTGTAAAAAATGCTTTTTTTACGGCTTCTTGAAAAGTAATATCAGACTCAAAGTTAGAAATTTTTTCTAAGCTCATTCTGTCGAGATTATAATGATAAACTCCTTTTGGTAATTCCTCAATCCTTTGATTTACAAAATACATATCTACAGGATATAAGCCTCCACCAGAAGCAATATTCCTTGCTGATGGAATAAATTTATCTTTTATTCCTGCTCGTGTTTTGGTGTAGGATAATTTTATTAATTGTGAAAGTTTAACAAATGAAAGTCCTTCTTTTTTGTTAAATTCTCTTAAACTAACCCTACCATGGTTCAATGAATTAAGGGCTTTAGTTTCATGTTCATCAAAGTGGGTGTTTTCTAATAAATACTCATCTGCAAATCCTAATTCATGGGAATGATTGGCAATATGCTCCATGAAATAATCAGTATTCATTATTTCAACTAATCTTTTGCTGTATTCTATGACATCATATTGGTGCATTTTAGAAGACTCAATAAACTCAAAAGCCTCTTGACTAATACATTCATCGTACAAATAATTTATAATTTTTCTCATATCAATTTAGCTTTTCAATTTTGGCTCTCATTTTTTTTAAAGTTTCAAAATTAGGATAAAGTTTAAGCCCCTCTTCTAAATATTTAAGGGCTTCGTTTTTTCTTTTTTCATAATTATAAAACTTTACCAAATATAAATAAGTCTCTTGTTTTCCCCAATCAGGACTATACGGGTTTGGGTCATATTTATCATTCAGTGTGATGGCTTTTTTTAGGGTTTCTTCAACAACTTTCATTCCACCATACATTTTTGGGGTATGATAATCATAAATACCTAAAGCAAGATAAGCACGTATGTTTTGAGGAGCCATTTGGATAGCTTTTTCGGCATTTTTTCCAACTTTTGATGCTCGAAATGGCAACATTAAGGCATTAACAAAGTTTAGTTGTAAGCCTCCCAAAAGAGATAATAAAGCATAGTGTTCTGAGTTTTTTTTGTCTATATCTTCAAGCAATTTTATTGCCTCTTCAATTGTTTTTTCGGCTTGCTCTTTTTCTTGTTCATTTTTTAAATCATAATCATAATAAAGCAAGTATTTGGCATAAGCTTCCCAATAATTGATATGTGAGTTCGTTTTCCCATTTTGTAATTCTTGCATAGCTTTAATATAATACAATAAGGAATCTTTTGTAGTTGTCCAAGTCAATTTGTTTTGAATATTGGTTAGAACATTATCTGTTTTTTTCTGGGCTTTAACAGAAAATAATAGAAAAACGGTAAAACTGATAATAAGAGTTGTCTTTTTCATATTTCAAGGAAATGGGTGAGGGTAATTTAAAAATAGATTGGGTGTATCCGAAAATGAATCAGCACCTAAAAAAGGGCGGTCGTGCATACCTGTCAATAATGACCATTTAGGCGTAATCACTCTAACTACTTCATAACCTGCTTCTTTGGCATCAGGCGTAGTGAGTTCAACATAATAGGCTTCTGTTAATTTTGTTTTCTCAATTTCAGCCATCGAAGTCATCATTTCAGACGATTCTCTGTAATAAATTTCATTAGTATTTGATAGGTTATTTTCTGCTTTTATTAAAATCGGTACTTCCTTTCTCAATTTAGGGAAACGATTATAAAAAGCGAAATGACGGCTGAAATCATCAACATTGCTAAAATCTGTTTTGTTGTCAATCCATTCATTTTCTTTTTTATCAACCAAAATAGCGTATTCAACTCCTTGGTAGGCTTCCAAAGTTGCTTTTATGATGGCATCTTCCTTATTAAACCTACTTGCTGCACCCATTGATTGAAATATTCGTTCTTTGTATTTGAAATATAAAAATACTACGATTGTTTCTACTGAAACCAAGTTTGATAAATCAAAGGCTACTATTCTTACTTTATGATTGTCAAAAAGATTTTGAATGATAGGATTCGCCTTAAATGCTGATAAAATTAATTTTGAATCATAAATTGGTGTTTGGGGTAGTAATTGATTCTGTTTGTACCAAAATTGTGAAAAAGCCTCTCGTTCAGCACATTCTAAAAATCCGCCTTTAACTGCATCATTTAAAGACTTCCCTGCGGAAACTCCTGTAGAAGTATTGAGCAAATAATCTTTATCATCATCAAAAAAACGATTGTGTGGTAAAAATACAGAAAATGCAGGAAGTAAAATAGGCTCATTGGTAAAAATGCTTTTGCCTTCTACCCATGAAATAATATCATCACTAAAGAATTTTCTATACGGAATCGTTTTGTTTTCATACTGCCATTCGGCGTAATAATTTAGACTTTGGGGATGAAGAATATGTTGTTTTGATAGGAATAAATTTTCAAAACTTCCTTTAATTAATCTATCAGAGGATTCAAATGCCGCACAATATCTTTCAAAAAATTCCCCCAAAGTAGATTTTATGGAGTCGTTTGAACTCAAACCAATGGCAGAACCTAAAACTCTATTGATGTTACAATCAACAAAATTCAAATTTTCGGCATCACAAGAGGTTTGGTATAAACCTATTGGCAAAAACCACCGATTAGGAATTTTGTATAAATTCCCAGAAATTAAGCCAGCCTCAGTTGATATGATTGATGAATGTCTCAATGTTTTAAATATTTAAAGCTGTTTGATGATTGTTTTTTCCACAAATTTGGCAATTAGGCACTTTTAAAATTTGAGATTTTGTAATTTCAAACATTGAATTGTCAAAATGTAATGATTTTGATAAAACACTTGAATATAAATTATTTTCGTAGGTATAAAATTTATTCAATTCCACAACTAAATAGTTAATTGCTGTGGAAAAGTATATATTTTGGGTAATATCTACTTTATTTAGATTTTCTTGAGAATAATGTTTGGCAAATGCCAAAGTGGCAATAGGGTTTTTCATATTCGATAACTTTCTATCGCTATAACATTTCAAACAAGGTGTTTTCAGTTGAGGAATTACCAATGGACCTAATGTAAAAGAGACATTATCAATACCAACATGAAAAAGGGCAATTCCTTTTTTATAAGCAAATTCATTTATGTGCAAAAACTCTTTATAATTTTCAAAAATAGGCGAAAAAATAACAATCAAATTAGCCAATTCTTTTGAATGAACTAATTGATATCTTGTGTTTTTTGAACGGTTCAAAGTATCAACTATTCCTATAGCATTTTCGTTGTTTATTCCATAAAAATAAATGGCAATATCTTTTTTAGAAGTTTTTTCATCTCTATAGAGAATTCTATTCTCAATTAGCCAATCAATTATTTCATTAAAAAATGACTCATCATTATCTATAAGATGGCTCACTTTTGTGTAGATTTCTTGAACATTTTCCTCTTTTTGAAGAGTATTAATTATTTGTTCAATTACGGGTACATGTTCACCACTAATTTCTATCAAATTATGATCCCCATCGGTAATAAATAACTTTTCATGGGTTGAATAAATGTTTACAGAATTGAGTCTTAAATTCATGGATTATAGGGTGTAAAGAGTAGCAACTAAGCACCTAAAAAGAACATTTAGGTGCTTAGTATTTTTATTTTTCTTCATTAGATTTACAACATGTACAAGTGCAAGTGCAAGTACCAAATGCCAATGGCATTTCTTGTGAACCACCGAAGGAAGAATCACGGTTTTCTAAAACATTGATGGTTAATTTAAGTTTTTTCATTATCATTGTTGTCTTTGCAACAAGTACAAGTGCAAGTGCAAGTGCTTCCAGATAAAGCTACTTCCGTGCTTCCACCAAATGAAGCATCACGGTTTTCTAAAACATTGATGGTTAACATAAGTTTTTTCATGAGTTTTTTAAATTTAATAGATTTAAAATACCTTCTTTCGGGCATCGGTTTATTCCCAATCTTTGCTAACAAAAGACTTTTTGAATTCGCTACAAACATAAGAGATTTTATAAAAAAACCTTATGTAGTTTTTGGATAATTTATGATAAAATTGCATGAATGATTGGTTTTCTTAAAAAAATATTTATTTTTACTTACTCCAACAATTTATGCTCTTTATCCAAATAAAAATCATAGCTATCATGAATCCTACTTTTATTACTGAAGCACTGCGAAAATTAAGAATCGAATCAGATTTAACCCAAGAAAATATGGGTGATATGATGAAAATGGAACAATCAAGCTATAGTCGCTTAGAAAATGGCAAAACCAAATTGAAAATGGAACATATTCCTAAAATTGCTAAGGCAATTAATAAATCGCTGGAAGAAATAATCATTCGTTTGAGTGGTTGTACCTTTATTAATTCAACAATCGATACATCTACCAATCAAAATATTGTTATCAATGATGCTGAAATGCTAAAAATATTGCTTAAAGAAAAAGATAAGCAATTATTAGAAAAAGATAGACTTGTTGCCTTATTAGAAAAACTTTTGGAAAATAAAAAATAGGTTCTTCCCATCAAAAAGCATTAAAGAAGCGTTTTTAATGCTTTTTAGGTTTAGTATAGCTACATTACAAGTTTAAATGATAAAAAATTATGACAGTTGAGCAAAAATATATGGAAGTGATAGTGAAGGATGAAAACGCTTTGGCGTTTGCTCGCTTCAATAAACTCCTCAATAATTTATTTTCTGAAAAATCAGAGGCTCTTGAAGAAATATTGGCATTAAAATGGCAAGTCAATATATTGGAAAAAAGTATCTCCGAATATAGAAAAGACATAGCAATTCTAAATGATAGACTAAAAAAACAAGAATTTCTTGGAAAAAGTAAAGAAATTCAAAAAGAAAGTGTTAAAATTGTAGCGAATAAAGTTAAAAAGTCAGCAGACAACTTAGAAATAAAGAAAACAATCACTGAATTGATACAAGAGATTGATGCATGCATTGCTTTGTTAAACGAAGAATAATCAAATGTAGTCGTAAAATAGATATCAAAAATAATTTAATTATAAATAATTTAGACCTAAAATCTACTTATTTATATTGATAAACAATTATTTTATTGAGATTGATAATTATAAGATTGGTTACAAAATGGCAGAAGCTAAAAAAATAGAAATTGGGTTGAAAGTATCGAATCGTGTTATTACACTCAAGGTTCATCCTGAAATGGAGCCATATTTTAGAAAAGCAGCCATTGTAATCAACAGACGACTTGATACGTTTAGTAAAAGCCATGGTGGAGGAGAAATGGATTCTATGGATTTTTATTTGACTGTAGCCATCGAGGGCATGGTCGAATCTCAAAAAAACCAAGATAAATATAAACTTTTGCAACAATCGCTCAATCAAAGGCTTGATGAAATTGACCAACGCCTTGCTCTTGGTGGAAAGTAAATTAAAATAAAGAAACTTCAGTCGAATACTTATCAACTGATACCACATTTATTCATTTTTTACTTTTTCTTAAATTTCTTCTTTTTTAACATGTCGGCTAGACCGAAAGCTATTCAAGCTTATATGTCTAATCAGTTCATTTATTTTGTAACATCTTAAAAGTTTATAGTGTCTTTTTTAGATATCTATATTATTTAAGTATGTCAAACTAAGATTTTTGGACTTATTATTCCCTAATTATTTATAAATTTTTAACAAAATTATCAAATGTCAAATATTTTAATGATGCTCCTCACCAGCTTAGTTGCTTTAGCAATTGGGTTCTTTGTGGGTCGAGCATTACTCAAAAAAACATTTCAAAGTAAAGATGCTGATGCAGAAATAAGAGCAAAAGAAGTATTAAAAAATGCTCAACAATCTGCCGAAAATATCAAAAAAGATAAAATGCTGGAAGCAAAAGAACATTTTTTGAAATTAAAAACCGATTTTGAGGATGATTCAAACAAACGCAAAAACATTATTTTGCAAAATGAGCAGCGGGTAAAACAAATGGAGCAAACGGCTTTACAATCAAAGCAACAAGCAGCTCAATTAGAACAACAAAATATCCGACGAGAAAAAGAACTCGAAACGCATCAAATTAAACTTAATGAACAAACAGAAGCTGCCAAAAAGCAGATGAGTTTGGCAGCTAAACGTCAAGAAGAAGCAGAATTTATGTTGGCTCAACAGGTTGAAGCTTTGGAAAAAATTGCTAATTTGACAGCCGAACAAGCCAAACAACAATTGATTGATGCCATTAAAGGTGAAGCTGAAACTCGTGCATCAAGCTTTATTAAGCAAGCGATAGAAGAAGCCAAATTGACCGCTACAAAAGAATCGAAGAAAATCATTATAGAAACGATTCAACGCACAGCCGCCGAACAAGCTATCGAAAACTGCGTTTCTGTATTCAATATAGAAGGAGATGAAATTAAAGGTAAAGTGATTGGTCGTGAAGGACGTAATATTCGTGCTTTAGAAGCAGCAACAGGTGTTGAAGTAATTGTTGATGATACTCCAGAAGCAATCGTAATATCAAGTTTCGATCCAGTTCGCCGTGAAATTGCTCGTTTGTCGCTACACCGTTTGGTTCAAGATGGTCGTATCCACCCTGCTCGAATTGAAGAAGTCGTGGCAAAAACCAAGAAAGATATCGAAAACGAAATCAACGAAATTGGTGAGCGTACAGTTATTGACTTAGGGGTACACGGTTTGCACCCAGAACTCATTAGAATGATTGGTAGAATGCGTTTCCGTTCTTCTTATGGACAGAACCTACTACAACACTCTCGTGAGGTAGCTAAAATGTGTGCTACAATGGCATCAGAGTTAGGTTTAAATGCAAAATTAGCCAAACGTGCAGGATTACTCCATGACATAGGCAAAGTATGGCACGAAGAGCAAGAATTGCCTCACGCCCTATTAGGTATGGAATTAGCAAAGAAATACAAGGAACATCCAGAAGTTATCAATGCAATTGGAGCTCACCATGACGAAATCGAAATGACGTCAATGATTTCGCCAATTATTCAAATCTGTGACTCTATTTCTGGTTCTCGCCCTGGAGCAAGACGTGAAATGATGGAGTCTTACGTACAGCGTCTCCGTGATTTGGAAGCTTTGGCACTAAGTTATAATGGTGTAGAAAAATGTTATGCCATTCAAGCAGGTCGTGAATTACGTGTAATTGTAGATTCAGAAAATGTTACTGATGAAATTGCAAGCAAACTTTCGTTTGATATTTCGCAGAAAATAGAAAAAGAAATGCAATATCCTGGCCAAATCAAAGTAACGGTTATCCGTGAAATGAGAAGCGTAGCTTATGCAAAATAATATAAATTGGATTAGTTTTTAAAAGGCGATGCATTGATGCATCGCCTTTTTTTATTAAATGAAAACATTGTTCATATTAAATTTAATGTTAATTATCCTTTAAAAAATCGTAAAAAGTAAAAGATTATTCTAATAACACTAAATTTTATCATCGACTTTCTGATTTATTTTTTCACCAAATAAAATTAGTACAATTCAGAAACATTAAAAAC
>Ga0209189_1001521_pt1 | contig 17229 bp, 25 predicted proteins | sample C_130820_EF_Meta_FD_187308 | JGI IMG/M metagenome (GOLD analysis project Ga0209189, IMG submission 187308) | Freshwater microbial communities from Lake Croche, Canada to study carbon cycling - C_130820_EF_MetaG (SPAdes) (version 3) | ecosystem: Environmental > Aquatic > Freshwater > Lake... | reverse complement strand
TCGTCTTGCACGCGGCCAATAGTGCGTTATTGGGGGTGCTACGGGCCAGCCAGCCGCGTTCCAAGCATGAAAATGTGCCCCCGTAGCCTTTTCGTCATTAGGATGGCTGTGGGGCAATCGTAGCGATGCAGTCCCATAGTAATTAGCCGCCCAAAACAAGGCAAATCCAATGGGCCCACGCCCAACACCTACTCACATTCTGAAACTTCGGGGCTCCGAGTTGGCCGCCAAGCGGGATGCGGAACCCGTGGGCAACACCGATGGAACGCCAACCATGTTCCCGCAGGTGATGGCGTGCGATATCGCGCGGAAGTATTTCGACCGGCTGGTGGATGACCTGCGCGGGTTGGGGCTGTACGCGGCCGAGGACTATGTGAGCCACAACCATTACGCCCTGGCAGCTGCCGAGTGGGAGAAGGCCGCAGCCATTGTGGAAACCGGCGGGCTCATTACCGATTCACCGCAGGGCAGGTATCAGAATCCAGCCATCAAGGTGCGCGATGCAGCGCGCGCCGAGGTTGCGCGGCTGTGCCGCGAGTTCGGCCTATCCCCCGCCAGCCGCGTGGGCCTGCAATCATCAAAGAAAAAGGGCAATGCCGCGAGCGCCATCGAAAGCATCCTCAAAGCGAAGACCGCCTAAATCCGCGACCATCGCGGGTTTCAGCGCGGCCAAGACTGCGAGCAAGGGAGATTGGTTTGATGAACGCGAATGGGAACGCATCCGCGCATTCTTCGGCGCGCTGACGCATCAGAAAGGCACCTTCGCTGGCCAACCGTTTACCCTGTTGCCCTGGCAGGAAGACTTCCTAGCCACCCTGCTGTGCTGGAAGCGGGCCGATGGGCGGCGCAGGTTCACCACCTGCTATGCGGAAATACCACGCAAAAATGGAAAGACCACGCTGATGAGCGCGGTGTGTCTGTGGATGCTGCTGTGCGATTCCGAACCGGGCGCAGAGGTTTACTGCTGCGCCTCGAGCCGCGACCAAGCCGCGGTGTGCGGTGATAGCGCGCGGCAGATGATTCAGGCGAACGCCACACTTGCGGGCTTGGTGGATGTGTTCCGGAATACGATCACCTACGGGAACAGCAAGCTTGAGATTCTGTCCAGCGATTCAGGAACCAAGCATGGCAAAAATCCAAGTTGCATCGTGTTCGATGAGTTGCACACCTACGACGCGAACGGGCGCGACCTGTATGACGCGATGGTGAGCGGCCAAGGTGCGCGCAGCCAACCGCTGAACCTGTCCATCACCACCGCGGGTTCGGATCGGAACAGCCTGTGCTTTGAGTTGCACCAATACGCGGAGAAGGTGCGCGATGGGTTGGTTCAGGATTCCAAGTTCTTGCCCGTCTTGTTCGGCGCGCCGGTTGACGCGGATTGGACAAGCCCGAAGGTGTGGAAGCAAGCGAACCCCAGCCTGGGCGTAACGATCAGCGAAGAGTTCCTAGCGACCGAGTGCGCGAAGGCGAAGGAACTACCCGCCTACCAAAACACCTTTCGCACCCTGTACCTAAACCAATGGGTGGAGAGCAAGCGCGCGTGGATCGGGTTTGAGACTTGGGCCGCGTGCGCGGCCAAGCGAATCACCGAGGAAGCGTTAGTTGGGCGCGAATGCTGGGCCGGGCTTGACCTGTCTACCACCACAGACCTTACGAGCCTTTCGCTTGTGTTTCCTTCGGACGATGGGTTCATGGATGTGCTGTCCTATTCGTGGTGCCCGGAGGAAGGGATCAAGCGCCGCAGCCGGTTGGATCGCGCGCCGTATCAAGTGTGGGCCGATCAAGGGTGGTTGCGGCCCACGCCAGGCGCGGTGGTGGACTATGACCATGTGGCCGAGTTCATCCGGCAACTGTGCAAGCGGTTTGATGTGAAGCGCGTTGCATTCGATCCGTGGGGTGCAACGCAACTAGCAACCGGGTTGCTCCGCGAAGGTGTTCCGATGATTGAAGTGCGTCAAGGCTTCCGGTCACTTTCGGAACCGTCGAAGAAACTGGAAGCCTTGGTTCTATCCAAAAAACTGCGCCATCCGGATAACCCGCTGCTAAATTGGGCTGTAAGTAACACCGTTATTGATCAAGACCCAGCCGGGAACATCAAGGCGAGCAAGGAAGCATCCACCGAACGGATCGATCCGGTGGCGGCGCTTATCAGCGCGCTAGCGGGTTGGATGTTTCAGGGTGAGGAACACATGGGGCCCAGCGTTTACGAAACCAAGGGAATCGAATGGCTCTAATCGACATTCTCCGCAGGTACTTGGGGCCACAGCCGCCGCGCAGCGAGTACGAAGACAACACACCCATTGGGCAACCTGTTTCGGGTGCGGTGCAGTCCTATGTTTCTTCCTATTCGTTCACCGGGTCGAACATCAACCCGCTCACCGCGATGGAATCGCCGAGCGTGTACGCGTGCGTGCGCCTGATCGCGTCGAGCATTGCGAAGCTGGAGTGGCAGATTCTGCGAGAGACTCCGGAAGGCAAGGTGGTTGAACCTAACCACCCGCTGGCGAACCTGCTGAATGTGGAGCCGAATGAGGACACCAGCGCGCTGGTGTTCCGTGAAACGCTTCTCACCAATGCGCTGCTGACCGGCAACGGCTACGCGTACATCCAGCGCGATGCATCAGGTATGCCGGTTTCGCTTGAACTGTTGCGCCCAGACATGGTGATGATGATGCGCGACGGTGCGAACCAGCCCTACATTCAGGCCTACACGGGCAACTACACCGGGAAGGATGCCGAGAAAAAGGCACGCCGCTTCCGCCCCTACGATGTGTTTCACCTGTGCGGCGCGTCGTTCGAAGGGCTGCTGGGCATCGCTCCGATCCACATGATGCGCGAAACGATCGGGCTGGAACTGATCGTGCAGGAGTTCGTTACCAAGTACTGGGCCAACAATGCGGTTCCATCTGGCACGCTATCACTGCCCGGCAAACTGTCCCCCGAGGCATCGCAGCGATTGCGCGAAGCTTGGCAGAAGGCCCACAACGCGCGCAACGCGGGCCGCGTGGCGGTGCTTGAGGATGGGATGAAGTACGAACCGATGGCATCCACGATGAAGGATGCTGACCTCACAGCCATCCGCGAGTTCTGCCGCCAGCAGATCGCCGCGGCGTTTGGCGTGCCTGCGGCGCGCATTGGCTCAACCGAGGCGCAGAGCTACGCAAGCGCCGAGAGCGGTGATGCGCACTTGGTGAAGCACACCCTTTCAAGCTGGGCCACGCGCCTTGAGCAAGAGGCAAGCCGCAAATTGATCGTGCGAGGTGCGCCATTCTGCACACGGATTTCATTTGATTCGATGCTGCGCGCAGAGATGGCGGTGAGGTTCAGCGCCTACAACACGGCGATCATGTCCGGGCTAATGAGCCCGAACGAGTGCCGCGCGCGGGAAGGTTTGCCAGCGGTTGCAGGCGGCGAGTCCATCCGCCTGCCGCTGAACACGGCCGCGCCGGAGCCCGCCGCCGGTGGCGTGCCCCCGGCCGAGCCTGTGTCCGCGCCAGCCGAGGAAGTGCCCGCGAGCGTTGACCTACTGCCCGAGGAAGTGCCAGCGAGCGTAGATGTTGATCCGGCGGAAATGGCAAGCGGTGACAATGCGAAAAAGTTGATCGCCATCCGCGCCGCGGTGGACGCGGTGCGCCCCGCCATCGAAAACGCGTATGGCCGCCACCTGAACCGGGTTTCCGAGTACCTGTTGAAGACGCGCACCCAGGCGAAGCTTGATAAGTGGGCACCGCCCATCGATTGCATCGCGGGTGATCTGCGCGACACCATCACCGGGCTGGGCCGCATCATGGGCAATGAGGGCAAGGCATCCGATGTGCTGAACGCGGCGCTGTTGCGCCACGCGCGCCACTTGCGCGGCGCTGTTGGGAAAATCGCGGCGCTCTCCGACACGGTTGATGGCTGGAAGCCGCTGCCGAATGTGGCCACCACCGAACTGCTCGAGATGCTCGAGCATGAAATCATGCAAACGCCACTACTGGAGGGAAAGCCATGACCGAAACACGCGCTAGCGGTACCGTCAAACCTTCAACAGATTTGAAGATTCGTGGCTATGCGGTGACATGGGAGCCGTACACGATGGGCCCCGATTCATGGGAGCGCATCGACCGATCCGCATTCGATGCGGCGCTGGAGTCCCCCGAGGATGTGGCGCTGCTGTGGAACCATGACACCAGCAAGCCGATGGCGCGCGTGCGCGCGGGAAACCTGCGAATCTTCACCGATGAAATCGGGCTTGGCTTCGAAGCCACCCTGCCCGACACGGCCGTGAGCCGCGATGCGGTTTCCCTGATCCGTTCCGGAATTGTGAGCCAATGCAGCTTCGGGTTCCATGTGCGCGGCGAGCGATACGAAAAGGCACCCGATGGGAAGCCGCTGCGCGTCATCACCGACGCGAACTTGGTGGAAATTAGCGCGGTGACATTCCCTGCGAACCCTGCCACCAGCGTGGAGGCGCGCAACGCGCAGCCCGCCGCGCGCAAGCGTTACTACCTGCCACCCGAGATGTAATCGGTTGCAATTCACTTGCGCGCCCTGATAATGGGCGCAACTGAATACGGAACGCATGGCCCTCGTGGCCGCTTCCACCTTGTAACGGTTTCCGTTCCGCCCTCGTGGCGCAACTGACCACGCGATTTCTCACCGAATCCGCGAGGCTGTGCGCCATGCGCCCCTCGCTTTTGAGGGTTGAACTATGGGCGAAACCAAGATCACGCGCGATTCCGAACAATACAGCGACATCTACCGCACGTTCCTGCGCCGCGGCGCGCGCGGGCTCACCGATGTGGAGGCGCGCGCGCTGACGATCAGCAGCGGCGGAACGGCGCTGGCCCCTACCGGCTGGTCGAACTACATCGATATGGAAATCGCCGAGGATGCGATCCTTTCGCGCGTTCAGAAGATCGAAACCCCAAATGCGTTCGTGCTGCCTATCTACGCAGAGGATGCGACGGTGAACACGAATGTGGCCGAGTCCGCATTGGGTACACAGTCCTCCCCTACCTTTGCCAAGCCTGTGCAGGGCACCACCAGCGGTACCGGCGGCACCTATTACACCTTTGCGCAGAAGAAGGTTTCCGCCTGGGTGAAGGTATCCAACGAACTGCTGAACGATTCGAAGGGCGCGCAGGATGTGGAAGAGTTCCTGCGCCGCGTCCTTGTTGCCGGTCTGATTGGTGAAGTGAACCGCCAAATCCTGATTGGCAACGGCACCAGCGAATGCCAGGGCAGCTTCAACAGCGCCAAGGGTTACAGCCGCACGGCATCCACCGGCGTGGCCACCACCAACACGATGAAGGATGTGATTTCCGCGGTGTGGGGTGCTACCGCTAGCGCCCTGTCCCCGCTTGCGTATGAATCGTGGATCAACAGCGTGGCCGTGATCAACAGCCGCCTCGTGGCATCGTTCGATCCGAGTTTCTTCCCGGTGCTGTTCCCAAGTTTCCGCGGAACGATGGTCAACGGCACCACGGTTGAGGGCCTGCCCACCGTCTACCACCGCTTGAGCACCACAGCAACAAGCGGTGACACGCTGGTGCATTTCTTCAATCCCGCAAAGTACCTGTTGGCCCATTCGTTTGGAGCGTTCAGCGTCGCGCGGTACAGCGAAGCGGCAGCCGATACGAACGAAACCATTTTCGTGGCTTCGATCCGTTGTGATGGATCGATCACCGACAAGTTCTCAATTCTGAATGTCAACCGCGCCTAGTGCGCGTTTCAATCTTTGGGCATTCGCACACCGCCGCGAATGTCCCTGCGGGCCGCGTTGGCCCGAGCGACACGCGGCGGGAATCTAGGAAGGAAGAAACGATGCCAGTCCCCAGTTCATATAAGGCCCTCATCGAGAAGATGGGCGCTCTCTATCAGGAAATGCAGTCGATGGTTGATGGTGCCAATGCCAACGGCGAGGGCATGGCCCCCGAAATGGAGGCGAAGTACACCGCCCTCAAGACCCAGTACGCCAACCTGCGCAAGCAGCGTGAGCGCAACGAGGAAGTGATGGCGATGGACAACGGCCAACAGGCCGTGTTCAGCGACATCCCCGCAGCCCCCGAGGTTCGCAGCGCCCAGCGCGCCGAGCGCGCCGCGAAGGTTGGCGAGCGCCGCGAAACCGACGAGTACCGCGACGCGTTCCACAACTACCTCCGCAACGGCGAACACACCGCACCCGCGGAGCTTCGCGCGCTGACCGAGGCCAGCGGTGGCACCGTCATCCCGCCCACCGAGTTCGACAACCAGCTCGTGGCCAAGCTTCAGACCATGACGAGCGTTCGCAACCTGGCGCGAAAGCTCTCGCTGGGTTCGTTCGCGCGTGAAGTCGCTTTCGAAAACGCCACGGGTGCCGCGTACTGGGTTGGTGAGTCCACCGCCCCCACCGAGGCTGCGCCAACCTTCTCCAAGATCACGCTCACCCCGAAGAGGCTTTCGGCCCTTCTGCGCGTGTCGAACGAACTGGTGGCCGATGCAGATGCCCGCGGCGGCAACATGTCGATTTCCTCCATCGTCACCGAGCAGATGGCGCGCGTGTTCGCACAGACCGAGGAAACGGCGCTGCTGGCCGCTACCAATGTCTCCGGCGCTCCCGCTTCGCTGCTGAATGATTCGTCCCTCACCAGCAGCAAAACCGGCTCTTACACGGATTTCACTGCGGAAAAGGTGATCGACTGGATTTACAGCCTGCCCCGCCAGTACCGCCAGCACCCCAGCTGCGCAATCATCGTGAACGATTCGACCTTGGGCTACCTTCGCAAGCTGAGCGGCGTTGGTGGCACTTCCAACGTCACCAACTACTTCTGGGAGAACGGCTACACTAAGGGCGGCAGCGGTTCAGCCCCCGAGCCGGATCGCATCATGGGCATCCCGGTGTACACCAGCGCGGCCATTTCGTCGCTTCCGACGAGCGGAACCACCGCTACCAAGATCGGCATCATCGGCGCTTGGGACTACTGCTACATGGGCACCACGGCCAACTATGAACTGAAGGTGCTGCGCGAGCGTTACGCGGATACGAATGAGACGGGCTACATCGCAAACATGCGTATGGATTGCCAGCTCTCGCTCCCCGCGCTGGCGTTCAAGGCTTTCAACGCCAGCACCTGATACTGAAACTTCACCCCCACCGGCGGGGGCCGAAAGGCCCTCGCCGGATTTCCTCACCATGACAATGGTTCAAGTTCAATTCCTCAAAGCCGTGGCCAGCGCGAAAGGCGTTTGGGGGCCGGGCGAGGTGGCTACGGTCGATCCGGATACCGCGCAGCAATGGTGCGTGGCAGGCATTGCGGAACGCGTACACGCGGTTCCTGCTGCGCCTAGCGAGGCACCAAAGCAGAAAGGCCAGGGCAAGCGATGAAGGGCAACGCGTATGTTCCGTTCATGCTGCGGCACGGCGATGGCTCCACGCTATCGCTGGATTTCACCGCGATGGGTGACACGCTTGATAGTCGCTTCACCTTCACGCGCAACAGCACCACAAGCACCTACATCAACTCAAGCGGGTTAGTGGCAACCGCTGGAACGAATGTCCCACGCTTCAACTATGACCCAACCACGCTGACTTCTCGCGGGCTGCTGATTGAGGGTGCGGCTACCAATCTCTTTTTCTACAGCAACCCAATCGCTACTACTGGTAGTTATTGGGGATTGGGTGGATACACGCTAGGAACTGGTGCAACTTCACCCGATGGAACTAACACTTCCACGCGCCTTACGGTCAATTCAAATACCGGAGCGGCGTGTTCAATGCAGCAGAGCGTAACAATGAACGCTACATCTTGCACCTTCTCTATTTGGTTCAAGAATGGCAACTTGACTGCAAGCAGCAATTCAGCATTGACCAGCATCGCAGTTAGAAACGCCACCACGGCAACCATTCTGCTGCGGTTCTATTTCAACGCAACGGACCCCACTTCCATTACTTATGTTCCCGGATACGCAACCAGTGGCGCAAGCGCGGTTGCGTATCCGAACGGGTGGTATCGCATTTCCGCAACCGTCACCAGCGGCATCACCTCCGGCAATTCGATCACGGGATACTTTGGTGGGCTTGGCTCTGGAATCAGTGGCGAATTGAACAACTACGCGGACTGGTGGGGGCCGCAAATGGAACAAGGAACCGCAGCAAGTTCATTCATTCCGACGAGTAGCAGCACTGTGCAGCGCGCAGCGGATAGTTGTGTGATGAGCGGTACGAACTTCTCTTCTTGGTTCAGCGCAACGCAGGGCACACTAATTGCAACATGGAGCGGAACGGGAACCACGAGTGGTCGATATGCAACCATCAACGATGGCAGTGCAAGCAATCAGATTTGGGTTGGATACTCTGAATCGGCAATCTATAACGGTTCATTTCAAGCATCATTTGGAACCGCTGGAACAGCAAGCGGAAAGGTCGCATTGGCATATGCAACCAATGATGCTGCGTGGTGTTTCAATGGTGCAGCAGTTTCAACAGACACAAGCGTGACACTTCCCACCGGGCTGAATCAGATTGCCGTTGGCAACAGCCAAGCCGGAACCGCTGCCATCAACACTTCGTTGAGGTCGATCAAGTATTTCCCAACAAGACTTGCAAACGCAACTCTTCAAATCATCACGACATGAGCGACTACTACCTACGCACCAATACCGAGGAACAGATGGTCGAAGCGTTTGCAGCCATCGGCGTTGAAGTGTCCGGCATTGATGGTGAGTGCCACAGCATGGACGGGCAGCGCATCGACATCGGATGGATTGGCCCCGTCACATGGACTGATCCAGCGACCGAACAGACCCAAACAGATGTGCGATTTCATGCGAACTTGCGCGTGGCTGGCGAACTGACCGCGGCCCAAGCCGCGGAGCTTCCGATCCTTGACCCTGCACCATCTATCCCCATGAGGGTTTGGGCGTGAGAACGAACCTGAACGACACCGGCGCAGTTACCACCGCAATCAGCGTGGCCGATTTCAAAGTTTTTGGGCGCATCTTCCATACCCAAGATGACACGGCACTAGCCGATATGGTTCTCGCCGCCACGCAGGTGATCGAAAACGAAACGCGGCGGGCGCTCATCACGCGTTCGTTCACCTATTCGCTGGAAGCGTTCCCCACCGATGGCGAAATTGTGTTGCCGCGTTCGCCATTCATTTCGGTTTCCAGCATCACCTACACCGACGGAGCCGGGGCCACGCAAACGCTTTCCGCGAGCGCCTACAACGCGTTCAGCGTCAACGGCATCGGGCGCGTGATCCTGAAGGGTTCGCAATCGTGGCCCAGCACGCTTGGTGAGGGGGCGCTTGATGTGTCCGTGGCATTCACGGCGGGCTATGGTGCGGCGGCCGCAAACATCCCCCGCGCCCTGGTACACGCGTGCTTGCTGCAATGCGCCCACATGTATGACAATCGCGTGAGCGTGGCGATGGGTTCATCGCCCGCCGAAATCCCCATGACCGTGCGCCGATTGATCGTGCAGTATCAGGACGGGGGCTACTGGTGAACCCCGGCAACATGCGCGTGGCGCTTGAGTTGATGGTTGCTACCACGGCGCTTGATACCTACGGGCAGCCGATCCGCACGGTGAGCGCGGCGGGTACGGGAACCATCCTGTTTGCCGAAATCAGCGACGCAAGCCCGAGCGAGCGCATGAACCATCGCCAGTTGGATCAGGCAGTAAGCCACCGCCTACGGATGCGGTGGCATCCGGATGTGACCCACCGCAGCCAGTTGCAAACCGTTTCCACCGCGGGCGGCATGACGCGCCGGGTTTGGGAAATCGTGACGGTCACCGATTGGCGCGAGCGGCGCGAGTTCCTTGATTGCATGGCTATGGAGATCGTGCAGTAATGCCCAGCGCGCGCCAAAGGATGATCGTGGAAGGGTTGCCGGAGTTCCGGAAAACCATCCTTGCGATGACCGGCCGCGACCTAGATGACACCGTTCTAAAGGTGTTTCAGGAGATGGGCGAGCCAACGCAGATGGCGTTGCTTTCCTACTTCGATTCCCGCACCGGAAAGCATGATGGCGAAAGCCTGCAACGCGCCTTGCAACACCGCTGGTGGAACAAGTATCGAAAACAGGGTTTGCCGGTTGGCTACACCCGAAACCTAGCCATTCAAGCGTTGGTGCGGGATGGCAAGGATGGCTGGGGCTTCAAGGTGGCGAAGCTCAAGCGCGGCCTTGGTTACTTGCTGCGACTCAAGGCTTGGGGCCCAGGCATGTTCCTCATGGAATCCGGCCGCCATTCCACTAACCCATACACCGGGTTCAACGGGGCGTTTTCAATCCTGAAACGATTCCGGTACACGGCCGAAAGCCAGTTGAACCGCAAGCTGCCGGAAGTTTTTGAGCGCCTAGCGGCCAAGGCCGCGGCGCGGAATGGGGTGAAATGAGTAGCACCATCATCGCGGTAGTTCGCCAGGCGTTGGTTCAGAGCGCCGGGGTGACCGCCATTGTTCCTGCGGAGCGCATCACATCGGCATACCGGCTAGATGTTGGCACCCTTCCGGCCATCGTTCTATCGGTGCAGAGCGACGAGGCCGTGAGCCCGTCGATGCCGCGCACGGATTGCCTGCGCCGGATGGGGATGAACATCGAGTGCGTAGCGGCAAGCCTGAAGGACGCGCGCGAACTGGGAGAGGCCGTGCGGGTTGCCATGCACGGCGCGAAGGGTTCCGCATACAGCACCACGGTGCAAGAAATCCGTGAAAACGGGATTACATCAACTTATGATGTGGGCGCAGAAGGCACGGAAACGGGCATCCACATCGCGGTGGTTTCGGTCGATGCGTACTACCGCGCGCAATCGGTTTCACCCACCACCATTACCAACCCCTGATCGGGGCTAACGAGAGGAAACGCACATGGCCGCATTTACCAGTTTCGGAACCACGCTCAAGGTTGGCCCACTCGCCGGAACCCCCCCGGTTTACAGCCTGCCCAGCGCATTGGTTGGCGAAATCCTGTCGCTAAACCTTGACGGAATCAAGTTGAACACCATCGATGTTTCGACCCTTGGCAACCAGTTCCGCACCTACGCGGCCGGGTTGATCGATAGCGGCACCGTGTCGCTTGAGGTGAATCTTGACCCCGATGACGCGCAGCAGTTGGTTGTGGTGCAGCAATTGGATGTGACCGCGGCCACCACTCGCCCGGTGCTGAAGTCTTGGCTCATTACCTTTGGAAATGGGCTGACATCCGGTGGCGCCACAAATCCCGGCTGCACCTTTTCATTCATTGGATTCGTCACCGATTACAGCGTGAAGGGTGCCATGGATTCGGCGGTCACCGCGTCGATCAGCATCAAGATTTCCGGAAGCGTCACCTTTACGGATCAGGACTAAACCGTGAGTGACCTGAAAGCCAAGTTTCTCGCGCTCCGGGCCACCGTTCCCACCGAGGAAGTGACGGTGCCCGGAGTTGGCGTTGTGACCATGCGCGGGCTCACCGCAGGCAAGCGAGACGAGTGGGAACAGCGCATTTGGAGCGCCAAGGGAAAGACCCTCACCAACATCCGCGCCAGCCTGGTGGCCATGTGCGCGTATGACGGTGATGCGCCGATGTTCAGCGCCGCGGACATCGAAGCCATCGGAGACATGCCAGCGTCCGTCATCGATGAGTTGTACGACATCGCCACGCGGCTTTCGGGCATGGGTGCGAAGGACAAGGAAGCAATCGAAAAAAACTGATTGAGCGGCCGCTACGCAGGTTCATGTTCCAGTTGGCGCTTGCGTTGGGCCGCACAGTTGCGGAACTAGAGGAAACCATGTCGAGCCGCGAACTAACCGAATGGATCGCCTTCAACGCAGTCCAGCCTTTCGGTGATACGCGCGCCGATTTGCGTTCCGCGATCATCGCCAGCACCGTTGCGAACTGCCACCGCACCAGCGGCACACCTTTCAAGGTGGCGGATTTCATGCCCTACGAAGACAAGCCCAAGGCCGCGCCGCTGGATGCGGTGAAGCAGCTTCGCGCCATGTTTGGAGGAAAGCGCCATGGGTAATGTCGCAGCGTTCAAAACCCGTATCACCCTCGAATCCGATCAGTACATGGCTGGGTGGAAGAAAGTGGAGGCAGCAACCACCAACAGCGTTCACGGTATCGAAGCGGCCATTGCTAAGGGTATGAAGTCTTGGAGCAAGTCGATGGGACACGCAATCAGCGGATTTTTAGGAATCCAGCTTGCGGACACCCTGTTAAAGTCCATTGATGAAACCCTTAAGAACCCAATCTTCAACAATGCCGGTGCGAACATCGCGTACGCCATCGGCGATGGATTGGCCAAGACCCTTGAAAGCATCCCGGTTGCTGGCACCCTAGGCAAGTGGATTGGGGAAGGCATCGGAAGTGCGATGGATCAAGTAGGTGAATTTGGTGCTTGGGCTCAAGACAAAACAAAGGGAATATGGGGCTTGGAACAAGCGTCCGGAGCTTTGCGATCTCTTGGGGGATCAAGTGGAGAGCAAGAGGCAAAGCAGAAAGCAAGCCGAGAGGATGCCGCGCGAAATGAGCGGATGCTTGCTGTTGGTTCCAAGATGATTGATGATCTTGAGAAGCAGCGCCAACTAGCGGAAGCGGTCAGCGACGAACAGCGCACCCGCGTGGAGCGAGCTCAGCGCCTGGCGGAACTTGAGAAGCAACTGAACGATCAGATGACGAAGGAAGGCGCGAAGGGGCCGGAGATCGTCGCAGCCCGCGACAAGCTGCGCGCGGCATTTGAGGCCACGAGCGCGGCGCAAGATGAGGCTATGAAGCGGCAGGAACGAGAGAAGATGCTTGCCGATCAAGCGGCAGAGGCAGAGAAGGAACGCGCACGCGTTGCAGAAGAGGCCGCGAAGGCGCAAGAGCGCGCCCAGGCTGATGCTGAGAAGCGCGCAGAAATGCGCGCCGCCGCTGAAGATCGTCGCGAGGAATCCGTGATGAACTTCATGGATGATTTGCAGGATGCGCTAGACGAGCGCACGATGACCGAGGATCAGTTGTTCCAAAAGAAGATGGATCGTCTTGGCCTTGACGCGCAAGAGCAAGAGAACGCACGCGCGCTGAATGAGAAACTGAAGGCAGCCGAAGCCGGTGCATCCAAGACCACCGCGGTTTCCAACATCGAAAGCATCCAAAGCGCCGTGGGCAGCGTGAAAATGGCTGGCACCACGAGCGGGCTAGATAAACTGGCGAAGCCCGCAGAGGCCACCGCCAAGGCCACGCAGGCCAGCGCCACGCACCTGGCGAAACTCGCAGCAGCAACGGGAGCCGTGTAAATGCCACTTGCCATAAACATTGCCCAGCGCGCAGGTGGAACCACCTTCACCTTTGACCGCGGAAAGTGGAGCGGCCAAACCCAGTATGTGATTACCGAAGCAGCTGGGCAGCGGCTTACCGCCAGCGACATCTTGAGCGATGGCACCATCGCCGATGTTTTGTTTCCCACGGAGTACGGCGGCGCTGGTGGCGCGATTACCGATCAGGGGGCGTACTGGTTTTCGATGATTACGCAGCCCAGTTTTTCCCTATCGATGATCGATGATGGAGGCTTTGCATGGCAAGCAACCATTTCATTTGAATCGCTTACTGGTGACGCTGGAACCACCAACACGGATTACAAGGTAGAGCGAGAGGTTGGATTTACTGCGATTGAATACAGCCTTGCCGGTGAGGGTGTGGATGTCTACCGAATCGGCGCAACGGCACCATCTAACAAGGCCACCCCCGCCGATACCGACATCGGCGGCACCAAGGTAGATAGCGGCGGCGAGCCGATCACCTTTTTCAACAATGTTGCAAAGGTGAGCGTTCGGAATGTGATCGCTGGCAGGCCCAGTCCGCCGGTGGGGTTCATCAACAAGCGCAACAACTCTGGATTTGTCATCGGGCCTTACACTTTCCCGCAAGACACGCTGCTGTTCACGGGTTGCAGCATCACGCGAGTGGGCGCGGCCACCTACGAAATCGTCTACCAGTTCGTCTATGACAATGGCTACCACCTGCGGCAAATTGCGAAGCGTGGCCCCGACGGGCAGGTGATCAAGGGCAAGAAAACCGATTCCTGCGGCAGCGCGCCAACCACGGTGCCGGATGGCGAAATGAGCAACGCGCTATGCGTGTTCTTCCGGCAGCCGTTTAAGGACACAGCCAATTTTTACGGCATGGGCATTCAAGGCATCTGATGTTCGTTAACGGCGTTACCCGCGGCAATGTTGGCCCTTGGTCACCAAACCAAGTGCGCACCATTGCGGACACCATCAACCGCATCAACGGAGAGGGGCAGCGCGGGCCGAAGAGCGCACCGCCTCCGGTGGTGGTCTTCATGGCACGCATCACGGGCAGCACGGCCATTGCGGGTAAGACCGCGACTATTGGCGGCACCGCCGCGCAGCCAGTTGCGTGGGAATACGATTGGGAAGAGGTGAGCGTGTCCACCACGGGCACCTACAACACCAGCGATACCTATCGCCGAAAGTCTTCCCTGATCGCCACCAAGGGGAAGGCCATCAATGGGTGCGAAGGCCCGCAGATGATCGGTGCTACTACCACGCTTGGCCCTGGCATTACCACTTCGAATATCCCTAACGGTTTCACTTTCAAGGCCATCGCCAACAACACCGTGGTGATGATGTACGCCACCGCGCGCGCAACTGGCGAAAACCTGTTTTTCTTCAGCGTGCCGAACGCGGTCACTGGAGCCTGCGCGTGAGCTCCGTTCCATCCATCGGCCCTCGCCACCAGCAGCCCACCACGCTGGGAACGGTGATCAGCGTGGTGCAACTGGTGGTGTTGGTGGTTGGCGTGGGCGGCATCTTCCAAACCATGGGGCGCAAGGATGCGATTTTGGAGCGCCAAGACCGCGACTTGACCGAGCTGCGCGCCATCGTGGGTGATTTGGTCAAGGCCCAAGTGCTGGGCGCTGCGAACGATTCAAAGCATGGGGAAACCCTTACCAGCATCGCTGTGCGCCTTGACCGGCTAGAGGGCCGCCGGTGATCCGCTGTTTGGTCTTCCTGCTGCTGATCGCCTGCGCCGCGTGCAGCCCGAGCCGGGCCATTGCAGTTTCGGCTACCGAGGCTGGGGAGCGCGCCGGAACCATCGCTAGGCTGGCTACCCACATTGGAAGCGTGTCCACCCAACCCGAGGTAGTGGCCGATGCGGCCGCCATTGTGATTGAGGCCCAGCGCATCGAAGCGGCCGCAGGAGCCATCCACAATGCTCTACCCGGCGTGGAAGATCAAACCCCCTACTGGGCGGTGCTACTTGGTTACATCGCAGCAGCGGCCGCCCTCGTGGCCGTGGCGGCCATCCTGTGGCAGACGGGAATAGGCGCAGCCATCCGCGTGGCGCTGGGTTGGATTCCGCGGCCGAGCCTGCGCGATGCGGCCCTCGCCCGCGATGTGATGGAAACTTCCAACCCCGCGACGATCCGGGAATACATTGCAGCAAAGCGCGCGAGCGATCCCGTGTGGGAAGCCGCTTGGAAGCGCACCGAGGAACCCAAGCCATGTACCACCTTGCCACCGCTGAATCCCTGATCGGTTCGACCTGGGCCGCGTTTGCTTGCCTTGCCATCGGCTACATCGCGGGGCACATCGTTCCGCTGGGCACCATCTCCGGATGGATTCGCGGCACCAAGGGCTAACCCGTGTCGATGATGATGGCGGGTTGCTGCTGCGGTGCATGTCCAGCGTGCGCCGGATTGCCATCCACCATTTCAGCGACATGGACGGGCACTTATGAATCATGCTTTGATCAATGCAGCGCCGAGGGTTGTTCCGCAGGCGGAACCACCATCACCGTTTCAAAGACTTTCACCCTAACCAAAGCCTGCGACGGATCAACTACGCGGTACACAGGCATTGCCTGCGGCATCGGAACTTTTTCGGTGTGTGAAGTTGGGGTGTGTGCTGCTGGATTAGTGTGCCAAAAATACACCATCAATGCGGCGGTTTGCATCACATGCGGTGAATCACCATTGTGTTGGTACATGAACGCCAGCGCATCGGCATACCCGATGGCCCCACTTGGTTCCTGTAGCGCGTGCGATTGTGCAAACCTATCGGTTGCAAGCGGCGCATGTGAATTGGTCAACGCTGGATCATGTTCGCCCAGAGAGTTTTCTTGGACGGTGGATTGCGGAGCTACGGCAACGGAGGAGGGTTCAAAATGTGGCGCTTCATCGCCACTAGGCACCTACACGCTCACCTTCGGAACCCTTGTAGTCACATGATCGAATGCGACCATTGGAGCGACTGCGGCGTGAGCGGCGGCGGCTGCTGCGCCGCGGGCCACTACGGCGGCCGCCCCAGCGCGGGCGTGTGCGGCCAATGCCCGCACCGCGTAGTGCGAGGCGAGCGCCCGATGGGCATCGGTGAAACGCTCAACTATGGCTTTGCATCGCGCGCCGCGGCCTATCTAGCTGCGGAGCGCAGGCACGCCACGCAAGGCCCCGCCAGCGTCCAAATGCAGGGTGAGCGTGCGGCTATTTGCCGAGCGTGCGAAGGCCGCGCCGAGGTGGTGGAGGGCGCTACCGATCCCGGTGGCGTTGGCTGGTGTACCAAGTGCGGGTGCGGTTCTAACCGCCGCGCTGCGTTGTCCGTGAAACTAACCATCGCCGGGGCTACTTGCCCGCTGGGCAAGTGGCAGCCCGTAGAGGGCACGGGCGCAAGCCTAGGCACCGTGGCCGAGGCCATCACCGGCGTGGCCAGTAGCGTGGTGGATACAGCCAAGCGGCTGCTGGGCTAGCGGAAGTGCCGTGGCTGGGGAACGGTCAATTGTTCGTACAGGCTCCAAAGAAAAGTGAGCAACACCAATAGCCCGACACTAATTGCAGTCCATTTGAGCATCGACTTTGCGCGCCCGTAAGACGCGGCGCGTTCAGCCTGTTCGACCGCTTCGATTATTTCGCCGCGGGCGGCAAGGCTCGCGCGCGTGCGTTCGCGTTCCTCCGCCCAAATCTTGCGCCGCTCCGCTTCGCTCAACCCGCCATCTTCCTGAACCGTTGCCATGTTGAATCCTCCGGGAGCGCGCACAATAGTGATTTCGACGGGTCGATACAACTAACTAGAACCGGGTATGTGTGTGTGGTTCGTTTCTGAACTAGCCAAATGCATGATGGTGTGCATAACTTTCCAAATGAGTCAAACTAGTTACGGAACGCACTAGGTTTTCCGAAATGCGCGTCCGGGTGACGTTCGAGTTCGATCTGGGTGATACCGTGGCCGAGGAGCCATGCTTGGAGATACCCCGTGTCATCACCCCCCCCCCCCCCCC
>Ga0209189_1001519_pt1 | contig 17234 bp, 27 predicted proteins | sample C_130820_EF_Meta_FD_187308 | JGI IMG/M metagenome (GOLD analysis project Ga0209189, IMG submission 187308) | Freshwater microbial communities from Lake Croche, Canada to study carbon cycling - C_130820_EF_MetaG (SPAdes) (version 3) | ecosystem: Environmental > Aquatic > Freshwater > Lake... | reverse complement strand
GTCCCACACGATTGAAGTCCTCATCATATAACCAGTATACATTTGCATGAGTGTACTGTGTATCGCGAGTACCGCGATAGACATCACGCCCGTCCATGTTCCAGAGGTCGGACACGACATCAAGGTCTTGTTCAACCACATCTCGAGAGAGATTGCGATATATCTTGCTGGGGTCGAGAATCGACTGCATTAATCAAAGGAGACAACAACCTTTACGTCATGATGACGCACAGCCTTCGTTGCTGAGCGAGAAAGTTCGTGACGCTTCCGACGCTCACCAGCCTCCTTGGGCTGAATCACGGCCGAGCAGGATTCCATGTCGGCATGAATGTCGTCGTAGTTCTGCTCAAGGTAGTTTAGAACCTCGTCCTGAATCGCCCACTCAAAGAAGTTCAGCTGTCCGACGGTCGTGTCCAGTCCCATAAACTGAATGCGCTTCCAACGGCAGAAGGGATCGAACATCTTCTTGCTGTAGGCCTTGAGATGAGACTTGTAGGCAAGATAGACGATCACATGGCGATTGTTTGTGGTCAGGTAGGAGACATTGTGCTTCTTCGCATAGTTGGTGACCAGCCAATCCAGGAGACGCAGACTGATCTTGGACTCGCCCGTCAGGATAGAACGAATGCGCTCAAGGTTGGAGTTGTCGTTGTAAAAGGCACCGAGACGGTGAAGGACCCAGTGATCACGATTTTGGATTGCGGTAATGGTGTCGGCCATTTGTATTACGCAGGTATTCTTGCTTAAAGCTAGTTTATGCCATAACTATAAATGGACGTTGTGACTATCCTCCAGTCCATTGAGGCCCTCGACAAGGATGCCTTCAAGCTGTCCGAGGCATCCAAGAAGCTCTTTGCTGAGGAGCTGGCAAAGTCCTCGTTTGCCAATGAGGTCTGTGAGGTTCAGGCTCTGGAGACCCCGTATTCCACTGTTCCCGCTGAGCTGATCAAGATTGAGGAGCATCGTGAGGTTCTCTCCAAGATCTGCGAGGACCTCTTTGGTATTGCTCTTCGTCCGGCAACTGAGAAGGAGCTAGAAGAGGCACTGATTGCTCATGCGAGACTTCAAAATGAACTTTCGCAAAGCAAGGCTGAAGATGGTAATGGAGGTGGAGGAGCCCCGGCAGGAATATCCTCTGGCGGAGCCCCTGACGAGATGGTTACTGGAGAATCGACCGTACACTCATCTGAACACCCGGATCCGACAGTTTCTGTGTCTGTGCAGACAGTCGAGCACGCTGTCGTACCAATGCTTGAAGACTGAGGCGATGCGAACGGTTGAGCATCTGATGAAGGGCCCCTTCGGTCGTACCTGGTTGCGCGATCGATACTTTGAGCGGACGATTCGTCTCTACGGCAACCAGGATCAGCGGACGGATGCCTGGCACAATAAGCGAGGTACGATGATCACGGCCTCGGAGGTCACGAAGGTCTGGCAGTCCCCAGCGAGTCGTCTGGAGTTGCTTGAGAAGAAGCTCGAGCCACCCATGCGTGTCTCGGGAGCCAATGCGGTGGGTCCTCTGATCTGGGGAACTCGGTTCGAGCCGGTGGCTAAGAAGATCTTCGAGGAGACGACAGAATGTGAGGTCATTGATGTGGGATGCTGTACGCATCCGATCTACGACTTTCTGGGTGCCTCTCCGGATGGGCTGATTGTTCCACGGGGAAACCAAGATCCTATGCGGTATGGTCGTCTGGTCGAGTTCAAGTGTCCGATCTCTCGGGTTGAGAAGGCAGAGATCCCCGAGGGCTACATGAACCAGATGCAGATGCAGATGGAATGTACGGGCATCGACGAGTGCGAGTACGTCGAGTTCCGATTCAAGCAGGTCTTCTTTGCTGAGTGGGAACCCTCAACTCTGCGGAAGGGGTGCTTTGCTGTGTCGGAAGAGGGCAAGGTCAACTACAAGCCGGATGACCAGACTGTAGATGATTGGCGTAACACATTGATGGAGACAGATCAGATCATCTTCTGGGTTCTGTCGGGGATCAAGAAAGACTTTGTTCCCAAGGATCCCAATTGGCTGTCCAGTCATATCGCGGATCTGCAGGGATTCTGGAACGATGTACTTCGTCATCGGACAGCAGGAACCAAGCCCGAACCTCTCCCTTCGAAAGGAGTTGTTATGGACATCTGATCAGACACCGTAATCAACCACATTTTGTGCTAGATCACTAAATCCAGCCCGTTGACGTCCAATTCGAGTCTTGTACAGATACCACTCGGACATAGGCTGAAGAGCCTTCCAATACTGATCACAGCAGTAAGTCCACTCTTCCCATGGATGTGTGATAAACCCATTTATGCCCTCCTGCCAACGATTGATCAGGGTCTCGTAAAACTTGGAATGAACAATAAACCCGCTAGTGGTTTGAACACTCACGGCATGATCAAAGGTCTCGTCATGCGAGGATGATTCCATGACATTATATCCGAGCATAACAACATCATAAGACTTGGGGAGGCGTGCGATCAACTGATCCCATTCCTCCTTCGAGACCAAGAACTCAAAGTCGTCCTCAAAAACCATGACAGATTCATACTTCCGCTCACGAGCGATCTTAAGTACAGTCAGATGAGACAAGGAGCAACCGATATGACCCTGATACGGAAACTCGATCGCCGGAAATCGCTCAAAATCGATGCCCTTATCAGAAAGTTCCTTTTCTATCTCAGTGCGACGATCTGTTCGGCGATCCAGATTGATGTAAAAGGCGTGCATTTATAGTTGTGTGGCGGTTGTCTACTAAACGTTTTAACGAATCGTGTCATCCATAGATCATGACGACCTTTGTTACGGCCTTCCTTGATCTGCACGAGGATCGTTCGAAGGATAAGTCGGTTGAAACGTATCTTAAATATTTTGATCTTCTTATGAGTTGTGGAATTCAAATTCATCTTTTTGTGAGTAAGATCTACACACCTTACTTCCTTGAGTACCCAAGGCTTCGTATTACTGTCATCGAATATGACGATCTGAATATGTATCGTTTTGCTCCTGGTTCAAAGCAGCGCTTACCCGATGAGAGGACAGTATATCACGACACGGAACGATTCCTAGGTCTTATGAACTCAAAGACCGAGTTTATTCGACGTTCAATTGAACTGAACCCATTCGGTAGTGAACAATATGCCTGGATTGATTTTGGCATCTTTCACGTCCTTCGCGAGGTCGATCAATCAAAGGCGTTTCTGACCATGCTAGGATCAACTTTACTGAAGCCCGGAGTATATGTCCCAGGATACTGGGATGCAGGGTTTCCCTCCTTTTCTTGGGTGTGCTGGAGGTTCTGTGGTGGTTTCTTTATTGGTGATCGTCTGTCACTCTTAGAGTTTGATTCTTACCATCAGCGACTGTTTCCTGTACTCTTAGAATCAGTGGGTGTCTTAACCTGGGAAGTGAACATGTGGGCTGCCTACGAAGCCAATGGATGGAACCCGATCTGGTACAAGGCCGACCACAACGACTCGATGATTGTTCCTCCAAAGAGATACTTCAAGGTCGTTGCAAGTCTTACAACCATTCCACCCCGTATCGAATCAGAGTGTCGTTTAGCCATAGATTCTCTCTTGGACCAAGTCGATGAGGTGTACCTGTCTGTATCCGAGCACTATCATAGATTCGGACACTGTGTTATTCCAGCATACTTACAGGAGGAGCCATATCTATCAAAGGTCAAGATCTGTGTAGGACCTGATCATGGACCAGCAAGCAAGTATATCGGAACCTCTGTGCCCACAAATACCTGGGTCTTTGTCTGCGATGACGATCAAGAATACAAGGCAATTGTGCCCTCTATGCTTGAATGTGTTAAGGAAATAGCTGTCTACCAGAACCACTATGAATCAATCAAGACAAAGACTTCAGGGGGAATGGTTCATGGTTATGTTGGAAATCTCGTGCATTCGTCTATACTGACGAAGCTTCAACAGTTCCCTCTCCCAGAGTGTGCTCGTTTTGTAGATGATCAATGGATGTCGATGTTTTGTCAGATACACCGCATCCCTGTTCTCCCTACCTCTGTTGAGACATACGATGAGATATTCAAGGTCTTGCACAACAACCACGAGAAGCTTGGATCATACTCTCTTTCATCACTCAACAATCGAGATACAAAGATACAAGAACTTGAGTCTTTTTTTGGTCAACGCTTACCATGACTTCCACAGCCACGGACATATCAACTTAAACTTCTTGCGAGGTGGAGTAAACTTCCGATTCCACTCGTCAATCGAGAACATGTTCCCCATGCTGATATTACAACGACCACAGATCGGAATTAGATTATCAACATGAGTTCCACCACCCCGACTCTCAGGGATGTTGTGGCCACACTGATAATCGAATACATTAATCTTGTTTGAACACCAGGTGACCTTACACTTGACCTCGAACACCCGACCGGCGTGGAACAACCATACTTGTTCACGAAGGGCCTTAGGTATCTTGCTTTTTACATAGGACATTGAGTTTTAAGTCATATAGCTCTTAAACTGGTTGACCTGGAAGATGGTCTCCTTACCAGGGATGGGATCCGTCTCATAGGGGGCAGGCTCGACGTGGTTCGTCATCTGGCGATAGGACGAGTTCTCATTGGCCACGGTGGCATCCACGTTACGCTTATCAAGAAATTCGGGCTGGAACTTCTCCATTCCAAATGTCTTGACGACGAAGTAGACGGCTGCAAGGGCGGCTACGAAAAAGAGAAGGGCGGTCGCAGTCTTCATTGTTCAAGGAGCCGAAAAAAACGAATGCTCTTATCTGTAAGAGAACGACAGGCACAATGGAGGATACAGCACTAAATACGCTTCGCACGATGTTCGCTCGCCGTAAGCTGGATACGGCAACAGAGCGCCTGGTCATTGAGGGTGACAAGAAGATGGAGCGTGTCACGACCTACACGATCGGCACTGTCCTGGTCTGCTTCAGCCAGAAGGATAAGGTTCTTGCCGGCGACATCAATAACATCGTCGACTTTGCCAAGAATAACAATCACACGACGGGTGTGGTCATCGTGGCCATGTCTCCTCCGTCCGAGAACGTTCTGCGTGTGGTCAAGTCATATGCCAAGGAGCGCGTCCTGTTCTTCCACATCTGGCAGCTCCAGTTCGACATCACGACGCATCGGATGGCCATGCCCCATCGTATTCTGAATGAGGACGAGAAGACGAAGATCTTCAATCAGTACAAGATCTCGAATCCGGAGAACCAGCTGCCGTGGCTGGATTCGCAGGATGCGATGATTAAGTGGATCGGTGCGATTCCCGGTGATGTGATCGAGGTCACGCGCCACTCGGACACGGCAGGTCGTAGTCTGTATTACCGATACTGCGTGGAGGACGTAAATGTTGCCCAGTAGTAAGATGTCAGCACCGGCTCCTAAACTCATCGTCAATCCCCATTATGACATCCTCAAATATGCAAAGCAACAGAACGCGATTCGTAAGGAACGCGAACGCCTTCGTGACCGCGCCACTCGGGTTGCTCACATGTTAGGAAAGAAGGCTGGTCGTCGTACCCGCCGCGTACGCCGCTCTCGCCGGAGAACTCTTCGCAAGTTGTAGAATAATGGACGACCTAGAGCAGGCCTATGCAGCCAAGTATCACGAATACGAACAAATCATCCAATCTGGAGATCCCGAGAGTGTTCCCAAGATCCAGAAACTCAATCTTGAGCTCTCGGACATCTTGTCGAAGATGCTGACACAGCTTGCCAATGTAAAAACTGACGCTGGACATATCGAGCAGTACCGCAGGGATCTTAACGATAAACTGGTGAAAATCCAGAACGACTACAATACGATTGCCATCAAGAAGGACACCTTACACACGCTGAAAGGAGTCCACGAAAACCAAGCCGCCTCGTTCAGCGGTGCCTTCTTTTGGTATTCGATTGGACTCTTTATTGCCATCTGTCTTTTTGTTGTTCTTCTCGTTTACAAGGGATCTCAGAAGGTGGCTGCCAGTGCAGTAACGGCCACCAGTCCGAGCACAACCCCGGCCTTTATAAGATAAGGCGTGTAGTCAATCGTAGTCAAAATCGAGACCGCCGAATCGTTCATCTTCTGTGTCTGAACGAACTCAGTCTGCACCTCTGGAACAGTCTTCTCTAAGACCACCGCCCTCTCATGCAAATTTATCAGGTCGGGATTTGTCTGCCTAAAACTCTGAACAAAATTCCGAATATATTCCGTTCCCTGGCCATATACGGATTGCTGATGCCTGATGATATCATCTGCTGCAGCTAGAGCCGAATCTGCCACTGCCTTTGCGTTTTGGTCACCGGAAACCCTGTACCTTGCGTAGTTTTCCTTATAAATCTCTAGTTGCTTAGAGAGATCATCCATTATCTTCTCTTTAGATAAACAAAATGCCCACAACACCCTTCATGCAGATCAACCCTCCCAATCGTCGTAACATGGTGGCGGATACCTCGGACTACACTCGGTTTCTGCGTATGTCCGCCACTCTGGCTCCCTACGTCAACCAGGGTGGGTCTCCGATACCCAATGCTCTGGGATGGAGGAGCCAGGCGGCGAACCGCGATGCCCGTGTGATTGGTCCGATGTATTTAGCCTTCAAGTCTTTTATTCCTAACCGGTAAACAATGACATATCAGTGTCCTCCCGACTTTGACAGGTATTATCAGGCCTGTCATGCGAAGTGCCCACCTGGTTTCAAATTTAACCAGACAACAAACAACAAGGGTTGGGTCGTCCAGCAGTGTGTTCTCTTTAATGACAATTCCAAGACAATCCAGCTTGAGAATATTAGTTTGTGGGCTGGATTTGGTGGGGCACCTCAGGATCCTGCCGTGTATGAGGCAGAGAGGAAGCGCATTGCTTCGGAGGCTGCCAAGTTCACAAGTATGGATCCCTATGAGGATGACATGAAGCACTTTGAACGCGCGTCTGATAAGATCACCTCTCAATATGCCGGATTTCAGGCTATATCTGACGCAGGTAGGCAGATTCGGGCAACAACAAAGAACATTCGTGAACCTCGTCCCCCTGTTCAGCCTAACGAGATTCGTTCAGACACCTCCAGCATTATCAATCCGCCGAAGATGTTGGTCATTCAAACCGCTCTGTTCACGATTCTTCTGGGTATGGTCGAGCTGCTCGTGATTCCGGCTGCCTATGTACAAGGCGTTCTTTTCCTGACTCTGTGTGTGGGTGCTGCAGCAGGAATCTATCTGTCCAATACATAATGGATACGTCGACATCGACGTCGACGACGACGGTTGCACCACCACCACCAACCGTCCAAAACTGCCCTATCGGCTTTGACTTTGCGCCGAATGGAACGGACTGTATTATTCCGTGTCCGGAATACCGAGGATTTGCCATGACCATATCTTCGGGGTCGTCTGGATATTCGTGTACGTATTCGAAAGATCCCTCGATTTCATTTAAGTTGAAGACAACACCTCGGTATCAGTCGACGGAGGGTCCGGCTCCATGGAATACACTTCCTAACCACGATGTGTATTTGCAAGCGTTGTATGATTTCAATAGGAACTACTATATAGCTGAAGGAAAGGTTAATCGCGAAGAGCAGGTTTCCACGGCATTTCAGAAGCTTCAGGATGCCGAAAACGTTCGTGACCAGTCTCCCGATGCCTATGAGACAGCTCGTATCGCTTACTATACTCTGACCAAGGGTGACTCGTGGATTAACGATGAGAAACAGCGCGTAGCCAACACAGAAGCACAGCCGATCGTGGATAAGTACCTGAATTCATTCAACGACCTTCTTCAACGCACGGACAATCAACAGCAGACCATCGATGCCGTCAATGGCGTCAAGAACAATCTACTCAGCGTGACAGACGATATGCGGTTCTCAGTGAATGCGTTCGAGAAGCAGGTCTCAGAGATCAAGAATGAGATCGAGATCAATAAGAAGAAGAAGACCGTTACGACATCTGTGGTCACGTCCTGGTTCGATTTTATTATGAATATTCTCATTCTTGCAGTGACCGGTGTGGCCATCTTCTTCGTTGGACGCGCAATCGCAAAACGCGTTACTCCTTCTGTTCCTATAACCCCTGCCACCACATAATGGAGGTCTCAGATCCTCGTACCGTAGCTGACTTTCAAAAATCAACCTTCTGTGGACATCCACGATCACACGTTACCAAGGTTCTCCTTCAGAACGTGCAGTTGGGTCATGCAGATTACGCCTGTTATTGGGCTCTGGAGTTACTTTGCTCGGGATTGGTTCACAGCCTGTGGGCCACCTTCTTTGATGCGGCCGCTGTCCATATCAATCGAGCGAATCCGAATGTCTTCATCTATCTGGCCGATGCCTATGAACGCTACGCTCCCATCGAATCGACTCTCTCGGTGTCGAACATGACCAGTATTCGCAATAACCCCGATGTGCGTCGACTGATCTGCGAGGTGGCTGCCACGCTGTCCCTGTGTCGCAAGAACAAGCTTCCGAGTCTTCCCACGATCAAGCCTCCTCATGACTTCGATCCTGTGACCATCCAGGAATCACTGAAGGCTCCCTCTCGTATCTTTGGAAGCCTGGTCATGCGAAAGACGGATCCGCTTATGGCTGCCGTCCCTGTCAACGAGTTCGTCTACTGTCTCCGTACCGATGTTCGTGATGTGACGCGGGCTCTGTACTGGATGGCGTGGGTGTTTGCCTTTTGCCGCGAACACAAGAAGCAGACGAAGACAGCCCTGGCCTTTGCTCCGCGGTCGGATGAGTTTGTGTCAGAGGCCCATGGAACTCATCCCGTGTGGATCTTCTGGGAGGCGATTCGAAAGCAGACACAGCCTCACGCCCGGGCGGTGATTGATGTTCTCTACAAGATGTACTGTCTGCGTTGGGCACCCACGGAGGCCAAGACAAAGCAACACCTCCTCATCGCCGCCATCGTGATTGTTTGTGAAGGAACGACCTTCGATGCGACCATCGTGACAGGAAGCACGGTGGCGGTCTCGAATATCTTGCAAGGAATGCCAGGGTGGATTGATGCGATCGTGCGCATGCAAAAGAGTTTCGCACCTTAAAGAAAAATGAGCAAGTCCTTTGTCCACCTTTTTCTGCTTTCGCTTGCGTTCTTCATTGTCTCGAACCCCATGACCTACAAGCTGACGGATAAGGTCCTGGGTGGTGTGGTGGGTCCTCTTGCGTACGGTACGGGATGCCCGACTACGCTGGGTCTGACAGTCCACACGGTGGTGTTTGCGCTGGTGGTCAGCTGTCTGCACTAGGCAAAATGGATCCACAATCATTCAAATAACCAACCTCACAGACAGAATGTTCACTCCTAATATTCCCGCCTCGAAGGTCGCCGGACTCATCGGCCTCCACCAGTACCAGAATGCTCGCGAAATCATGTTTGACCTGATGATGAAGGACTCCTCAGTCAAGGTCAAGCTGGACGAGATTATCAAGACCAACAACCGTACCTCGCTTGCAAAGATGAAGCGAGAGATCCTGCAAGATCAGGATATTGCCGCCATCGTCGGTTCAGCCGTTCGGCAGACAGAGGGTCTTACCGACATCAAGCCCGTTCTCAACGACACTGAGACCAGTGCCCGCATGGCCCTTGGTCTTCGTCACCCGTCCATGACACCTGCCGTGCGTGAGATCATGGTCAACGAGATCCGTGGTGCCGTGGGTCGTCGTCGGGGCAACAACAATGAGAACGCCGGACTGGATGCCTACGCAGCCGTCAACGAGGTCGTGGTCCAGGACCGTAACACCAAGACCTTCAAGAAGTCGTACGACGGGTTCGATCTGAATGGTCGTCCTGACGGGTACGTTGCCTCGCTGAATCGGATCGTGGACACGAAGGAGCGGACGCGGTGGTGGCCCAAGGTTCCGATCTACGACGAGGTTCAGCTTCGGGTCTACATGGAGCTCACGGGCGCTCAGGACTCTGATCTCAATGAGGTCTTCCCCGACGGTCGGCGGCGCCAGACGAACTACAAGAACGATCCCGAGAAGTGGCAGGTTCTCCAGAGTGGCATCGCGTCTGCCGTGAAGACGATGCACGAGACGATTGCGGATCCTGAGCAGCTCCGTGATCTGGTTTTCGCGAACACCGTCTAAGATAGTCAATGGAGGTCACTCTGAGCGAGACTGTGCCTGCGAAGTACGCCAAGATGAAGGGAACCGCCTACGAAACCCGATACATTTATACCGGGTTTGGTCGGTTCAATGAACACGAGAAGACGCTCGAGGTCTTTCAGAGAGAGGAAGACGGTCGAACAACATTTTTTACTCGTCCTTACGTCTTGAGTGTGGTGTCTCGGGTCTACCATGTAGAGCACGCTCGGGTGACGCTGTATTCAAAGGAGCCTCGGATTTGGTCGGAGGATGTCGACGGTAAGGTGTGTTTTTTCAGCAGCAGCGCGACATCTTAACGGCGCCCACGATCGGGTTAGACGCCACGTACAGCACAGCGCTGTAGATGTGGGGGAGAACGTGCTCAATGAAGAACTCGGTCGTCTCCTTCTCCGTGGGCGTAAGACCCGTCTCGCGAGACACATAGGTGAACGTATCCTGAGCGAGCTTGATCTTCTGTCCGGGCGTGAGGTCCTTGATCTTCTCGATCTCGAACGCAACCCGGAGAACCTGGGGTGCAGGCTGAGTCCAGTTGATCGAGGAGATGATCGGGGCAGCCAGATCCTTGGCGCGAGGATCCAGAGGTGTGGGAACCGGCGCAGGAGTGGGCTCAAGAGCCGGCTCAACTGCGGGGATGTCAACAACCACAGACTCGGTGGGAACGGTCGTTTCGACGGTCGTTTCGACGGTCGTTTCGACAATAGGCTCGAGGGCGATTTCAGAACTAGACATTGCGGTTTGTTTCTTAGTCAGAAAAGGTCGCGAACATGTAAATGGACTTCTCGAACATCCTGTCTGTGGCGCTGTCAGCCCTCATCTTACTCGTCATCATTCATATTACGGTCTTCTACGTGATTCGGACCATGTACCCTCCGACTCGCAAGGTGACCTTTGCTCCGGCTCCGGCTCCCCAGGCACCTGCTCCTCCCGCTGAAGTGCCGGTTTTCACCGAAGCACCGAATACAGAGAAGCAGAATGCAGTCATTCCAACGTATGAAGCGAATGTTTCGCTTGATCCCCCTCGTCAAGAAGGGGCAACCGATCTCAGCGCACTCACAGGTCCCGCAAGTTAGTGGTGCTCCGGGATGGATTATGATGACCCATGACTCGGAGGGTGTGGCTCGTGCCTTCTTCACAGATCAGCGAGGAGATAAGACGCAAGAGATTGAGCTTGTGATGGACGAACGGGTCTGTTGCGATACGATCTTCCGTGTGGTTCGGACCTCACCCAAGATCTTTGTGGTCTACGATCTCCTGGTCCTGAACGGCAAGCCGATGTTTGAAACGCTGAACTTCGAGACACGTCAGCAGAAGGTTCTCGAGATCCTCGATCTGTTTCATTTTCCGGACTTTTGTGCGTTAATTCCCCCTACTCAGCTTCCCGTTGGAGTCCATATCCGTGGATATGAGCAGTACGATTCCTTTCCTGGAACCCTAGGTGTGTTCGTGGAGAATATTCCCGTGGAGTAGTAAATGTCTAGCTCTTGCTCGGCAATGGGCGGACGTCGTCGCCACTCTCGTAAGACTCGTCGTCATTCTCGTAAGATGCGCGGAGGCAATGGATACGGCATGGGCAACAACCCGATCGCCGTCGGTGCGGCGGAGTGGGCTCCTAACATGACCTCGGTGGAGGGTGGTGCTCCTTACATGCCCCCGACGCTGGGTGGCCGTCGTCGTAAGTCTCACAAGGGCAAGGCGTCTCGTCGTCGGCGCGGAACGCGTCGGTCGATGCGTGGCGGTGGCTCGGTCGCGAACGTGGGTGCCTCGTTCCAGGGCGATGGACAGCGTGGAATCCAGACCTATGTGCCGTACAACTCGAATGCGCCGGTGGGTCTGGTGCCCGGCGGGTCGAATGGCGCGTACTAAGTCGTGCGTGCCACAGCGTCAGCAAAGACGTAGGGCAAGTATCTCGGGTCATTGGTCGTAATAAAGGGACCTCCAACAAGCTTGGTGTGAATCAACATCTTCTGAATCTCAAAGCGCAGGTGCGTGTATTCGATGAAGTCAGTCCAGACCTGATAGGTCCGTGCAATCGTGGACGCAATCAGAAACACGTCAGCCTTCCGAAGGATGTACAAAAAAATAACTATGAACGGCATGAGAATCATGTCATTCATACGGTTAATCGAGTCAGCCCAAGACTCGGGTGCACAAATCTTTTTTAATTGAATATATCGCTCTGCATCTCGAAACGGGTTCTTACTTAGAATAATCGAAGGCATCGATCTTTACTCCATTCGCCGGAAACTTCACCTCCTGGAATGTCCGAGCATCGATGTACACGATGTCTGTATCCTCACGAGGCTGGATCAGCTTGAGAATCAGATCGATACGAATCAGATTGCCAGGAACCAGATACTTCTCCATCGCATGCGTGAGATCAACCTCCGTCGCCTTATCACCAATCCAAATCCAGGGCTTGAAAGGAATGGCGTCGAAGGGATTGTAATCGAGGGGAGCACGAAGGATCTCCCCCTCGTAATGCAGGACACACTTGCGAGACCCCTTACGAAGGTACTCGTCGATCACGATGGCATCCTCGGGAACGATGTCCAGATCATCTATATCATCGTTGTCGTACTCGTCCGATAGAATCATACGAGTGACCTTGCAGAGGGGAACCTTCTCCTCGCACAGCTGGCGGAAGAAGTGACGAATCTCCTCATAAGCACGAAGAAGCGTGAGGATGGCGACGGCGACAGGCATTCTTACTTGATCTCATTGGATGCAGCCGGGACTAATTCCATTTTGGAGTGATTATAGAACTTCTCGCGAACCGAGAACTGAGCGAGGACGATGTTGTCCATATCCAGTCCAATCGCAATCGCCGTGGCCAGAGAGGTAATGACAAAGGGCGTAGCGACGAGGAACCACGACACAGGGCTCAGACCGATTCCGCAGAACATGTCCAGAACAACCACCGCGGCGATTCCGAAGAGGAGCTTGAGGGCAAAGGTGACCCACATGCCGTAAGCGGCATCCAGACCCAGCTGAATCACCAGGAAGATTAAGTACAGCAGAGCCGGAGGGCACAGGTCTTCAATGAAACGCATATTCAGGTATTAATCATAAAACAAGAAAAGATGAGTGACGTAACGATGGTGATGTCGCTTGTTGGATGCACACAAGAAGACGCCGAACGTGCTCTTCTGCAACATGAGACAGTGATCGATGCAGTGGATTCACTGCTCGGATCAGCGCCTGTTGTTTCGGGTACAAAGTATATTCCTGCTCCCCCGGAGATTGATCATGGGTTAAATGAGGAGCAGGCTGAGCGCTGTGCGAAGGGTCGGGATCTGCAGGATAAGGTTAACGCCGTATTCTCAGTCGCCCATTCGAAAGTCCGAGACCTGCCCCCGACGCTGGAGGACGGGGAATCGCAGCAGCTGTCTGTGCCAGTCTCTGGGGGGACTCCTCGGCCTGCTGAACCGGAGTTTTCGGAACTGGTACAGGATTCTCACGGGCAAACGCCTCAATAAGAGCCGCTGTCCGAGAACCCTCTGTAAAGATATTCATGTTCCGAACATGGTTGACACAGGCCTCAGAGCGAACACGGTAGATGTCGTCGTCGTCTAAAGAACCAATTGCCTCCGTCCACTCCTCAACCTTATCACGATGACAGGCGATTCCTGCCGGCGTGATCCATTCCTCAACTCCCTCTGTACTTCCACCCGGATACTTGGACTTAGGGTTGGGCTTGGAGTACAGAACGGGAATGCCGTTATACATGGCCTCAAAGGCAATCCGACCAAAGCTCTCGTAGTAGCTGGGAAGAACAAGAATACGAGTCTCCTTGAGGATGTTACGAATATCATCATCAAAGGGAACCCACTTGATATTGTCCGGAGCCTCGGGCAGCCTGAGCTCTCCGTAATAAGGAATTACGCCCAGAAACTTACGGTCCGGCATGGCGAGAGCCATATCGATAAACTGCTTGACACCCTTGTTCTGATTAGCGTTGACCAGAGTGATATACTCGCCCTTGAAGTCCTCCTCAATCCGAATACGGTCCTCAAACATGATCGGACGGACTACAGCTGTCTTCACGACATTCGGAGGCCAGGGTACGATGTTCTTGCGATAGTTCGGTTCCATGGTCGCATTGATGAACATGAAGAACTCAACCCAGGCAGGACGGCGTCCAGGATTATTGAGAACAATGGCGTTATAGTTTCCGTCGTAGTGGCAGGTGGCCGCGATAGGACGGTTGTACTTGACATTGATCTTGCGAACCTCGGGAAGAGCCGGAGCATGAGGGCAAATCCAGACCTCACTCATCATCATAAAACGATCGCCAGCGCTCCAATGAACGTATCGGATTCCTCGGTAGTATCCTCCATTCACACCCTCCTTCGGTTTTTCAATTGTCATGAACATAACCTCGTGACCGCGCTTGATAAGTTCATGTGCAAGCTCGACGTCGTGAAGGAAGGCACCGCACAGATCGGGCATCCGCCCTGCAAAGACGATGATCCTCATTAATTCTTAACCTCGGTACGTTTTGTCTGAACTAACCGTGTTGAGTCACCGCCCCAGGTCCACTCCTGAACCCAGTTGTGAGGGTTCTTGAACTCAGTGGCCTGAATATCCAGAAGAGGGGCAAAGAAGCCGGGGAAGGTCGAGTCCATGATCGTGTTCGCCTCCTTGCGGTTCTTGATCAGAGCCGAGTGAATCAGGTAGGATTCGTCATTCACCTTGGTCTGATCGCCGCCACCCAGGTTAGGAGTCGTGGCGAAGGGGCGGGCCCAGAGCTCGTGCTTCCCCTTCTGGCGCCAGGCACCCGGAATACCCCACTTGAGATCAGTGCTCTCATCGACCTTGCAACCCAGACCACCAAAGCCTCCTGTCGCAATAAAACCAGGCTGGTCAGCCATCGCCGCGGCCGGGTTCAGGGTGTCCGAGCACCCCGATCCAATGGCCGTGGTCTGACGTGTGAGCGCCGACGTGCTTCCAATGTTCTGCTGGGCCTCACTGTACTCATCCGACCGAATACGGGTCGGGGCATAGAAGTAGTCGAGCGAATTTGTCGAAGACATCTTTGTTAGGTTCGTAGAAAATGAACGGCTGCTAGTCAACAGAGAGGAAGGCACCTGGAATGCCAATTCTTCAACCGATCGATTGGCACGAGCACGACAACAAGAATGCCTACGTGATTGATGTCTACGGACGAATGGAGGACAAGACTGTCGCCTGTGTCCGTATCACTGGCTTCAAGCCCTACTTCTATTCGGACAGACCCATCGGCGATGCCGAGAAGGTCTCTCGCTACGATGCGATGGGAGGCTTCAATGAGCTGAAGAAGAAGGATGTCTACAAGATCCACTGCGAGTCTAAGATGAAGTTTCACATGAACGTCAAGGAGGGCAAGACAAGGAAGTACACGCTCTATGAGTCGAACCTCCATCCCTTCCTTCGGATGTTTCATCAGCGTCACCTGGGACCTGCCTCGCCGATCGAGTTCAAGGGCAAGCAGATCAAGATTCCCACGGATGACAACGATGAGAACACGTACAACGTCGACTCGATGTGGTCCTGTCATTGGGAGGATGTCAAACCCTGTGAGGCCAAGATTCCACTGCTGGTGGCATGTTATGATTTGGAGATGTACTCGGACTCGGGTCTGTTTCCCCAAGCCAAGCAGGACCCAATCTGTCAGATGGGCATCTCGTATCGCTGGTCGGATTCGATGATGGATCCACTGGAGAAGACGGTCTTCGTTCTGGGTTCGGTGACTCCCTCTGATGATCCGAAGACAAACTTCGTGGCCTGTGCAACCGAGGAGGAGATGATTCGCCGTTTCCACGATGACATTCGGGAGATGAACCCCGACGTCATCTGTGGGTACAACACCTTTGGTTTCGACGATGCCTACCTGGAGGATCGGTGCATGGAGCTGGGCATCACAGAGGACATTCACTTCCCTCGGTGCCCGAAGGATCCGAGAAACCCCAAGTTCTCAGAGGTGAAGAAGATGGAGTTGGCCTCGGGCAAGTATGATCTGCGTATGATTCTGATGACGGGCCGACTGGGAATCGATCTCTTGCTGAACATGCGCCGTGAGCACTCGCTGGAGTCCTTCAAGCTCGACCATGTGGCGACGCACTTCCTTCGTGGAAGGGTGAACAAGCAAGAGAACAACCAGATCTTCACCTACTCGACCCGTGGTCTTCACAACGGGAACTACGTGACTTTCAACTTTGTCGAAACCACCTCGGAACCGTGTTACGAGGAGGATGAGAAGTTCGAGGTCTACAATGTCCAGCCCGGCTCGTTCCGAGTCAAGTGTGATGAGATTCTGTTTGCCGACTTCAGTCCCGAGGAGCTGTCCAAGCTCCACTGGTCCTTTGCCAAGGACGACGTGACTCCTCAGGAACTGTTCGATCTCCATGCGATCGGTGGACCGCAGGGACGGGCTAAGATTGCCAAGTACTGTATTCAGGACTGCGATCTGGTCCTCACTCTGATGTACAAGCTGGACACCCTGGTCAATACGCGTGGTATGGCAGATGTCTGCAAGGTCCCCATGAACTACGTCCTGACACGTGGTCAGGGAATCAAGATCTTCTCAGCCGTGGTATACTATGCGTCTCAGCGCGACCAGATCATTCTGACTCAGGAGGCTGAGGGTGGTGAGGGTATTGCCTACGAGGGTGCCATTGTCCTGGAGCCCAAGATCGGCATGTATCTCGATCAGCCAATCTCTGTTCTTGATTTCAACTCTCTGTACCCTTCGAACATGATCGCGTACAATCTCTCGCCTGACACGCTGGTCTACGAGCGTGTTCTGGACTCCGAGGGCTTTCTGAAGAGTCCCAGCAAGGAGCAGAACAGCAAGATTAAGGAGTGGATTGCCTCTCTGGAAGAGAAGGGCTTCGTGTTCGAGGAGATCTCGTACGACGACAAGATCACGGGTGGAAAGACGGTCTGTACCTTCGTTCAGAAGGGTGAGAATCCGATGACCACGGGAGTGATTCCACTGACCCTGGACATCCTGCTCAAGAAGCGGAAGGACTTCAAACAAAAGATGGAAGATGAGATTAACTATGACGAGAGCCAGCGATCTGTATTCAACGGTCTCCAGCTTGCTTACAAGGTTGTTGCAAACTCAGTCTACGGCCAGTCGGGATCGAGAACGTCCCCCATC
>Ga0209189_1001518_pt1 | contig 17254 bp, 18 predicted proteins | sample C_130820_EF_Meta_FD_187308 | JGI IMG/M metagenome (GOLD analysis project Ga0209189, IMG submission 187308) | Freshwater microbial communities from Lake Croche, Canada to study carbon cycling - C_130820_EF_MetaG (SPAdes) (version 3) | ecosystem: Environmental > Aquatic > Freshwater > Lake... | reverse complement strand
TGCAGACAGCGATATTTATATGTGCGGGCCAGAGCCGTTGTGTTCTGCGGTGCGCAAGGCTGCTGAGGATTTGGGCGTGCCGAAGAACCGAATTCATGACGAGGCCTTTGCATTCCACAAGGAATAGTCATCTATTTGGTGAGTTTACTTTTTTCAGACCCTTGCTCCCTAAATTGATGAGGTTTTAACCTGCTTGTAGTTGACTTTGGGCCAACAGCAAGGGAAAAATCCACCTATGAAAAAATCAATCTCACTCTTATTAGCGCCTGTCCTGCTCATGGGATTGATCTCTAACGCCGCACAAGCTGCAGCGCCAAAAGCAGGAAGTGCATGTACAAAAGTTGGCATTACTACAAAGAGTGCAGGGACTAATTTAAAGTGCGTTAAATCAGGAAAGAAACTCATCTGGGCTATCGATGCTTCATCAGCAAAGCCAACTGCAACACCAACTCCTACAGCAACGGCAACACCTGCACCAACTCCCTCTACAACATCAACTCCTACGGCAACAGCAACACCTGCACCTACAGCATCAGCAACACCAACTCCTGTCGTGGTTAAAGCACCAATTCCAATCACGCTTCCTGTGCCACAAAGCGGAAGTATTACCTTCGCAAATGCGGTAAGTAATTACTCACAGATTCCACAGGTTGCTTGGCAAAGAGTTCAAGATGTGATTTCTTCTAATTCTGAGGTCAACATCCCGACTACCATTTTGATTGGACCTAATACAAAGGCATCCATGGATTTGATTACCAGAGCAATTAAACGCGAATACAAATTATTCAGCGGGTTTCAAACATTTCCAACTTACTCAGGCATCGTCTCCAATGCTGCTGATGAAAAATGGGCCGAAACTGAAGCGCCAATTTTGATGAAGAAGTTAGGGATTACGGGTGCTTTTTCTCGCCAAGATACGATCAATCGACTTCTTCAAGGTAATTGTGAAATGAATGGGGCAACTGCTGTTAATTGCTCTGGCGGCATGGCAGTTGACTTTAAAGATGGAGGTAAATCAGATGGATTTACTTTTTATTCCGTTGAAACTGGTAACGGAGATTTCTGGCTTCAAGCAAATAGTCAACCAATGACCCAAGTCACTCACGAAGTTACGCACGGCTATCAATTTGCTCAATTTATTTATAAACCACTTGCACCAGGCCAAAATACTGCAGGCGACCAATCTCACGCATTCACACCATGGTGGGTTTCTGAGGGTCAAGCAAACGCAATTGGTGTCAGTATCTTTATTGAAAACTTACAAAGCTATTTGGATGTTCGAAATAACTTGGTCACGGGAACTCCCCGCCCGAATGCGAAAGTACCGGCATTTACTGCCGAGGCTTTAAAGTCATTTTTGATGGATTACCAAGAGACGGGTCCTCAAAACTCAAATTGGTCGCTCGCATATTCAATCGGCTATGCCGCAGTTGAAACGCTAATTGCAATAGGTGGCCCACAATCGACACTTGCACTTTATGCACTCGGTGCAAATGGTGAAGATTGGGCAACAGCCTTTAACCACGTTTATGGAATTACATGGGATCAAGGTGCAACGGTGTTGGGTCAAGTTTTAGCTGCTCAGTACGCCGCAAAGCCAATGAGGCGTTGATCTTGGTAGGCCGAACAGAGCCTAACCACAGGTACTTCTCAGGATTGATAGACATAGTTACCTCATGAAACGCGCTCTTCTTATTGCAGGTGGCACAGTCGGTGGACTTGGTGCTGTCATGGCAATTACGCCGCCACAACTGAGTTCTAGCGGCGGGATAAACATCGCTGGTGGGGCTGCAATGGGTAACGGTGGCGCAATAGCGTCTGCTTCATCATCACCTTCTACAAAGGCTGTTGCAACACAAACAGCCGCCACACAAACACCAAAGAAAACTTCAAAGCCGGTTGCGACAAAGAAAGCAACGGCGCAGGCAAGTGCAAGTGCATCAGCAACTGCAAGTGCAACAGCTAGCGCGACCGCTTCTGCAACACCCACTGCAACAGCAACTCACAGTGCTACACCTGCAGCACCTGCAACAAAATCAGTGTCAGGAACATTTACCGGGCCAGCAATTTTTGTTAATTACGGAACAGTTCAAGTAAAAATTACAGTGTCAAATGGTCACATCACAGATGCGGTTGCGGTGCAGGCACCTGGTGGTCGCAATGATCGCTATACACAAATGGCGGTGCCGATTTTGAAGCAACAAACATTGAAGGCGCAGAGTGCAAATATTCAAGGTGCATCTGGTGCGTCATACACAAGCTATGGTTGGTTTAAGTCATTGCAAGGAGCGCTCGCAGACGCTGGTTTGTAAGCGTTTTACATAGGCCAGATACAGTTACCGCATGAATCATTTGCGTCGACAGTTTCCTGTGTGGGGAACGATTGTGGATGTGGATTGTTCTGGGGCCGATGTCAGTGCCGCGCAATTAGATGTGGCTATGGAATCAGTAATTACTTTTTGCGAAAATGTGGATCGAGATTTTTCGACGTATAAAGATGGATCGTGGGTTTCGCGGTTGCGTCGGCGCGAGGTGCCGATTGAGGAATGCCCTGATGATGTTATTGAAGTGTGGGATTTATGCGCGCAAGCAAAGTGGTTAAGTGACGGGGCTTTTGATCCGTGGGCGGTGGCTGGTGGTTTTGATCCATCGGGAATAGTAAAAGGATGGGCTGCGGATAAATGCGCAGATATGTTGGTTGCGGCCGGGGCGCAGCACGTGCAAGTCAATGCTGCTGGGGATTTATCGTTGCGCGGAGGCTTTGTTGATAGCGACGGTGTTGTTAAGCCATGGCCAATTGGTGTTGTTAATCCCAACAATAAATTAGAAGTTGTGAAAGTTTATGAAATTACCGATGGTGCAATTGCAACATCTGGGACTTATGAACGTGGTGCTCATATTCATGATCCACTGACCGGCATGATTGCAATCGGTGCTGCATCGGCAACAGTTGTTGGGCCACTGGGTTGGCTGTGTGATGCCATGGCAACGGCGGTGATGGTGGGCGGAACAGACTCAGTTTCCTGGTTCGGCCAAGATGAACTTTTGGGGTATCAGCTATTTGGCGTAACTCGACATGAAGATACTGCGTGGGAGATTTAAATTCTCGTTTTAAAGTAAGGGGCAAGTTTTTTATAGAACTCTTGAGTTGAAATTCCAAAAATAATTTGGAAATTCTCCTGCCACTCCTTGCCATTCTTGAGAGATTCTAAAAAGGTCATATAGGTAGTGAAACCCTTGACTGCAATGAGTGCCTCAGTTGCAATATGCCCTCCTGAGTAGGCTCCCAGAGTTAGGCAATTGTCCTGGGGACTGCGTGGCTGGAGTTCAAGGTCTGTCAAAAGTTTGACTACACCTTCTGTTGTCTGCGCAATATCACGCATTCGAGTATTCGGTGGATTACTCGGTGACCCACCAGGGTTGTATTGGTATGCCAATTGTTGAATGAATTTGCGACCAGTTGCACCAGATGTGTCAGCTCCGTCAACACCAAGTGCGACACCAAAGTATGTTGCTGAACCTTCCAAGAGCCAACATGCCATGGATGCATTTTTAAATTTCTGTTGTACTAAATGGAAATATTCATGGATCGCAGTTTGCTTGTCATTATCTCCGCGGCCGCGCGTATCCATGCATTGGTAGTAAATTGGCCCCCTTTTACCAGTCGTGGCAAATGCAAAGTTACAACCAGTAGGCCACTTTGCGATTTCAGAAACAAGGCTGCTGTTGCTATAGCTACCGCCGTATGTTGCCAATGCTTGATCGGCCCATGCTCCATCTTTTTCACTGAAGAAGACAATTTGATAACTAGTTGGTTGGTAGTACTTTGAAAATAATGTTTCGGCGATATTTAGTAACCGTTTTTCTTCTTCAAGTTGGGAGGCCACAACGTTTGGACCAGAGATGATTTCAACAGTCGATTTTGGTGTGGTCAATTTTGCAATCTGAGCGTTTAATTCATTGCGAGCAACGATGCTAGTCCACTTTAAATCCAAGTTATCAAAAGTGATTGGAGAGGACGGACCTGTTGGTTCTGGTGTTGGTGTTGGTGTCGAGGTAGGAGTTGGTGTCGGGGTTTGTGTCGGGGTAGGAATAGCAATTGGAGTAGGCGAAGGAGCTGGAGTTGCCTTCACTACAACTTTCTTCTGCCATAGGAGCTTGCCCCCAACATTCTTGCAAATCAATGTTCCAGAGGTCGAGTTTAGTCTTGTGCATTTAGCACCAACCTTCGGGGTTGCTGCTTGAGATATTCCTGGGACGAGAAAAACTAGGGTGATTGCCATCAGGCTGGCGGGCAGCTTGTTTCTCATAGCAGTACTTTCTCAGATGGGGATTATAAAAGTGAAGATGTCAGGACTCTCCTTTAGGGTATGTGCATGAGAAAGAAGCCCATCAGCGCATTAGTAGGACTAGTCATCGCCTTGGTTTCTTTGGGGTTCTCTCCTGCTTACGCCGTTGATGAGCGCGTAATCGATGTTGTTGCAGTTACCTGGAACGGCGCGGCAACTGCGCTTAGTAATCCAAAAACTATTGCCGAAGTAATTGATAAAGAAGTAAATGTGGACTGGAAAAAGTTTACAACTATGGTCGGTGCGACAACTGATCGCACTATTTCCTTTAAATCTGGCAAAGTATTAGATGCGCCAATTGCACTTGTTTCAAAGATGGCGTGCACCGGTTATGCCGCATCAGATTTCATGAGCTCAATTCGCCCCGAGGCGTATAAGCGTTTAGGAATTAGCGATTACTCCAATCGATATTTAGTTGTGTATGCACCAAAGGCTGGGTGTGTGTGGTCGGGCCGAGCTGGTTTGGGTGGACCAAAAAGTACAAGCGGTACATTGATTTTGCACGATAGTGATTCATCATTTGTTATTGCTCACGAGCTTGGACACACATTTGGTTTAGGACACTCAAACTTTTTGCGCTGCGACAATGGCGCAAAAGATGGTGCATGGTCTGACACCTGCAAAGCTGTTGAATACGGCGGAACCATCGATGTGATGGGAAATGTTGATACAACATCACCGCTTAATACCTATCACCAGTGGCGTATGGGATTGATGGATGATTCACAAGTAAAACAGGTGTGGCAATCAGAAAATGTGACTTTAGCGCCCAGTGATTTTGCTAATGGAGTAAAGGCAATTTTTATCCGCGATGGAAAAGCCGCGTACTGGATTGAATATCGACGTAAGACAGATGGCGCTGTTTATAAGCCAGGGCTAGCGATCTATCGTCTTGATCCACCACCAATTTCCTCCGTTGTATCCCCCAACCCCGAAGATGCAAATGCGGCCGAATTTGGTTCAGTGCTCGGCACAGATCTGTGGATGCTTAATTTAGATTCTTATAAATACACAACATCTAGCAATGTGTATGGATCAATGACCGGGACAACAGCGGTTACATATTCAGGCAATGTTTCTTTTAGCGCGGTCGCATCAGAAACCAGTGCGGTTGTGACAATTACTAAAAAGGCTGACACCACGCCTCCGCCAGTACCTGTATTGGTCCCTGTTGCACAGTGGATATCTCCTAACATGGTGATTATTGCGCCAGGCAATGAAGATGCTGACACGGCAATTACCGGCTTTGAAGGCCAAATAGATGGTGTTGTAAAGCCGCTAAAGAGTTCTGACATCGATGGCTGGATGCCAACGTACTTAAGTCCATTTGTTGCACCAAAGACTTTGTATTTGCGCGATCTACCTGAAGGTAGTTACACATTTTCAATGCGAGCAATCGACATCGTTGGCAACAAGAGCGATTGGTCGGCACCGGTAAAAGTAATTATTGATCGCGGACATCCTGTGGTTACAAATGATTTTGTATTAAGTAATGCAAACGCCAACGAATTAACTGTGGCCTGGAAGGGTGCAACAGATCCTGGCGCTGGAATCTGCCAAGTCAATGTTGTTGACGAAGACGGGCTCATTATCCAAGCCTCATCTGCCAAGAACGTACCAGCTTTTAAATTAACAAACGGAGTTGCTCTAACTGGTACAGCCCAAGTATTTGACTGTGTTGGTAACGGCCAAAGTGGGGCTTTAAGTATTACCAATACTTTGGTCAGCGCAGATAAGAGCTCAAAGACTGGTAAATGGAGCGCGGCAGGTGCTGCATATGGCGCTGGTGCGATTAAGTGCGTCGGCAAGTGCACCGCTTCATTAACAGTTGCTGGCAAGAATGATGTGTTAGTTGGCTCAGGTGCTGCAACGGTTGTCATTGGCAATCAAACTGTTGCGACAATTGCAGATAGCAAAGTAGCAAAGCTGCGGATCGGTGCAACAGTAGATGTTGGCGCAGCTAAGAAAGTAGTTCGTGTATCAGGCAGTAACTTTGTCTTAATTGGCTTGGCATCGATTACTACAACTCTTGGAAAACTTAAAGAAATTGAACGTGCTCCTGCAGTTAGTGACCCATCGTTGGCTGATGACAAGCAAGCAAAGCTTGCAAAGTTTGGTTTCCGAGCAGAAGATTTCAGTGGTGAATGGACTGTTTTGCCCATGGTTGGGGGAACAAAACTCGATGACCCTTCACTTGATTTATGTAACGGAACATTTGCATCTGAAAAAGATCGCGTAGAACGCCGTCAGGTAGCTGCGACAAAAGTTGGTTCTACTTTCTCATTCTTATCAACCGAAGTTGTTAAGTATTCTTCCGCCGCTGCAGCTGCTGCTGCCCAGAAAGAGTTAGTAAAAGTTCTGGCACAGTGCCAATCTGATAAGGGATATAAAGATTCAACTGGCACAGTGGTTCCTTATGATTTCAAGACGCTAAAGAGCATCCCTGTCGGGGTTGTTAGCGAAGGTAACCGCGTATTTGTAGACACGGTTATTGATTCAGGCGTTCGTGCTCGCACATTGCTGGGCTTCTACCAATTCAATGGCGACACTTTTACGGGGCTATACGTAATGAACGCTGATGGCTTTAGCGATGCACAGGTCGAAAAATGGCTAAAGGTCGCAGTAACCATGGCCCAACGCCTACAAGCAAAGAATTAAGCAGGCTATTTAGTTTAAGCAGATAGGGCGCTTAGCTTTTCTTCTTCTTCGCTAGTTAGCTCAACAACCTGAATGATCTCTTCCAACTGCGGCACTGTGCGTGCTGATGCAATTGGAGCGCTAACTGTTGGTTGAGCACGAAGCCAGCCAAGTGCGATGGCACCAAGTGGCGCGTTGTGATTCTTTGCAATTTCATCCATTGCAGTTAGGACTGCGTAATTCTTATCTGTTGCATATTCACGTGCGCCAGCTGCGCGCTTTGAATCAACTTCAGTAATTCCTGGGCGGTACTTTCCAGTTAAGAATCCACGTGCGATGCCATAGAAAGGAATGTTTGAGATGCCCAGATCTGCAACAGTTTGTTCAAGCTCGCCTTCGTATGCTTTACGGTCAACTAAGTTGTACAAATCTTGGACTGCAATATATGCAGGGATGTTGTTCTCGTTGCTGTAGACAATTGATTCACGAAGACGTGCTGGTGTGAAGTTAGAGGCTGCGATGTAGCGAACCTTGCCTTCTGCGATTAACTGGGCGTAAGCGCCAAGAGTTTCTTCGAGTGAAACAGTTTCGTCATCTGCGTGGCTGTAATACAGATCGATGTAATCGGTTTGTAGGCGATCTAAGGATTCTTCGCAGGCTGCGAAAATATTCTTTGCTGACAGTCCAGGGCGACGATCCATTTTTGAAACCTTGGTTGCGATCACCATGTCAGCTCTGTTGCCGCGAGATTTCATCCATGAACCAATAACAGATTCTGATTCTCCGCCAACATGGCCCTCAACCCACTGGTTATACATATCCGCGGTATCAATAAAGTTTCCGCCATGGCTTTTGTAGGCATCCATCACTAGGTGGCTTTCAGCCTCTGTGGCATTTCCACCAAAGATGTTGCTGCCTAGGCATAGTGGGTGAACAACAAGGTCGGATTCTGGGATAGTGATCATGGCGTCAGATTAAGGCACAATTACGCACATGGCGACTACAACGGGTGGATTTTCAAGCGAAGGGTTGGCTCTTGAGGCCAGAACTCTTGAATTGGAATCCTTATCGCAAAAAGATGCGATTGAAATTGGCGAGATCGCAATGGATTTTGGCTTTGCTCGCGGGTTAGGCATTGCAGTCGAAGTTCGCTTGAAGGAGTGGACTGTATTTCACGCATCGCTACCTGGCTCAACTCCAGATAATGATTCGTGGATTGCACGCAAAGCGCGAGTTGTTATAGCAACAGGTAATTCGACAATGTTTGAACGAGTATTAGCTGAAGAGCAAGGTATTGATTGGTATGCCGTAAAAGGTTTACCAGAAGAGACACATGCAATCCATGGTGGTGGATTACCACTGAACGTTAAAGGTATGGGCTGTGTTGGTATTTTGTTAATTAGCGGATTGCCACAAGTGCAGGATCATTTGCTGGGTGTTGAGGTACTTACAGAATTTTTAGCGCGCAAAGGTGAACTTCTTTGAGCATTTGGGTGTGTGGTGAAGTTTTAATTGATGTTTTACCAACTGGTCCTGTTGTTGGTGGCGGACCAGCCAATACTGCAAAGGCTTTAGCACGATTGGGTCATGCAGTTGATTTTATCGATGGAATTTCAACTGATGCCTATGGAGTTAGTGCACGCAAAGAATTGGAACGAGATGGTGTTGGGCTTTCATTGTCATTAAATAGCGACAAGCCAACCTGCACGGCAAAAGTTACTTTAGATTCTGCTGGTTCTGCCTCATATGAGTTTCTGATTGATGGCACAGCAACCTTTGATTTCTCACCTTCGTGGTTGCCAGATCCAGAACGCTTAAAGCCATCTGTATTACACATTGGCACCCTTGTAACAATTGTGGAACCTGCATCAACTGTTTTGTTTGAGTGGGCTGTTAAGACAGCCGAGTTAGCACCAATTGTCTTTGATCCCAATGTGCGCTCATCTGTTGTTTCAGATCGCGATAAGTACCGCGCAGCTGTTGAAAAATGGGTTGGAATATCAAGTGTTATCAAGCTTTCAGATGATGACATGTCTTGGCTCTATCCAGATGTTGCTATGGATGAAGTGGCAAAGCGTTGGATTGCAAATGGCGCATCACTGGTAGTTGTTACACGTGGTGCCAAAGGAATCATCGGTTACACAGAACACGGTTTTGAAGAGGTCAATGGCGCCAAGGTCACTGTTGTTGACACTGTTGGTGCGGGTGACACAGTTGGTGCAATCTTGGTTGAGGGCATCATTAATCACTCTGTTTCAGGATTACATGGACAAGTACTTAACTCAGTTCTAGATCGCGCAGCGATTGCTGCAGGTATAACCGTTTCACGTGCTGGCGCTCAGCCTCCACGATTGCACGAATTAGTAGAAGCGATGGATGCATAATGCAATTTATTGATGATGCTGAATTTCAAATCGCAATTGATGATGACAATGGTGCGCGCATCACTTCATTGAAGTGGCGAGAAAATGAGTTTGCTGTTCCGTTTCGAGGACAGGTTCATACATCCGGTTGGTATGCGATGGCTCCATGGGCAGGACGCATTAAAGAAGGCCTAATTACAAATAGTGCCGGCCAACAGATTCAACTACCAGCAACTATTGATCCACCACATGCTTTGCATGGTTTTGGGCTTATATCTTCCTGGCAAGAAATTGGTCCAGGTCGCTCACTTCTTCACTTGCCATCACCATATGGAAATGCAACTGTGGAACAAAAAATTGAAGTTCTAGATGATGCAGTGCGTTGGTCACTTGAATATGACGATAATGGTTGTGATCTGCCGGCATGGTTAGGTTTTCATCCTTGGTTTGCGCGTGATCTTGAGCGCGGAGGGAGCGCCGAAATTGAGTTCGAAGCAACAGAGATGTTGATTCGTGGCAGTGATGGCATACCAACTGGAAAGCGCAGTGCTCCAACACCTCCTCCTTGGGATGATGCCTTCACCGGCATTAAGGGCACTCCTGCTGTTGTTTGGGAGGATGTGGCACGTATTTCAATCGAATGCGATGCTCCGTGGTGGGTTGTTTATAGTGAAGATTCTGATGGAGTTTGTTTAGAGCCACAGACTGCGCCCCCTGATGCACAGAACTTAGGAATTACTGGCGAGAACTACATCGAAGCTTTATTTGTTTTCGAATCACTGGAATAACGCTTGTTTTTGAATCACTGGAATAAGATCTGCCAATGATTAATCGCGACCGTTTAGCGCAGCTTCGTAAAATTGAAGATGAACGCTTCTTAGCTTTGCATCCAAAATCTGGAGAGCTCTTTAAGAAGGGCCAAGCAAATATGCCTGGCGGAGTTCCTATGTCGTGGATGGCTAAGTGGCCGGGGCAGTATCCAATCTTTATTGAAAACGCTAAAGGTGCGCGCTTTACTGATGTTGATGGCAACAGTTATATAGATTTTTGTTTAGGTGACACAGGGTCGATGACAGGTCACTCACCAGATGCAACTGTTGCGGCCATTAGAGAACAAGCCGGTAAGGGCATAACTGCAATGCTTCCAACTGCCGATGCCTCAATTGTTTCTGCCGAACTTGCCCGTCGATTTGGATTGCCGTTGTGGCAATTCACAGTCTCTGCAACAGATGCTAACCGTCACGTTATTCGCTACAGCCGCATGATTACCGGGCGATCAAAGATTATTGTGATTGATCGTTGCTATCACGGATCAGTAGATGAAACCTTTGCAACGCTAGATACTGCTGGCAACACAGTGGCCCGTGAAGGAAACATCGGAGCACCCGTTGCACTTGATCAAACTACGCGCGTAGTTGAATTTAACGATATTGTCGGCATGGAAAAAGCCTTGGCAAATGGTGACGTTGCAGCGATCTTGATGGAGCCTGCAATGACAAATGTGGGAATTGTGTTGCCACAGGCTGGTTATTTGGTCGCTGTGCAGGAGTTAGCAAAAAAGTACGGAACTATTTTGATTATTGATGAGACCCACACAATCTCTGTGGGACCTGGTGGCATGACAGCGGATCAGGGATTAAAGCCAGACTTTTTAACAATTGGTAAAGCAATTGGTGGCGGTATTCCAACTGGAACATTTGGCATGACGCAAAGCATGGCTGATTCAATTAAGAAGATGGTTGAGCTAGAAATTATTGACACCGGTGGCATTGGTGGCACCTTGGCAGGTAATGCGTTGTCATTGGCTGCAATGCGAGCAACTCTTACACAAGTACTAACTCAAGAAAATTTTGATCGCATGATTGATTTAGGTACTCGTTGGTCAGATGGTGTGGATGCTGCGATCAATGAGTTTGATTTGCCATGGAGCTGTAATCGTTTAGGTGCTCGCGCGGAATACATATTTGGCAAGGTTGCACCAGTAACTGGGGCGGATGCCAACAACGCAGGAGACTTTGAGTTAGAGCAATACATTCACCTTCGTATGCTCAACGATGGCTTCTTGATTACTCCGTTCCACAACATGGCGTTGATGTGTCCGGATACGACGGCAGCTGACGTGGACGCCCATACAAAGGCGTTTAGTGCGATGTGTGTGGAGTTAACTAAACCTTAACCATCCGTATCCTTTTATATCTGAGTTTCCTGCTTTAACCTCTTCGTGTGAAGAAACCTCTTGCCGCCCTTGCCATTGCAGCACTTATACTTGTTCCGTTAAAAGCAGTCGCAGCTGTTAAAGCTGGTGATGTTTGCAACAAGGTTGGAACGACGGCAACTGCAAATGGGAAGAAATACACCTGCGTTAAGAGTGGAAAGAAACTGGTTTGGGATAAAGGTCTGACTGTTGCGGCACCGAAGCCAACTGCAGCGCCTACTCTAACCGCTACTCCGAGCCCATCAGCATCTTCAACTCCTCCACAACCAATTCCTCCATCTCCAACTGCTTCACCAACACCAACCGTTAAAACATTTGTTCCGCCAACGATTCCTAAATCTTTTCAAGAGCTTGAAGGCAACCTCAGTGGAATAATTTATGGTGCGTGGTTGAAAGCTGGAGACCAGATTCGAAATAGCCCAGTAAATATAAAGAACATACAAGTCTTTTCGGGGCCAAATACTGTTCCGGGTAATCCAGATCCACTTGTACCAATCAAGTTAGCCTCCCAACTCTATTCGAATTTTGAACCAGCAAAAAATGTTTATGTAATTGAAATGGCAAATGGAGATAAGGATTGGGCACAGAAGATTTTTGATCAGTACGCTGACGTCGTTTATGGAAATGTCAAAACCGCTGTATCTGAGATTTGCGATACTTCAGATTGTGGTCATGCCCAAGCGCATCGAACAAAAAGTTTTGATGGCATTTTGCTAATTGGTAAAGCTCCAAATTACAAAGGAACTGGTAAATCCCGTCCAGACGTATTAACTGGTATGGATTATTCCCATGAATATATTCATACGATTCAGACCTTCAATGGTAAGGATAGAGCTACTTACGCTCCTGTTTGGTTTAAAGAGGGTGGAGCTACTTATGCTTCCACGGCAATCGCGATGACCAATAGTTATAGTGATTATGTCACTCAGCGAAACATATGGTTGCAGGATCAGTACAGAGACTCTGCTACCTACACAGCCTCATGGGTAGAAAATTTTATTAACCCCTACAAATCCTTTCCAGAAAATGCTGATGTATTTAGCCATTATTCGCAGTACCCTCGCTGGTATCCATATGCAATTGGGTGCATAGTCAATGAGATTTTCACCGTAATTAAGGGACCTGATGCAGCTATGAATATCTACAAACGACTAGGGCAAGGTCAAACATTCCCTGGGGCTTTCCAAGCAGAGTTCGGTATTTCTTGGTCGGATGCCGTGCCTTACATTTCAAGGGCCATTTCTGCGCAGTTAAATCAACAAATAAAGTCCTAGTATTAATTAAACCCTAACGAGTCGTACAGCTTCAAACCCTTTTCATTATCTGCATCCACATACAAGATCGCATGCTTTAACCCTTTATTAACAAGGTAATTGATTGCCTCAACTGAAAGCGCTCTAGCAATACCTTTGCCTGCATGATCTGGGTGTGTGCCAACAACATAGAGCTCACCAACTGGATCTTGGTTAGTTAAGTCCTGGTGGATTTTGGTCCACACAAAGCCTTCAATGACTCCGTTTTCTGTTGCTAAGAAGAAACCATCTGCATCAAACCACGTCTCTTCCATGCGGTTATCTAGATCCTGCATCGCCCAATTACCTTGATCTGGGTGATGAGCAAAGACTTTGTTGTTTAAATCTAGCCATTGTTGTTTATGGATTGCAGGGTTAAAAGTTTCGATTGTGTAATCGTGATCTGCTTGCGGAAGCGAATCAGCGTTGAGATCGCGGTGAAGCTTAAGGATGTGACGCATTGTTAAGCATCAACGGTAAAGCGGTATCCAACATTTCGGACGGTGCCGATGATTGCTTCAAATTCGGGGCCAAGTTTTGAACGAAGGCGACGAATGTGAACATCTACTGTTCTAGTTCCACCGAAGTAGTCATAGCCCCAGATCTCTTGCAACAATTGTGCGCGTGTAAAGACACGACCTGGGTGTTGAGCTAAGTACTTAAGTAATTCGAACTCTTTGAAAGTTAAATCTAAAACGTTGCCTTTAAGGCGTGCGGTGTAGGTGGATTCATCAATTCTTACTTCACCACTTCTGATCTCTCCGCTGTGTGGGTCTGCTGCAACTAATTCAATCGCATGTTTGCCCAGTGCAATACGAATGCGTGCATCAACTTCGGCAGGACCTGCTGTATCGAGAATGACATCATCAATTCCCCAGTCAGCATTCATGGCTGTTAAGCCACCTTCAGTTGTGATTGCAATGATGGGGCAACCAATACCGGTTGATGTTAAAAGTTTTGTTAGAGATTTAGTTGCAGGCAGATCGCGACGTGCATCAATTAATAAAACATCTGCATCGGGTGCATCTACTAGGACACTTGCTTCGGCAGGCAAGATGCGAACTTGATGCTGCAGCAAACCAAGTGCAGGAAGCACTTCTGCGCTGGCACCAAGAGTGTTCGTAAGTAGAAGAACTCTCGCCATTGGTACAGACTACCCCTGTGAAATCTTTGCTTCCAATCCCGAACCTGACGGTCTTGTCAGGTGGAATGAGTTTGGGCAGCCGAGCAACACTCGTGCAGTTCTCAACGGCATTTTGTACCCCATGCCGGGCGACTCGACTGCTGATCGAAACTGTTACTGCGGACATGGCGGATGTGGTTCACATTGAATTGGATGCCGAAGCGCATCTTGAGTTAGTGCGGGAGCTAGGAATTGATAGCACCCCTACAACCTTGTTTCTAGATGCCGCTGGCTACGAAGTCGGCCGCGCGCAGGGTGCACCGAAGCGCGATCAGCTCGTAAGCGCAATCGCTGCAATCAAGTAGTCAGTGCAGTCGGTAGGCTTAACACATGGCAGCAAAACATGAATTGCATGAAAAGGGATTGCGCTTAACACCACAGCGCGAACTAGTTCTTTCTGCTGTGCGCGCACTTGGACACGCAACACCTGAAGAAGTTGCTGAAAAAGTTCGTGAAACACATCCTGGAATCAATCTTTCAACTGTGTATCGAAACCTGGAAACCCTTGAAAACGTGGGCCTTGTATTGCACACACACTTGGGCCATGGCGGTGCGACATATCACGCAGCTGAAGAGCTAACGCATTTACACCTTGTATGTGGCACCTGCGGATCTGTTGGAGATGCTCCGATTGAAACAGCAGCAAACTTTGTTACAACATTGGCCGATGATTACGGCTTTAAAACAGATGTCACACACTTTGCTGTGTATGGCACCTGCGCTGCATGCGCTAAACCCCTAGTTTAATTTTTGCGGGTACCCTAGGTACATGAGCGCCGTTCTAGTTGAAGCAGGTCCTGACAAAGGGGCTGTCTGGCATTTTGGCGAACCAGTTAAAGAACAACGCGCACTAGAAGCCGGAACCGCTTGGGCTGATCTATCTCATCACAACATTGTTGCTGTTTCTGGCGAAGATCGTTTGAAGTGGTTGCATGATTTAACAACGCAGTTTGTTAGCGATTTACAGCCTGGTGCGTGGATGCCAAACATGATTTTAGATGCCAAGGGCCATGTTGAATTTCAATTTAATCTCGTCGATGACGGCACAACAACATTTCTAGTTTTAGATCCTGGTTATTCAGAGCAGTTGATCGAGTATTTAACCAAGATGAAGTTCATGCTTCGGGTTGATGTGAAAGATGCAAGCAATGAATTTGCAGTCTTGCGCGCACCAGGTGCACCAACTGAAATCGGTGGACCATTTGCTTTAGTGCCACGATCAGAAGTTGATCAATTGAAAGAGACATTTGGTGGGGTTGCAACACAGGTTGGCACATGGGCGTTAGATGCTGAACGCGTTGCCGCACACCGCCCGCGCATTGGTTTTGAAACTGATCACAAATCAATTCCTAATGAAATTGGCGTGTTAAATGGCGCCGTCCACATGAAAAAGGGTTGCTATCGCGGCCAAGAAACAGTGGCAAAGATCTATAACTTGGGTAATCCGCCGCGCAGATTAGTGATGTTGCACCTTGATGGCAGCGATGTTGGTTTTCCAGCTGTTGGCACAACAATTGAAAATGATGGGATTGTCGTTGGCTTTATCGGCACAGTTGCGCGTCACCACGAATTAGGAACAATCGCGTTGGCTGTTGTTAAAAGAAATACGCCAATTGAAGCAACGCTAATGGTTGGTGGCGTACCAGCGTCTCAGCAAGTAATTGTTTAACCGCTATTCTTAAGCCATGGAGCTGTTCACATCAATAATCCTTGGCCTTGTTGCCATCGCATTAGGTGTGGTGCTCGTAATTTATGCGTTTAAAGGTCGCCAATCACAAGCGCGACGTATTACTAACTGGAGGCAACGTCCCTAATGGTTTTCACAATCCCTGAAGGTTTGCATCCAGACTTAAATCCATTGGCGTGGATGGTTGGCACGTGGCGCGGCAAGGGCCGCGGTGAGTACCCAACGGTTCAAGCCTTTGAATTCGCACAAGAAGTTGTCTTTAATCATGATGGACGCAATTTTCTTAACTATTTTTCACGTTCGTGGATCATCGATGCTGAAGGTGAAATTGTTCGCCCTGCTGCATCCGAAGCTGGTTTTTGGCGCGTTAAGCCCAACAATGTTTTAGAAGTTGTCATTTCACACAACACCGGAATCACTGAAGGTTGGGTTGGAACATTTGATGGTCCAAAGATTCAGTTAGTAATGGATCAAGGGTATTCGGCGCCAAGTGCAAAGATTGTTACAGCTGGTGTGCGTTTATACGGACTTGTTGCTGGCGAATTGTTTTATGCCTATGACATGGCCGCCGAAGGCCAAGAGCTACAAGCACACATTTGGTCATCACTTGAACGCCAGTCAGAATAAATGTCTGGCGAATTAATGCTGGGCGAAGTTTTAGCAGAGGTCACACGCAGCGGAGTTGTTGAATCAATTCATGCAGGGCATATGGTTTTGCTAAATGCTGACGGCAGTATTCTTTATCAAAAAGGTGATCCAACCTTAAATATTTACTCACGCTCATCTCTTAAATCAATTCAGGCATCGGCGATGGTGCGTGCTGGATTAGACATCGAGCCACGGTTGTTAGCACTTGTGTGTGCATCTCACGCCGGTACTGCGATGCATCAACAAGGTGCTCAAGCTATTTTGGCAAAGGCAGGTCTTGATGAGTACTCGCTGCAATGCATATTGGATCGCCCATTAGATGAAGAACTTCGCAGAACAGCAGAACCAACTCGCCTTGCAATGAACTGCAGCGGAAAGCATGCAGGAATGCTTGCTACCTGCGTTATTAATGGCTGGCCCATAGATTCTTATTTAGATCCATCACATCCTTTACAGCTTGCAATAAAGGCTGAAGTAGAACAAATGAGTGGTGAAAAAGTAGCTGGTGTCAGTGTTGATGGCTGCGGTGCGCCACTATTTTTGTTTTCATTGTTAGGTCTTGCCCGTGCGATTCGCAATTTAACAATCAGCGCGGATCCGGTACACCAAGAAGTTGCACAAGCTTGTCGTGATTACCCTGAAATGGTTTCTGGTCCTGGTCGGCTTGCAACACGGATGATGCAGAAGATTCCAGGTTTGTTTATGAAAGATGGAGCAGAGGCGGTCAATGTGACATCACTTGCGGATGGCCGAACATTGGCTATCAAGATCAGTGATGGCAATGCACGTGCAATGCCTGCAATAACAGCAGCTGCCCTTGCGAAATTTGGTATTGATGCGCAGGAAGTACCCGTTAATACATTGGGTGCAGGCTTGCCAG
>Ga0209189_1001516_pt1 | contig 17288 bp, 16 predicted proteins | sample C_130820_EF_Meta_FD_187308 | JGI IMG/M metagenome (GOLD analysis project Ga0209189, IMG submission 187308) | Freshwater microbial communities from Lake Croche, Canada to study carbon cycling - C_130820_EF_MetaG (SPAdes) (version 3) | ecosystem: Environmental > Aquatic > Freshwater > Lake... | reverse complement strand
CGCACCGCGATCGAGAAGGCCAAGGCGGCCGGGGTGCCTAACGCCAACATCGAGCGGGCCATCGCCAAGGGCTCCGGCCAGGCCGGTGGGGAGGGGGATCAGTTCGAGGCCATGCGCTATGAGGGCTACGGACCCGGCGGGGTGGCGGTGTTGATCGAGGCCTTCACCGACAACCGCAACCGCACCGCCGCCGACCTCCGCCTGGCGTTCAGCAAGCACGGCGGCAACCTCGGCGAAACCGGCTGCGTCAGCTATCTCTTCGAGCAGCGCTCCGTGGTGTGGTTGGCCCAGGGAGGGCCAACCACACCTCTAAAGGGCCAGCTCAAGGCCGCAGCCAAGGCCGGGGCGCCGGCGAGCGGCGGCGCTCTCCAGGAGGAGGCGCTGCTGGAGCGGCTGCTGGAGCTGGAGGAGCGCGGCGGGCCTGCGGTGCTGAGCTACAGCGCCGATCCGGAGGGTGCCGAGGTGGTGGGCGCCTTCAGCGATCTCGAGGCCCTCCAGGATGGCCTGCGGGAGCTGGGGCTGCCGGTGTGCGAATGGGAGCACCGCTGGATCGCCTCCACCGCCTGCCGGCTGGAGGATCCGGATCTGCTGCGCTCCTGCCTGCGCATGCTCGATGCCCTCGAGGAGCTCGATGACGTGCGCAGCGTGACCTCCAATCTCGAGGCCGATGATGCCCTGCTGGAGGCGGTGATGGCTGAGCGCTGAGGTGGTGGGGTGAGGGATGGGTTAGGGGCGCCGCGGTCGTTGGCAGGCGAGGAGCCCTGGGCCCTCAGGGATTCCCGGCCTCGGCGCCCATCAGCGGCGTCGCGGCCGAAAGCGCTCGCATCGCTTCTTGATCCGCCACCACCAGCGCCCGGGGATGGTGCTGGATCCAGCTGGCCGGCAGGGAGGCCGTGGGGGGCTCCTGCAGCGTCCGCGCCAGCACTTCGGCTTTGGCCGCGCCGGTCACCACCAGCAGCAGGCGCTCCGCCGCCAGAATCTCCCGCAGACCGAGGGTGATCGCCCGTTTCGGCACCGCATCGGGATCGCCGCCGAAGGCCCCGGCGTTCTGGTGGCGGGTGACCGGGCTCAGCTCCAGGCAGCGGCAGGGTGCGTCGGCGGCGCAGGGAGGCTCGTTGAAGCCCACATGACCGTTGAGGCCGAGGCCCAGCAGTTGCAGGCCGATGCCTCCTGCCGCCGCCAGCTGGGCCCCGTAGCACTCGGCCGCGGCGTGGGGATCGGCGGCCCTGCCATCGGGGAGATGCACCCGCTCCGGATCCAGCCCCAGGGGAGCGGTGAGCCGGTTCGCCATCTCCGCCGCAAAGGAGCCCGGATCGGCGCGATCCAGCCCCACGTAGGCATCCAGATTGAAACTGCACCAGCGCCGCCGCAGCTCGCGCTGCTCCTGCGGGGGCAGCTCCTTCACCTGCCGCACCAGGGCGGCGTAGACGGGCTCCATCGTGCGGCCGGTGGCCAGTCCGAGGGGACGCTCCGGGCGCCGCAACCGCTCCTGAAGCAGCAAGGAAGCCACCCAGTCCGCCAGGGCGTCGGGATCGTCGAAGCGCACCAGGGTCGTTCCGCTGGGGGAAACCAGGGTCTGCGCCGCGGGCGTCAGCAGCGTCGCGCTCGGGGAGCTGCTGGCGCCCCCAGCAGCAGCCCAGTGTTGAGCCTGTCTCTCATCCAGAATCTCCCGCCAGCTCTGGGGGGATCTGGAGCCCTGTGCAGGCGGCGCTTCCAGGGGTTCCCCCGCTGCCGCGGGCCCCTCAGCGGGGGGGGTAGGCCAGGAGCCTGGCCCCCCGGTAGTAGTGGCGAAGGATCTGCCCATAGCCCATGCCGCGGAGCGCCAGGCCGTAGGCCCCCCATTGGCTCATTCCTACTCCATGGCCGAAGCCCCGGCCCACCACCTCCAGGGCCGGCAGGGCAGCCACCAGCCCATCCTGTTGGGCTGCGCCGGCCGCACCGGTGTCGCCGCCATCGGAGACCGCCGCCATCGCCGCTCCTGGCCGGCTGTCGCTGCCGGGCAAGGGTGGCGGCGGGGGTGGCAGCGGCCGGCCGGCGGTCCGTGGGGCCGTGGCCCCTGAGTCCGCGGAGGGCCGGCCCACCCCGCGAGGGGGCTGGCCGGCCTCGCGGCCAGCAGCGCGGGCGGAGCGATCGCCGCGGTTCAGGGCCGCGGCCTCGGCATTCGCCTGGGCCGTGGCGGTGGTGATTCCTCCTGCCGGGCCGGGCGCCAGGGGGGGCTCAAACCGGAACTGCACCAGGGTGCTGCGCAGGCCGAGCCGCTGGCGCAGTTCACTGCCGCTCAGCTCCAGGCTGCCGCCGGGACCGACCACCCGGGCCCTGCGCACGCGGCCTGTGCTGGAGGCGGCGAGCACGTCGATGCGGCTGGCTCCACCGGTTTCGCGGAAGGCCTTGCGCAGCTGCTCCGGTTCAAAGCGCACGCTCCACTGGCGCCAGGGCGACAGTGTGTCCTGGTCGGCCACGCTCACCAGGTAGGGCAACTGGCGGTTCCACAGTTCGCCGCTGTTCTCGGTGCTGCCGCCGCTGCTGCTGTGGAACACCGCATCGATCAGCGCTCCGCCATGGCTGAGCACCTGCGAGCGCGTGGTGGCCACGGCGGAGCGGGTGGAGTCGGTTTCGGCCTCGGTGCCCAGGTAGGCCTGGCTGGCCACCGTGGCCCGAAGGTCGAAGGGTGCGTCGGGCTTCAGCTGGGCCAGGGCGTAGGTGCGGGCCGCCACCGCCTGGGCGCGGAGGGCTTCCGCCGGCCAGCTGGCCGGCATCTCGCTGCCCACCACGCTGGCCAGGTAATGCTCCAGGCCGAGCAGGTTCACCGCCTGGAGCCGCTCCCCCTCCGGCAGGACCCGAACCAGGCCGCGGTAGCGGCGGCGGCCCAGGCCCACCAGAGGCAGGGAGCGGCCTGGGGCGGTGGCCTGCGAGGGCCAGGGCAGGAGGGCTGGGTTCGCCCTGCCGCCATCCTGAGCGGCGCTCCAGGACGGGCTGAGGCTCAGCTCCTGGAGCGCCAGCTGCTGGGGAGGCACGAGGGTCCCATCCGCGTCGGGCCGCTCCAGCAGCAACGCGGGGCCCCGCCGGCTGATCCGCAGCCGCTCGCCCTCCGGCAGAACCGCCAGCAGACGGCCTCGGCCATCGCGCAGCTGCAGAGGACCGCCCACGGCCATGGGTTCCAGCACTCCGGCCTGGAGCAGCAGCACCCGCACCAGCGGCTCCCGCTCATCAAAGCGGGCCAGGGCCACCAGATCAGGGCCGCCGCCGGTGCCGCTGGTGCCGCTGGTGGGGCCTGGCCCGGCCAGGGCCACGAGGGCCGCGGGGGTTGTGGCGATGGCGCCGAGCATGGCGAGCATTCCGGCCCCCCGCTTCAGGATGCGGGTAGCCCCGGACCCCAGAAGGCCGTTGCGGATCGGCACAGCCGCTCACCAGGCGAAATGGACGCCCATTGTGCTGGGTCGGCGGTTGGATCGCCAGCACGGGGGCCACCCAGCCCGGTTGCCGTGGCAGCATGCGAGCTGGAGCCCCGACGCCTGTGCAGGTCACCTTTCTGGGCACCAGCTCCGGTGTTCCCACCCGCTCCCGCAACGTCTCGGCGGTGGCCCTGCGCCTGCCCCAGCGGGCCGAGCTGTGGCTGTTCGACTGCGGCGAGGCCACCCAGCATCAGTTCCTGCGCAGCGAGCTGCGGGTGTCGCAGTTGCGCCGGATCTTCGTGACCCACATGCACGGCGACCACGTGCTCGGACTGCCCGGGCTGCTCGCCAGCCTCGGCCTGGCGGGCAGTTGCTCCGGCCTCGATCTCTATGGTCCCGATCCCCTGCGCGACTACCTGGAGGGGGTGCTGCGCACCACCTCCACCCGGATCGGCTATCCGCTGCGCATCCATCGGGTGCGGGAGGCCGCCCGCAGTGGCGCCCTGCTGCTCGACGACGGTGAGATCACGGTGCGCACCACCGCCCTCACCCACCGGGTGCCGGCCTACGCCTACCGAATCGACCGCAAACCCAGGCCCGGCAGCTTCGATGTCGCCCGGGCCCGCGAACTCGGCATCCCCCCCGGGCCGATCTACGGCGCGCTCAAGGCCGGCCGCACCGTGACCCTGGAGGACGGCCGCATCATTCGTGGCGACGCCCTCTGCGGCCCGCCGCGGCCGGGCTGCAGCGTGGTGTATTGCACCGACACGGTGTTCAGCGAGGCGGCGGTGGACCTGGCCCGCGGCGCCGACCTGCTCATCCACGAGTCCACCTTCTCCCATGGAGAGGCCGCGATGGCGATCGCCCGCCAGCATTCCACCAGCACCATGGCCGCCCAGACGGCCCTGGAGGCGGGGGTGCGGCGTCTGGTGCTCACCCATCTGAGCCCCCGCTACCTGCCCGGCAATCCGATGACGCCGGACGACCTGCTGGCGGAGGCCCGCGCCATCTTTCCCGACACCCAGATCGCACGGGACTTCCTCACCCTGGAGGTGGACCCCGGGCGGGAGGAGGTGAATCGGCCCTCCAGCGCCCCGGCCATCGCCTGAGGGGTCTCCCTCCTCCCCCGCGCCTGCAACAGTTCGCGTGATTCCCCAGCGGGGGGACCGCCCCCCGTGATACAAGGTCTCAGTCGCGGTCTCACCGCCTTTTCACCGGCTTCCTCCATGGCCCCCTTCCTTCCCTCAGCCATCCGCGCCGTCCTCCGGACCCTGCTGGTGCTTCCGTTGGCGCTGCTGGTCTGTTTCGCCGGTCCCGCGGCGGCCGCCCGCTGGGATTCCGCCACCCTCACGGTGCCCGCCCATCCCGATGGCACCACGGTGACATTCAGCGAGAAGGAGATCAAATCCGGCCGCAAGCTCTTCAACGACTCCTGCGGCTACTGCCATGCCGGGGGCATCACCAAGACCAACCAGAACGTGGGCCTCGACCCTGAGACCCTCGCCCTGGCCACCCCGCCCCGCGACAGTGTGGACTCCCTGGTGGATTTCATGAAGGACCCCACCTCCTACGACGGTGAATACAGCATTGCCGATGTTCACCCCAGCCTGCGCAGCAGCGATGTGTTCGTGAAGATGCGCGATCTTGATGACAATGATCTGCGCCTGATCGCCGGTTACATCCTCGTGGCCCCCAAGGTGCAGGGCATCCAATGGGGCGGCGGCAAGATCTACTTCTGATCGTTTTGGCTTCCTGGGTTGATCACCTGATCAATCCTCAGCTGATCTTCGGGGTTCCGTGCAGACGGGCCCCTTTTTTTGGTGGCCTTTCCGCTTGGGCCGCTTTGCCCGGTTGGCGAGGAAGCTGGCCGCGAAGGCAACGCCGAGGCATGACGGCCACTTCGGCTCAATCGTGACCCAGATCATTGGTTGAAGCTCCGGGATCTCCGGGCAAGCCTTCAGAGGGATCCTCGGTTTGGGGATCAATCCGCTCAGCCAGGGGGGCTTCGGCGCCTGGCGGCGAGGGGGCCGGCGGTGGTTCAGCGTTGGCCGGATCCAGGGAGGCGGGCTGTTTGCTGTACCACCACTCCTGCAGTGCCGGTCCAAGCCGCTGCGGGAACAGGGTGATCACCGTGCGGGTGGGCCTCGCCCCCGGTTGCAGCAGCTCCACCACGTAGGAGGGGCAGCGGCGCGCCGCCAGATCGGCCACGAAGCGCTTCCCGACCCGCCGCCAGCTGGGTTCCTTGCTGCGCCAGGCCAGCCGGCAGCAGGGCCAGGGCAGCTCCTCCCGGTCGAACAGGCGGCAGCAGGGACCCAGCACCCGGTAGCTGTACTGGCCCCCGGGGCTGGGGTGGATGCTGCCGGCCTCCAGAAGCTCCTGCACCGGCCCGCCCGCCGGGCCTGAGGCTCGGGCGGGCAGGGCCCTGGTCGTGGCACCCCCGGCCTCGCGGGCGGGGGTGCTGGCGGCGGAGCTGGATCGGGAAGGCGGGGCGGACAAGGGATCGCACGGCGGCCTGGACACGATGGCAAGCCGGGGCCTCAGGCTGCCAGAGAGAAGGAGCACCGCCCCTGGCACCCCCGCCCCATTCGGCGCCCGCGGCACCCGGACGGGGGTGGCACCCCGATGGAGCGGCCCGGGATGCCCAGGCCTGGCGGCCCCGGCGCGCGTCTTGGGTACAGCCCAATCAGAGCCTGCCCGGCTGTGGTTGCCCCCGGCGCAGCCCCGTGGATCCGCCTAGGCGATCCTCGAGCCGCCCGCGCCCCCCGATGCCCTCCATCAAAAAGCCACCCCGAAGGGTGGCTGGCAGAAACGAAGGAAGGGGCGGATGCCGGGCTCAGTAGAGCTCTTCTTCGGCGTGGGTCTTGATGGTCACGTCCGAGGTGGGATAGGCGACGCAGGTGAGCACAAAGCCGGCCTCGATCTGGTCGTCGTCGAGGAAGCTCTGGTCGGACTGGTCCACGGTTCCCGCAGTCAGCTTGCCGGCACAGGTGGAGCAGGCGCCCGCGCGGCAGGAATAGGGCAGGTCGATGCCCTGCTCTTCAGCCGCGTCGAGGATGTACTGGTCGTCGGGAACCTCGATGGTCTTGTTGAGGCCCTCTGCCTCGTTGATGAGGGTGACCTTGTAGGAAGCCATGGAAGGGATTGAAGCTCACAGGCGGCCGGAAGCCAAAACCTGTAGGACCCGCCCTTCCTACTTCCTCCCGAGGCCGATCCTGGCGTTTTGACCGGCGCAGGCCGGGAAGGCCAATCAAATCAAGGACACGCATCAGCGTGCCTTATGCAACATCGACCCGTTTCCGGATCACCATCAGCCCCCAGCGCTCCTGGCGGGCGGCCAGTTCCGCCTGCCACCCCTGGGCCGCCAGTGCCTCCTCCAGGGCCGGCGCCTGGTCCACCAGCAGGCCGCTCAGCAGGCCCACCCCGCCGGGGGCCAGCACGCTGCCGAAGCCGGGACAGAGGGCCGTGATCACCGGAGCCAGGATGTTGCAGAGCAGCAGGTCGGCGGGCTGGTGCTCCAGCAGTTCCGCCAGCACCTCCACACTTCCCTGCGCCACCCGCACGGTGTCCGAGAGGCCATTGAGGGCCGCGTTCTCGGTGGTGGCCCTCACCGCCAGGGAATCGGTATCCACGGCCATCAGCCGGGCCGCTCCGAGCCGCAGGGCGCCCAGACCGAGGATGCCGCTGCCGCAGCCCAGGTCCGCCACCCGCAGGCCCGTCAGTCCCACCGGCCCCGTTGCGATCGTCTCAAGGGCCTCCAGGCAGAGGCGGGTGGTGGGGTGGCTGCCGGTGCCGAAGGCACTGCCCGGATCCATGGCGATCACCAGCCGCCCGCTGTGCTCGGCCGGCAACTCCAGCCAGGCGGGGAGGATCAGCAGCCGGTCGCCCACCGGATCGGCCTGCCAGTGCCGCTTCCAGCTCAGGCTCCAGTCCTCATCGGGTTGACGCTCCCAGCGGGGCTCCGGCAGGGTCAGTCCGAAGGGTTCGCCGAGGGGCGCCAGGGCTCGAAGCAGTTCCGCCCGTTGGGCCTCGGGCCAGTCCGCCTCCGGCAGCCAGGCCAGCAACTGGCGATCCTCGGGGGCTTCGGGGCGATGCCGCACCGCCACCCGCGCAATGCCCAGTTCCGGCAGCTTCCAGAGCAGCGATTCCTCCAGCTCCGGCGCCAGGGCGAGCTCCAGGCGCCACCAGGCAGGGCCTGGACCGGTTGGGCCCGGCCCTGCCGAGGTCGTGATGTTCTGGGGGCTGGAAGCCGATTCGCCGGGCCCGGGAGGGGGCTGCGCGTTGCTGCCCGGGCTGCCTCCGGCCGCTGGCGTGGGGCTGGCCGCTTCCATCAGAGGGTGACCGGGTGGGCTTCCTGGATGCCGTTGATCTGGTGGATGGTGGCCAGGAGGCTGGGGGGAATCGGATCGTCAACGCTGAGCACCATCACGGCGTCGCCCCGCACGATGCGCCGGCCCACCTGCATCGAGGCGATGTTCACGTTGTGCTCGCCCAGCACCGAGCCCAGTTGGCCGATGATCCCGGGCATGTCGCGGTGCCGCGTGAACAGCATGTGGCGGCTGGGGGTCACATTCACCGGGAACGCATCGATGGTGGTGATGCGCAGCTCGCCGTCGGCGAACACCGCCCCGGTCACGCTGTGGCTGCCCCTGGCGCCGCGGCTGCTGAGCTGCAGGGAGCCACCGGCGAAGTCGCGGCTGGCGTCGTCCTTGACCTCCAGGACGTGAATGCCGCGCTCCTTGGCCTCCAGGCTGGCGTTCACATAATTGATGCTGTCCCCCAGGGCGGTGGAGAGCACCCCCTTGAGGGCCGCCACCACCAGGGGCTGGGCGGGGTGCGAGGCGAACTCGCCCTGCAGCCGCACCTCCAGTTCGCTGATCTGGCCGCCCGCCAGTTGGCTCACCAGCAGGCCGAGGGTTTCCGCCAGCTGCAGGTGGGGCTTGAGCTGCTCCATCACCTCGGCGTTGAGGCCGGGGATGTTCACGGCGCTGCGGGCCGGCAGACCCAGCAGCACGTCGCGGATCTGTTCGGCCACATCGATGGCCACGTTTTCCTGGGCCTCCTCGGTGGAGGCCCCGAGGTGGGGGGTGAGGATCAGCCGCTCCTTCACGCTGCGCAGGGGGGAATCGGCGGCGAGGGGTTCCTTGGAGAACACATCGAGGGCGGCGCCGGCGATCACGCCCTGCTCCACCGCCTCGGCCAGGGCCGCCTCATCGACGATCCCGCCGCGGGCGCAGTTCACCAGCCGGGCCGTGGGCTTCATGGTGCGCAGCAGCTCCGCGTTCACCAGGTTCTCGGTTTCCGGGGTGCGGGGCAGGTGCAGGGTGACGTAGTCGGCCTCGGCGAACAGCTGGGGCAGGGGGAGCAGCCGCACCTGCAACTGCTGGGCCCGCTCCGGCGACACGAAGGGGTCGTAGGCGGCCACATCCATGCCCATGGCCCGGGCCACGCGGGCCACATGGGAGCCGATCTTGCCGAGGCCCACCACGCCGAGCACCTTTTTGTAGAGCTCGTTGCCCACGTAGGTCTTGCGGTCCCAGCCACCGGCCATGGTGCTGGCGTGGGCGTGGGGCACGTGGCGCGAGAGGGCCAGCATCAGGGCCAGGGCCTGTTCGGCGGCGGCGATGGTGTTGCCCTCCGGCGAATTCACCACCAGCACACCGCGGCGGGTGGCGGCCTTCACATCCACGTTGTCCACGCCCACACCGGCGCGGCCGATGATGCGGAGCTTGGTGGCCGCCTCGATCACATCGGCGCTCACCTGGGTGCCCGAGCGGATCATCAGGCCGTCGTAGTCGCCGATGATCGCCTTGAGCTCCTCGGGCGGCAGGCCGGTGCGCACATCCACCTGGGCCACCTGGGCGAGGATGTCGATCCCCGTTTGATCGATGGGATCGGAAACCAGAACCTTCGTCATGACCGACACGTGATGGGGGCCCCGGGGGCGCATGGGAGAGCGGCGCCCCGGCGGGGCAGGCCGGAGGTGAAGTGTAGAGATCTGCCGCTCTGCCAGGGCTCCGTTCCGGACGCGGCTCGATCCCCATGGCCCCCATTGCACGATTTTCTGGGAGGTTTCTGGGAGGGCCGCTTCCGAGAGGTTCCGATCCGGTGAGGCAATCGCCCCGCAGCACCCTCGACCCACCGCACTGGATAGGGGACATCGGGCCCCGGTGGCCGCCGGATGCGAGCCTGAGGCAAAGCCGGAGAGAAGGCGTGGCCCTGAACGTGGTGGTGGTACTGGATGATCACAAGCGGCTGGAGGCCCTGCGCCAGAAGCTCCTCGCCCAGGATCCGCCGCCCCAGTCCATGGTGGCGATCGGTAGCGGCGAAACCGAGCTGAGCGCCGTTGAGCGGCTCGATCCGGCCACGGGCCGCCGCCAGCGCCAGAAAACCATGATGCGCTGGTTGCTGCCCTTCGGTTTTCTGGCCGGACTCACGTTCACCCAGATCACCGATCTGCACACCTTCTCCGCCCTGGGCCCCTGGGGTGAGCCCCTGATCGGCGGTCTGCTGGGGCTGGGTTCGGGCTGGATGGGCAGCTACGCCGCCGCCGCCAGCGTGACCTCCGAGGAGGACGACCGCCTCCGCATCCTCCGCAACCGGCTGCAGGAGGGCAACTGGCTGCTGCTGATCGATCCGGCCCCGGGCCTTGAGCCCCCCTGGGGCCTGATCCAGCAGGCTCGCCCTAAGGCGGTGGTACGGCTCGGTGAGAGCTGATCTGCCGGCCGAGATGGAACCCCGAGCTGATCCCCTGGAGGGAAGTTCCCATGGTGGCGATCTTCAGCCGCTTTTGGAGGCGGCCGAGCGCTGCCTGCGCACCTGGGAGCCCGTCTGGAGTGGTTTCCTCGATGGAGCGCTGAGGGAGGAGGCCGAGGTCCGCCTGGGGGGACTGAGCGACCTCCGCCTTGAGCCCTGGGGGGGGCACGCGGGTGCCGAACGCTGCCGGTTGCTGCTGCAACGCAGCGAGGCGGCTTTGCCTTTGGAGCAGGTGGCCGGCGATTTCGCCGGTGTGGAGATCGCCGGCAATTTTCTGTTTGATCCAGCTGAACCGGCCGACTTCCGAGCGGCGCTGCTGGCCGCTGGCGCCCTACCCGAGGAACTGGGGGACCTGTGGATCCGGGGAGACCGGGGCGGCCAGGGGATCACGGCCGCTGCCCTGGCCGCCAGGTTGCACGATCAGCTGGGCCGGGTGCGCACGGTGGAGGTGCGCTTTGAGGCCCGTCCGCTGGGGGAGTTGCAGCTGCCGCCGCGCCGGGTCGCCCGCAGCCTCACCACGGTGGAAGCCTCCACCAGGCTGGATGCGGTGGCTTCCGCCGGCTTCGGGCTCTCCCGCAGCCGCATGGCGGCCTTGATCCGCCAGGGGGCTGTACGGATCGACTGGCGGCCGGTCACCACGCCCAGTCGGGAGCTGCGCAGCGGTGAGCGGGTGCAGCTGGAGGGGCGTGGGGAGCTGCGGGTCGAGGCGGTGGAGATCACCAAGCGCGAGCGCTACCGCATCCGCCTGCTGCGCTGCTGAGGGCGCTGTGGTGGCTCCGGGGCTCCAGGGGGGTGGCCGCAAGCGAGGCTGCTAAGTTCAAGCGGGCAATGGGTTCACCGTTGCCACCAGATCCGTGATGGCTGAATCAGTCGCCATGGATTGCCAAGCCACTTCGATCAGAATCAAATCATCTGATTGATAGTGTTCACTCCCTTCTTATGGGAGACGGTTGCAGTCAACCCGCTAATTCTGAGGGGTTTTCTCTCGAATTGTTCGGGCGATTAGCTCAGAGGTAGAGCACTACCTTGACACGGTAGGAGTCACTGGTTCGATTCCAGTATCGCCCATTCTTTGCTTACTGGCCTCGAGTCCCACTGGGCCGACGCTCGCCCCGCCCCGTAATCTGCGGATCCGATCCGGCAGGACTCCCGATGGCCACCCCCGAACGGCAAGGCACGGTGGTGGTGGGGCTGGGGCGCTCCGGGATCGGAGCCGCACGCCTGCTGCGCAGCCTCGGTGAGCCGGTTTGCCTCGCGGAAAGCCGCAGCGGTGGCGCCCTGGCTGAGCAGGCTGCGGTCCTGGAGGCCGAGGGAATCCCGGTGCATCTGGGGCTGCCCCTCGATGCCGACCGCTTCGATGCCCTTACCCCGCCGCCCGCCACCGTGGTGGTGAGCCCCGGCATCCGCTTCGACCATCCGGCCCTGGAGGCGCTGCGGGCCAGGGGCGTGGCGGTGCAGGGGGAGCTGGTGGGGGCCTGGAAGGCGGGCCGGGCTGTGCCTTGGATCGGCATCACCGGCACCAATGGCAAGACCACCGTGACCCATCTGGTGCATCACCTGCTGGTGGCGGGGGGGCTGGATGCCCCCCTCTGCGGCAACGTGGGCACCTCCGCTGCCGATGTGGTGCGCCAGCGGATCGTTGCCGGCCAGGCCACCAGCGGCGTGTCGCTCGCCCGTCCTGCCTCCCCCGCTTCATCCGCCAGCGGTGCGCCCACCGATGCTTCTGGTTCCGGCAGGGAGGCCTTCCCCGACTGGCTCGTGGTGGAGCTGAGCAGCTACCAGATCGAAGCTGCCCCCGAGCTGGCCCCGGCCATCGGCATCTGGACCACCCTCACCCCTGACCATCTGGAGCGCCACGGCACCCTTGATGCCTACCGGGCGATCAAGCGCCAGCTGCTCGAGCAGTCGGGCCTGCGCATCCTCAATGCCGACGACCCCGATCTGCGCAGCCGCGCCGCCAGCTGGGACCAGGCCCGCTGGATCACCGCCGGGCCGCGCCAGGCCGCCCTCGATGCCGGCCTCGACCCCCATCTGTGGATCGAGGCCGGCGAGGTGTGGAATGCCGAGGGTCCGCTGTTCCCCGCCGCCGCCCTGGCCATGCCGGGCGACCACAACCGCCAGAACCTGCTGCTGGCCACCGCGGCCGCCCTTGCCGCCGGCCTCACCCCCGCCGTGATTGAGGCGGCCTGCCGCGCCTTCCCCGGCGTTCCCCACCGACTTGAACGCATCCGCGAGGTCGGCGGCATCACCTGGTTCAACGACAGCAAGGCCACCAACTACGACGCCGCCGAAGTGGCCCTGCGCGCCCTGACGGGGCCCCTAGTGGTGTTGGCCGGCGGTCAGTCGAAGCAGGGCGACGCCGCTGGCTGGATCAATCAGCTGCAACGGCAGGCTGCGGTGGTGATTCTCTACGGAGCCGCCCGCCAGGAGTTTGCCGCGCTGCTGGCGGCCGGGGGCTATGGCGGCCGGGTGGAGAGCGTCGAGGGGCTCGACCAGGCGGTGCCCCTGGCTCAGCAGCTGGCGGTGGCCGGCTCCTGCGGCGCTGTGCTGCTCTCGCCCGCCTGTGCCAGTTTTGATCAATACAGCGATTTCGAGGCCCGGGGCGACCACTTCCGACGCCTGGTTCTGGCACTCTGAGGGCAGCGAATCCGGCGCGCCGCGCCCGCCCCGATGGCCCACTGGCTGATGAAGAGCGAGCCGGAGGTTTACGGCATCGCCCATCTGGAGGCGGAGGGCACCACCCTCTGGGATGGCATCCGCAACTATCAGGCCCGCAACTTCATGCGCGCCATGGCAGTGGGGGATCGGGCGTTCTTCTATCACTCCAACGCCACGCCGCCGGGGATCGTGGGGCTGATGGAGGTGGCGGAGACCGGCCTCACCGATCCGAGTCAGTTTGATCCCGCATCCAAGTATTTCGACCCCAAGTCCAGCGCCGCGGCGCCCCGCTGGGACTGTGTGCGGCTGCGGTACCTGCGAACCTTCCGGCGGCTGCTGAGCCTTGAGGAGCTTCGAGAGCACTTCGACCCCGACACCCTGGCGGTTGTGCGCCGTGGCAACCGCCTCTCGATCCTGCCGGTGAGCGAGCCGAGCGCCCTGCGGCTTTACGCCCTGCTCGGCGAAAACCCCTAGCGAGCGGGCCTGGCTGCAGCCGCAGCCTCAGGCGGCGTGGCGCCGCGATCCGCCATGCCAGTCGCTGGCCCAGGGCCGCTCGGTGCTGGGAGCACCCCGCCGCGGCATGGCGCTGGCTCCGCTCCTCCCCCGGGTCTCCGGCAGCGGTTCGAAGCCCGTTGATCCGGGGAAGAGGTTGGCCAGATAGCAGCGGGTCACGCCACGGTTCTGAACGCCGTTCTGCACCAGAAACCCGGCCAGGGCGGCCTGGAAGAGGCGGTACTGGTCCCAGTGCGGATGGCGTTCGATGAACTGCGCCATGGCCAGGAGAAGCGGTTCTGGCACCTCGGCCAGCAGGCTCACCGTTCCGCCTCCATCCGCTCCCTCCTGCGGGCTCTGCCGCCCATCCTCATCGCCTTCAGCGGAGTCGCCACCCTGTCGCCCGTCATCTGCCATCACCGGAATCGCTACCCGTTCATCGCCACCAGTTCCCCACAACAAGGGGAGCCCGTCAAATCGAACGCCACCGCGAGCGGGCCGGCCGTCCCACCCTGAGATTCCCCGCCGGCTGGGGCATCCGCCTGGCTTGGTGGGCGCTGCCCGCCGAACCGTGCGTCAGCGCGGCCCCGTCAAGGGTGGAAAGGGGGGGAGCAGGCTCTCTCCCCCGTTTCAAGGCTCCCAGGGTGGTGGTTGGGGAAAACCGGGGAGAACGGGGAGTCCGCTGGGGAATCCGGCGGGAAAAGCGGCCCGATCAGCATTGCTGATCTGAGACCGCGGGGCGCAGGGGTCTCACGCTAAGAGCCTCTGCTGGGGGGAAGGGGTGCTTCACCCTTGGCTCTCGGGCGGTCTGAAGGCCACAAGGGCGGCGGCCAGGGCGACGCTGGCTTCCTCTCCCCAGCTCCCCTCCACCGCCCGGCATCCGGGGGCCGGGGTGAGCACGAAGCGCAGGCACCAGCATTGGCGGTCGCCCTCAAGACTGAGCCACAGCTCGCCGTCCTCGCAGGGGAGCTCCATGGCCAGCTCGATGGCCTCCTCCGCCATCAGGCTGTCGATCATGGAGCGGTGCTGCTCCACCAGGGTGGTTACCCCCTGCCGCAGCGCCCGCGCCTCGGCGGCTGTGAGTTCAGCGGCCCAGGATCCGGCTTCGGGCGTGCCCCCGCCGATCATCACGGCAAAGGGCCGGCGCGCTGGATCCACCACCAGCCGCCAGCCCTCACCTTCGCGGACCTCCATGGGCGCCGCCCTGCTCAGCCGGGCAGCAGATCGGGTTGATCCTGCTCATCGGAGAGCTCGATGATGGCCCGCTGCACCGGTTTGATCATCGAATCGTCGAGCAGTCCGTCGAAATCATCGAAGCGGCGCTGTTTAGCCCGGAAGGCGATCCTCACCGTGGTGAGATAACGGTTGTTGGCGTGGCGGATCAGGCTCTCGGCGCGCTGGGCCAGATCCTTGGGGTTCACGGTCGGGCTGCTGAGCATGCGCAAGAGTTCCTGTGAAGGCGGCCATCATTCACCCTAGGCCAGCACCGCAGCCCATCTCCCCATGCCGGGAACCCTCGCCATCGACCTGGGCAGCAGCACCACGGTGGTGGCTTGGCAGGACGGCACGGCCAGTCCGCCGCGGCTGCTCGCGCTTGCCCCCTATGCGCTCGACGATCCGGCCGTGGTGCCCAGCCTGATCTGGCTCGCCGTGCCCACCGGCGAGGCGGGCGCCCTGTTGGGCCGGCAGGTGCTGGATGCCGGACTGGCCGATGCGGTTGGACCAGGCCTGTTGCGCGATTTCAAGCGGCTGATCGGCGCGTCCGCCGATGCGGCCTCCGGGGCCTTGCCTCCCGGGGCTTCCGGCTGGGCGGACCCGTTCCGTCCGGAGGCTGCGGCGACCCCCGCCCGCCAAAGCTGGCTCACCCCCGAGGCCGCCGGAGAGCTGCTGCTGCGGCGGCTCTGGCAGGCCCTGCCCGCCGGGGTGGAGCCGGACCGGCTGGTGCTCACCGCTCCGATCGAGGCGTACCGCGGCTACCGGCAGTGGCTTCGCCAGGTGAGCGGGTCATTCGCGGTTCCGGAACTGGCCCTGGTGGATGAACCCACCGCGGCCGCGATCGGTGCCGGCCTGCCCCCCGGCAGCCGGGTGCTGGTGGTGGATTTCGGAGGCGGCACCCTCGACCTTTCCCTGGTGCAGCTGGAGGGGGGCGAGGGCAGGGCTGCGCCCATCGCCCAGCTGCTCCGTTTCGCCGGCCGTGATCTCGAGGCCAGTGGCCAGGCGCTCCGCTGTGCCCGGGTTCTGGGCAAGGCGGGCCTGCGCCTCGGCGGGCGGGACATCGACCGCTGGATTGCCGCGGAGCTCGCTCCCGACGTGGAGCCCGAGGGGGAGCTGCTGCGGGCGGCCGAAGCGATCAAGTGCCGGCTGAGCGAAGTGGAGGAGGCTGTCCGGCTCTGGAGTCCGGCGGATCGGCCGGCGCGGGAGCTGCGGCTCAGCCGCCGCCGCTTCGAGGCCCTTCTGGAGGAGCGGGGGCTTGTGGAGCAGCTCGACATCCTGCTGGAGGCGGTCTGGGCCGGGGCCCGGCGGGAGGGGCTGGCCCGGGGCGCCGCCATCGACGCGGTGCTGCCGGTGGGGGGGAGCAGCCGCATCCCCCTGATCCGCCGTTGGCTGCAGGAGCGCTGCCCGGCGGTTCCTCTGCGGGGGGAGCGGCCGGTCGAGGCGGTGGCCCTCGGCGCCCTGGCCCTCACTCCGGGGGTGAGGCTGCGGGATGTGCTGGGCCGGGGGGTTTCCCTGCGCTGCTGGGACCGGCGCAGCGGTGCCCATCGCTGGCATCCCCTCTTCGTGGCCGGCCAGGGCTGGCCGAGCTCCGCCCCCCTCGAGATTGTGCTGGCGTGCAGCCGCGATGGGCAGGAGGCCATGGAACTGGTGCTGGGCGAACCGCTGGCGGAGGCACGCTCGGAGGTGGTGTTCCGCGATGGCCTGCCCCAGTTGCTGCGGCGGCCGGCCGGGGATGGCGCGGTTGCCCCCTGGCGGGAGCCGCCGGCTCCGCTGGCGTTGCAGCCGCCCGGCCAGGCCGGCCAGGACCGGCTGCGGCTGCGTTTTGCCATTGATGCCGAGGCCCTTCTGCGGCTGGAGGGGGAGGATCTGGTGAGCGGTGAGCCCCTCGCACCGCTCTGCCTGGGTCCGGTGCGTTGAGCGGCCACTGGGACCAGCCCCGCGGGGCGAGACTGCATACAACAGTGGTGCTTCCCACCCACCTCCCTTGGCCCGCCGGCCCCGTTTACCCCTCGTCTGGCTGGCCATCACCCTGGGAACGGTTGCCGCGGGGATCGGCTTCGTTTACTGGTGGGAGCGGCAGCTGCCGGCGCGGGTTGCCGAGGCTGCCGCCCGCGGACAGCTCGACGCCTGCCTGCGCTACAGCGACCAGCTCGATGCCCTCAGTTGGCTTCCGGGCCGCTCCTCGCTGGATCAGGGGCGCTGCCGGCGTGAGAAGGCCGCCCAGTTGTGGCAGCAGGGGCGCTGGGGCGAGGCCCTCGGTCTGCAGCGACAGCTGCTCAATTCCGCCGCGGGGGGGCGGGGCGACCGTCAGCGCCTGGAGGACTGGCAGAGGGCCCTGCATCGCCGGGCCCTGGATCGCTTCCGGGCAGGCGACCTCGACGGCGCCCTGGCCGCGTTGGCGCCGATGGGCGAGAAGCACCGCGCCGATGGCACGGCAGTGGGGGACCAGCTGCGGCTGAACTGGAACCGGAACCGGCTCGCGTGGGAGCGGAGCAGCAAGCTGGTGGAGCAGGGTCGCTGGTGGGAGGCCCTCGATAGCCTCCACCGGATCGACCATCCCTGGTGGCAACAACGGGCCCAGGCCCTCAACCGCCGGGTGGACCAGGGCCTGAAGCAGCTGAAGGGCAAGGAGCGTGAACATGACGGCCACGGGGATCTTCCCCATTCCGTGCCCGAAGCCCAGCTCGACGCCGCGGTGGGTAGCCGGATTGCCGCCGGCATGGATGAATGGAAGGCCTTCCAGGCCGGCTGCCAGGCCCTCGGTGGCCGCGTGGTGGA
>Ga0209189_1001515_pt1 | contig 17290 bp, 15 predicted proteins | sample C_130820_EF_Meta_FD_187308 | JGI IMG/M metagenome (GOLD analysis project Ga0209189, IMG submission 187308) | Freshwater microbial communities from Lake Croche, Canada to study carbon cycling - C_130820_EF_MetaG (SPAdes) (version 3) | ecosystem: Environmental > Aquatic > Freshwater > Lake... | reverse complement strand
GGCCAGCTGCTCGAGCTGTTCTGGCGAAAGCCCCTGGAGATCGTGGGGCGACATGATGGAGGGAAGGATCGCTGCCATGGCTCTGGGGAACATCCTGTTCCCATCCTGGGTGCTGTTATTTCGGCGTGCTTGCGTTTCGGCGTGCCGGGGGGTTTTGGGGTGCCAGTGTTACGGGGTGCTGAGGCTTCCGGACGACCTTGTTATACCCGCTTGTGGCGGCTTGGCAGCCGCATCAGAGGGTTCGATCAATGATTCCGGCGAACAATCCAGAGGGCCAGTCGGGCGAGATCGTCGGCCGCCGGCCCCATGCCGGCCACCGCTTCGACCGCCTCCCGTGCCAGGTCTGCAGCACGTTCGCGGCTCGCGGCCAGTCCGATCACGGAAGGAAAGGTGAGCTTGCCACGCTCCACGTCCTTACCGACCCGTTTGCCGACCGTGGCCTCGGTGCCCTCGGCGTCGAGGATGTCATCGGCGATTTGAAAAGCGAGCCCGAAGGCCTGACCGTAGGCGGCAAGCATGGCGAGCTGATGCGGACCGGCCGCAACCGCCAGACCGCCCAGTTCGAGCGAGGCGCTGAACAGCGCCCCGGTCTTCCGCCTGTGGATGCGTTCCAGCCACGCCACCTGTTCGGACGCCGGGGCGGTCGTCATGTCACTCACCCAGCCGCGTTCTGCAGCCAGATCGTCGGCCTGTCCCCCCACGAGCGATTCCGCGCCCGATGCGCGGGCCAGCACGAGGCAGGCTCGGGCAGCGGTGGTGGCCGGCATGCCCTCCGCGAGTGTTTCAAAGGCAAAGGCCTGAAGGGCATCGCCGCAGAGGATGGCGGTTGCCTCGTCGAACTGGCGGTGGCAGGTAGGCCGTCCCCGCCTGAGATCGTCGTCGTCCATGGCCGGAAGGTCGTCATGGACGAGCGAGTAGGCATGGATCATCTCCACGGCCAATGCAGCCGGGGTAGCCAGTTCCCACGCCTCGTCGCGTAATCGAGCCGCATCAGCAGTCGCATGGCTCGCACAGGCAGACGCGGCCCAGAGCACAAGTGCCGGCCGCAGCCGTTTGCCGGGGGCCAGCAGGGCATATCGCATCGAATCGACGAGACGGGGAGATGCTGCCGGGGAAACCTCGACCGCCACGTCGAGACGTGCATCGATGAACGTGCGGACCCGTTCCAGGGACTGCATCACCGCCTCGTCGAGATGCGGAGCGTCGCTCAATCCGATCATGGCATCCCGATTATGGCGTCATGGCATCGTGGGGCTTTTGCAACGATGGCTGCCGCTGACGGGCAGGATGCACAATGCCACTCTGCCCGGGATCATTTCGAAGCTGTCGACCCCGCCGCAGCGTCGCAAATTCTAGACGTCTTCACTGGCATCGTCCATCCCCGGCAGCCGTTTCGGCCGGCCTGTCCGGGGGGTGGAACGCGGTGCGCGGCGACCGTTGACGTCGCCTTCGGATGATGGTGCTCCGCCGGTCGGTCGGCCTGCCTGCGTCCGCGTGGGTGTCGCTGCTCCAGCCGTCTCCGCGGCGATGTCGGTCAGGATTGGCCGGCCCTGATCGTCGATTCGCACGAGCAATCGCACGCGTTCCTCGACATTCGCCAGCTGTTCATGCAGGTGCCGCAGGATGGTGACGCCCCGCTCATAGGCACCGATCGAGTCAGAAAGTCCGAGCGCCCCCGACTCGAGTCGGCTGACGAGTTCGTTGAGCTCGGCAAGAGACGTCTCGAAAGGCAGTTCTGCCGGTGGGGCAGGATGGGTTGGGTTTGCGGCCTCGGCTGCTGCGGAATGTTCAGGGTTGGCGGTCATCGATCGAGATCCTTTCCACACGGCTCCAGATTTTCCCATCGGACAGTTGTGTCACGAGCGGTGCGCCTGGCTTCACTCCAGACACCGATTTCAGCATCGCCGGCACAGGCAACGTGGTCGGGTTTGCCACGGGTTCAGGCCCGGCCTCATCGGCATCGAGCCACGTCACCGACCAGCCGCGAGCCAGCAGTTTTAATGGGCTGCCTGCTTCGAGGCGGGCAGCCGTTGCGGCGAGCCGTTCACGGCCGCGATCGACTGCTGCGACGATCAGTCGCTGGAGACGCGCTGCCTGTTGCTCGACCGCCGCTGCGCGGTCGCGAATGAGCCGGTCGGGGTCTGCGAAGATCCGCGATCGGGCGATGTGGCCGATGCGGTCGCGGGCCATGTCGATCCTCCGCCGAAGCCCCGTCTGCAGCCGCGTTCCCAGCATGTCGAGCGTGGCGGCCACCTGTGGGCCGTCAGGTGCGATGCGCACCGCGGCGTCGGTCGGCGTGAGCGCGCGAAGGTCGGCGACGAGGTCGGCCAGCGTGACATCGATTTCGTGGCCCACTCCCGACACGACCGGAATCGGCGAAGCGAAGATCGCCCGCACGAGCGGTTCTTCGTTGAAACTCCAGAGATCCTCGAGGCTGCCGCCGCCGCGGACCAGTGCGATGACGTCGACTGTCGGCACGAGTTGGGCAACGCTCGCGAGCGCTGCCGCCAGTTCGTCGGCCGCGCCGGCTCCTTGCACGCGCGACGGCACGACGATCACCTCCGCACAACGCCACCGCGATAGCAGTGTGGTGAGGAAGTCGGCGATGGCCGCCCCCGTGGGGCTGGTGACCACCGCGATCCGTCGCGGGAACGGTGGAATCGGCCGCTTGCGGCCCGGGGCGAAGATGCCCTCGCGTTCGAGAGCGGCGTGGAGTTTCTTGAGCCGTGCCTCGAGGCTTCCGGTGCCCACGGCATGGAGGCGGTCGATCGTCAGCTGGTAGGTGCCGCGAGGAGGATAGAGTTCGATCCGGCCGTGGCAGATCACCTGCAGGCCGTCCACGGGTTCGATGGCCAATTGCGAGAGCGTGCCCCGCCAGATAACGGCGCGAAGCAGGGCCGTTTCGTCCTTGAGCGACAGGTAGATGTGGCCCGAAGTGGCCCGCACGAGGTTGCTGATCTCGCCGGTGATCCACACGTCGGAGAACCGCGACTCAAGGTGCTCCTTGACGCGCGACGTGACCTCCGACACGCTCAGGGCGTTCTGCGGCGGGCTGCGTCGGTCGGAAACCTGGCTGTCGTCCATCGCGATCCAGTGTACCAACCGCGTCGCGCCGTCATCCCTCTCCCTCTGGACCACGCATGACCGCTTCGTCGCCAACTCCCGCGGGAGCCACTTCCGCTCCGGCCGCCCCCCGTGGGGCGCTGTTGATCGTCTTCCTCACCGTCTTCATCGACCTGCTCGGGTTCGGCATCGTGCTGCCGGTGATGCCGCGGCAGGCGGAGCCCTACCTCAACGCCCTCGGGCTGTCGCCGATCGCCGCCGGTGCCACGATCGGAGTCCTGTTCTCGGTCTTCTCGCTGATGCAGTTCATATTCAGCCCGCTCTGGGGACGTATTTCCGATGCGATCGGCCGTCGCCCGATGCTGCTGCTGAGCCTGCTCGGCTCGGTCGTGTTCTATGCGCTCTACGGCTTCGCCGTGACGTTTCCGCGCGAACAGGCCGCCACGGCGCTCGCGATCATGCTCCTCTCGCGTGTGGGCGCCGGCATCGCCGGCGCCAGTGTTGGCACCGCCGCGGCGGTGATCGCCGATTGCACCACCCCTGAGAACCGGGCCCGCGGCATGGCCCTGATCGGGATCGCGTTCGGTGCGGGCTTTACGCTCGGGCCGCTGATTGCCTATTTTGGATTGGCGATTTTCGAGCAGCAAGCGTGGGGCGTGGGGGCACTGGCGTCGCTGCTCTCGTTTGTTGCGTTGTTGATCGCGATCTTCGTCTTCAAGGAGACCCGACGGCCAGGTGCTCGCTCGGCCAAGGAGTTTCCGAGCCTGTCGCGGACCGCGGCCGTCCTGCGGATGCCCCACGTCGGGGCTCTGGTGCTCATCTACTTCCTCTCGATTTTCTCGTTCGCCAATTTCGAGGCCACGTTGGCACGGCTGACCGAGTCGGCCTTCAAGATGACCAATGACGACAACTTTCTGGTCTTTGCCTTCATCGGCCTGATGCTGATGATCGCCGGTGGGCTCTATCGGCCGCTTGCCAAGCGGCTGCCGGAAACGCGGCTGCTCGCCACGGGCATCGCACTGATGATCCTTGGACTCGGGGGAGTGGGGCTCGTGGCCTGGGCAGTGCACGGCCGGCCGCTGGGGGATCAGTGGCCGCTCGACAAACTCTTCTACCTCGCCGCTGCGGTGGCGGTGGCCGGCTTTGCCTTCGTGAACCCGTCGGTGTCAGCGCTCATCTCGAAGAGTGCCGATCCGGATCGGCAGGGGGAGGTGCTGGGAGTGAATCAGTCGTTTGCCTCGCTGGGCCGGATTCTCGGTCCGTTCGCGGGCTCGATGCTGTTCACACTGAATGCCTCGCACACGCTCCCCTTCGTGGCGGCCGTCGCGGTGCTGTCGTACGTGGCCACGCTCGTGCCCAGGTTGGGCGGCCAATCCTCACACGCCGTTGGCCGCATGCCGCAAGGTTGAGAGCGAGTCGATTCCGACCGTCTGCAGAGAGGCGAGGTCACTGGTCGGGCTGCTGGCATGACCGGAGCAGGCTGCGGAGGCAAGGCTGGCGAGCGCTACGAGGAAATCAAAGTCGGCGCTGCGCATGGCACCGGTCGCGGCCGACACGACTAAGGCGGCATGCACCCGCTCCCGTTCGATAATCGGCAGGCATGCGATCTCCGGCTCGGCATGGTGTGCGTCAGTTGGCTCGCGGGCGGATGTCGCCCAGATGGCGTTGCCCTCGCGGGCGACCAGTTGCGTCGTCGATTCGCTGACGAGTGTGGCCAGTTCGCCGCCTGGTGGAACGACACAGACCGGTTCCAGCCGCATCTCGCCGGTCACGCGAAACCAGCCGACGCTCGCGGCCCCCGCATGCTGCGCGGCCAGTTCCAGGGTGGCCTCGATCACCTCCCGGATGCTCCGGGAGGCGAGCAGTCGGATGCTGGCCTGGTAGAGCAGCAGTGGCCGTCTCGCGTCATCGGTGGAACCGATCGACGACCTGCGCAGCACGCTTCCCTCGAGTTCCGCCACCGGGCGACAGCGGACGAAGTGGCTGCTCGCAGCAAGGGTCGGTGTCGGGGTCGCTGGCGGCAGCAGTTTGAACACGAGTTCCGACGTTCCCACCCGGACGACGGCCCCGTCCGCGATCACGGCCGAACTCACCGGCGTGCCATCGAGCAGGGTGCCGTTGCGGCTGTGCAGATCGTGCAACACCCACGTGTCGTGCACGGCGTCGAAACGCACCGCTGCGTGCGTACGGCTGGCGAGCCGGTCGGCCACCACGATGGTGGCCTCTGGCGAGCGTCCGAGTGTGTTGTCCTGCGAAGCGTCGAGAACAAACGTCGGCCCGGGGCGACCGGCGATCCGCAGCATGAGCGCTGCAGACGCGGTGCGAATTGAGGAAATAGAAACCGATGCGCTCGACACGGACGGAGCTTTCGGGCGGAGGGGCGGCCGGGAATGGGAAGGTGCAGGGGGCGGAGGGCGGGCGGGGACGTGGCTTTTCCAGACACCCCACTATAAATTTGTTTTGTCGGCGATGGAACGGCACCAGTAACCGAGGAAGCCTCGATTTTGGACCGATCGTCCCTTGGTCCAACTCAGACCGATTCACGTCGCCAGTTGCACACGCCCGGTCGGCTGCCTCCCGAAGAGGGTCCCCGTCTTGCCAAATCTTTCCGCCCTCGCTGCTCGGCGGTTGCTGAAAAGCTCGTTCCGTGGCCTATTTCGCTCGGCGCACGGGTTTTTCAGTCCGATCGTCGGGGGGCGTCCTTCTGAGCAGGCTCTGGATGCCCGCGATTGGCAGGGCGGTCGAACCCGGGGTGTTGTCGTCGTCGGACATGGCACAGCCGACCCAGTGGGGGCCGGGGAGACGCGGCGGATCGCGGAACTGGTCGCCCACGCACTCCCCGATGTCGCTGTGGAATTGGGATTTCTGGAGGTCATTGGCCCCTCGATCGGTGAGGCGCTCCAGCGATTGGCCCAACGGGGCTGCACGGAAGCCATCGCGGCACCGCTGTTGTTATTCAGCGCTGGTCATGCCCGCCGGGATGTTCCCGAAGCGGTTCGCGATGGGGCCGCCAAGGCGGGGCTGGCCGTGTGGCAGTCCGACGCTCTGGGTTGTCATCCCGATATCCTGGCTCTCACGCAGCGGCGGCGTCACGAGGCTTTGGCACCTCTCGCGCCGATGCCTGCGGAAAACACGGTGCTCCTGATGATCGGACGCGGATCGAGCGATCCAACGGCCCATCGGCAATTGCACGACTTCGCCTTGGCAACCTGCGGGGAACCGTCAACCAGCCCGGCTCAGAGGCGGATCGAGTTGGGGTTTGTGGCTGCGGCTCGTCCGACGCTGGCCGAAGCGATCGCGAATGCGGCGCGGGGGAGTGGCCCAGGAAACAGCGAAAGCGACGGCCTACGGCAGGCCGGAGATGCCGGAATCGTTCGCCGGGTCGTCGTGCAACCGCACCTTCTCTTCCGGGGGCACGTAGAAGAGCAGGTAAGCGCTGCGGTGGACCGGGGCCGCCGAGAGCATCCGGAGATTGAATGGGTGCAGGTGCAGCGACTCGGGGCTGATCCGCTCGTGGCGAGGGCCTTGGTCGATCGGGCCGCGGCTGTGGAGTGTCTTCCCGCTGTAGCCCCCGCATGACGCTGGCGGCCAAAGGGATGTGGCAGGCCCAACAGGATTGTCGTCTGGATTCTTGTCTGGTTGGCCTGAATGTGCTTTTGGCCTGAATCAGGCAGCAAAGAACATCTCGTCAGAAACCGGTCGATTCGTCAGAATGCGGGGAGAGTCTTAGGTCGGCAGCGTCTGGTTCGTAGCGTTTTGATGAACGTCCCGAGTGAAGGAGTCAATTTACGTGAGCGGCAATCGTCCCCCCTTCGCCAGCCGGCAGATGTCGACTGTGTTCGCGACCGTGCTCGGCGTGGCGTTCGTCGTGGCTCTCGTCGTGCCGAGCCGTGGTGAGCAGCCGCCTACAGCCGTCGCGCAGCAGCCCTCTGCAGGCACCACTGCCGCCCCCGCAGCAGGCGGCAAGCCCGGCCCCAATGACCGCCAGATCACACTGGCCGTCCGCAGCTATCTGGAGCGGGAGCACTTCCTGCGCCATCCGATCGACGACGACATCGCCAAAAGGTGGTTTACGATCTTCTTGGAAGGCCTCGATCCATGGAAGCTGCATTTTCTGCAAAGCGACATCGACGGCTTTCTGCAGAAGCGGGACTCGCTCGACGAGTTGGTGAAGCGGGGCGATGTGAGCTTCGCGTACGAGGTCTTCAACCGCTTTCTCGAGCGGGTCGATGCGAGGCTTCCGTTGATCGAAAAAATGGTCAATGGCCCGCAGGATTTCGCCAAGGATGAGTCGATTGTCATCGACCGTGAGGCGGCGACGTGGGCCAAGAGCGAGGCCGAAGCCGAGGACAACTGGCGGAAGCGGATCAAGTACGACCTGCTCGTGCAAAAGATGGAAAAGACCTCTTCCGAGGAGGCGAAGGACAAGCTGCTCCGCCGGTACAAGAGCTTCGCCAAGCGGATGCACCAGATGACCGCCGACGAACTGCTCGAGACGTATCTCACCGCGCTCACCAGCAGCCTCGACCCGCACACGAGCTTCATGTCGCCAGGCACGCAGGAAAACTTCGCCATCGCGATGCGGTTGCAGCTCGACGGCATCGGTGCGCAGCTCAAAGGCGAAGACGGCTACACGACCATCATGGAACTCACGCCGGGTGGCGCCGCCGATCGTGACGGTCGGCTCAAGAAGAAGGACCGTGTGGTAGGCGTGGGGCAAGGACAGGAAGGCGAGATGGTCGACGTCGTCGACATGAATCTCAACGAGGTCGTGAAGCTGATCCGAGGGAAGCGGGGAACGGTCGTCCGGCTGAAGGTGATCCCCGTCGGGGAGACCGTGCCCAAGATCTACGACATCACGCGGGACAAGATCGAGCTCAAGGATGCTGAAGCGCGAGGTGAGGTGATCGAGGACGGCAAGAAGCCGGACGGTTCGCCGTGGCGGATCGGCGTGATCAATCTTCCCAGCTTTTACATGGATATGGACGGCGCCCGTCAGGGGCAGGCTGACTACAAGAGCAGCACACGCGACTGCAAGCGGCTGATCGAGGAGTTTAAGCAGAAGGGGGTCGACTGCGTGGTGCTTGATCTGCGAAACAACGGCGGTGGTTCGCTGCCGGAATCGATCTCGCTGACGGGCTTGTTCATCGACACCGGCCCCGTCGTGCAGATCAAGGACGCCGACAAGCGGGTGCAGCAATACGACGACGTCGATCCGGGCGTGTCGTGGGACGGTCCGCTGGTGGTGCTCACAAACAAGTTCAGCGCGAGCGCCAGCGAGATCGTGGCGGGCGCCATTCAGGACTACCGTCGTGGTCTTGTCATCGGCGACAAGGCGACCCACGGCAAGGGCACGGTCCAGAGCCTGCTCGACCTTGGCCGTCAGCTCTTCCAGCGGCTGCCGAATGCTCCCTCGCTCGGTGCCATCAAGATCACGATGCAGCAGTTCTACCGGCCGCTCGGGGCCAGCACGCAGTTGGAGGGCGTGAAGAGTGATGTCGAGCTGCCAAGCATCACCACCCATCTGCCGGTAGGTGAATCGGATCTCGACCACGCGATTGCCTTCGACAAGGTGCCGGCCGCCACATTTCAGGGGAGCGGCCGCGTGACGGACGACATGCTCCGAGCGATCAAGGAGCGATCGGCGGGTCGAATCGCGGGGAGCGAGGAGTTCAGCAAAGTGCAGAAGGACATCGCCCAGTATGAAAAGCGAAAGAGCGAAAAGACCATCTCGCTCGTCGAAGCCGACTTCGAACGCCAGTGGAACGAGGGCAAGGCTGCCGAGGACGAGGAGAAGAAGCTCGAAGAAGAGCTGGAGGCCCAACGGCGACCGATCGTGAAGCGTGACTTCTACTTCAACGAGGCGATGAACGTCACGGCCGACTACCTCAACTCGCTGGCGGGCGGAGCTGCCGGCCTGGCCCGTACGAGCCGTCCGGCGGAGTCGCCCCGGCCCGCACCGGTGCCAGTGCTGCAGTAGGGATGCGTGGTTGGCGTGACCAGTCGAGGGAACACGTCGGTTGAATAAAAGCCCCCGGCGGGAGCCGGGGGACTCCGGGTGTGAAAATCATCCCGCGTGCCATCCTAATCGGGTATCGCCCAACGGCCCGGTGTCCCGTCGCTTCCGCTCCGGGCTGCTATATGATCGTGTTCTCACCGTCGTGGGGCCGGCAGCCGGTTGAATAAAAGCCCCCGGCGGGAGCCGGGGGACTCCGGGCAGAGTCGCCACCCAACGTGCCATGGAGGCTTGGCGGCATGGGCAGAGGCTCGCCCGTGAGCGTCCTCTAGCCACGGAGCACGGCTTCGATGCCGCGGAGCGGATCGGGGTGGGCGAGCGTGATGGTCAGATCACGAAAGAGTAGGGACGGGTCGACCCGTTTGTCGGCACCGCGAGTTCGTGGCAGAGATAGATCCCACGTCGGTTGCGGGCTGCCGGTGACTCTCGCCAGATGGCCATACCAGTCGCGGCGTTGGACTGGGTGTCCGTCTGAGACGACGTAGAGCGGCTGCGGTGCCGACGCCACCGCCACGGCGCAGACGACCTCTGCAGCATCGTCGACATGGATCAGGTTGAGCCAGCTGTCTGGATCGGCCGCGATCGGCCGACCGGCCTTGAGATCGTCGAGCCTCGGGAGCCGATCCGGGCCGTAGAGCCCCGCAAACCGCAGGGCCACGCCCGGCCCCTTGGGGTGCGAACGGAGCAGGGCCTCCGCCTCCACGAGCACGCGGCCCGCCTCGCGGCTGGGGTTCGTAGGTGTTGCTTCGGAGACGCTGCCGCCACCCTCATCGCCCCAGACGCCGGTGGAGCTCGACAGGATCACCCGTGGCGAACCTGGCAGGGCAGTGAGCAATCGGTCCAGACCGGCGACATGCACGTCGCGGTGCGTGCTCCCGCTGGCGCGATCAAATCCCACGGCCCAGAAGACGGTGTCGAGTGCAGGGAGAGTGCGCAATGTCTCGATGTCCGGTGAGCTCGAGTCGGCAGTGACGTCATATACGAGCGGAGTGATGCCGTGGGCCGCGAGCGTGCGTGCGCGATCCGGACTACGGGTGATGCCGAACACCCGATCGCCGGCCGCGAGCCAGCGTGTTGCCACCCTGGTGCCGAGATAGCCACAGCCGACGACCAGCCGCGTGGCCGGTGGCGGAGTCGAGGGGGCGTGCAGGACGGTGTTGCGGTCTGTGATCATGCGAGTCACCGTTCACTCAGGCATCGAGCGGGCCGGGTCGCAGATCACCGCCGCCGTGCTTTTGAACCTCGAGCCATGAGGAGAGCACGACCTGCGCCGCGATGGCGTCGGTTCGCTCTTTCTTGCGGCCTCGCGACAGACCCGAACCAGCCAGGAGCCCCGTCGCCTCGCGGGAACTGTAACGCTCGTCGTGAAACACAACCGGTAGCCCCGTCTCCAACGTGAGCCAGGCACCGAACCGTTCGACCTCGGCCGACATCCGGCTGTCGGTGCCGTCGGCATGGATCGGCAGACCGACGACGAACCCAACGACGCCCTCGTCGGCAACGAGTTTCCGGAAGAAGAAGGCATCCGCCTTCGTGTCTCCCGTGGTCTGCCGCACGCAAAGTGGGCTCGACAGGATGCGATGAGAGTCGCAGATCGCCACACCGATCCGCTTGCGGCCGTAGTCGACGCCGGCCACCCGGCCCGAGGGAATGGCCGGGGCTGCCGCGGCATCTGCGGTGTTCGCGGAAGAGTCGTCGGTCATGGGTGTGGGGTCACTTGGCGACCGCAGCGGCGGCTGGTGCAGGTGCTGGAAAGCGGCCGGTTTTCAGGAACGCTGCGGTGGCCTGCTGCACGCCCGGGTGTTTCATCATTGCTGCATGGTGAACCGGCAGGAGCAAGAAGTCGTCCTCGCCCGGGAGACGGGTTTCTTCGACACGGACCACCGCGTCGTCATCCCCGGCGAGAAAGCTACTGTAGCCCCGGTCGTCTCCCTTCCCTCCCGCCACGATGCCGAAGGGGCAGGGGGGCACCGCTAGATCTTTTGAAATCCGCTGCCAGTCAAGGACCAGCTCGCGGGCTGCGCCGTTCGACAGTGCCGCAAGCACGCCGATCTTCGCGACCATTCGGGCCAGTTCGGATCCCTGATTTGGCGGACCGAGCATCACCATCCGGCGGACGCGGGCGAGGTCATCCTCCGCGGCCAGTCCCATCCACCGTCGAACCACGAGATTGCCCATGCTGTGTCCGACGAAGCTGATGCTGTCGGCGGCGGGGAGCCCCTTGATCACGGCAGCAAGCGCCCGGCCGTGGTCGTCGATGCCGGTGCTCGTACTCGCATACCCAAACGACAGCACCGTCGCGTCGATGTTTTTCCGCAGAGAAGCGACCAGCGGCAGCATCGACCGGCGGCCTTCGCCCAAGCCGTGGAGCACGATCACCGTGGCGCCGGTCACCGGGGAAACCTTTCCGGCCTGCTCCAGACTCGCCAAGGCGTCCAAACAGGCCTGACGGGATCCCTCCAGCACGATCTCGTCCCGTGGGTCGAGGATGCGGCAGGCATCTCCACCTGGTCGATGTTGCAGCCGCCAGTCGTGCCGGATGGTGTCGTCGGACCATTGCAGGGCATCAGCCGATCGCCGGAGCGTCGCCAGCCAGTCAGGATCGGTCGCGGCGGCCGGCGCCGCGGCGCCGGCCGGCAGTTCCTCCGCCTCGGCGGCAGCCAGCAGGATCAGGCTGCATGCGAGCCAGATCGCGGTCGGCGTTCCGAGGAAGGGAGTCATGCTCACAGAAATTCCGTCCAGCCACGTTTTTCGAGTTCGGCGACGACTTTCCGGACGGCCTCCTCGTGGGCCCGGTGGGCGACCAACGTGGCGTCCGGTGTATGCACCACAAGCATATCCTGCAGGCCCATCGTGACGACCAGATGGTCGTCGCCGGTGTGCACGATTGTCCGCAGTGATTCGATTCCCAAGTGCTTGCCCACAACCGTGTTGCCGTCGATATCACCACCTCGCTGGCGGGCCACCGCCGACCAACCGCCCAGATCGTCCCACGAGAAAGGGGCCTCGATGACGACCACGTCGCGGGCGTGCTCGAGCACCGCATAATCGATGGAGATCCCCTTGATCGCGGCGAATTCCTCCGCAAATACGGCGTCGCGTTCGGGCGTATCCCAGGCATTGGCGATGCGGCGGAGGTGGGCCAGGCATTCGGGCTGCCGCTCGGCGAGTGCGGAGAGAATCGTGGCAGCTTTCCAAACGAAGATGCCACCATTCCAGAGGTAGTTGCCCGCCGCCAAGTATTCCTGGGCCACGGCAGCCGGGGGCTTCTCACGGAATTGGGCCACTGTGTGTATGGCCGCCGTGCCTTCTGCCCGCGCGGCTTTCAGTGGCTCGCCCTGCTGAATGTAACCAAAGCATTCAGCAGCGTAGGTTGGTTTGATGCCGAAGGTGACCAGTCTGCCAGGCGACTCCTCCACGAGCGCGGCCGCCTGCCGGATCGCCGCTCGAAAACCCTCAGCTGGTCGGATCACATGGTCGGAGGGCATGACGGCCATGATCGCGTCGGGATCGTGCCGAGCGACGAGCAACGCTGCCAGACCGATGCAGGGGGCGGTGTCGCGCTTGCAGGGCTCGCCGACGAGCCCCGCGTCCGGGACCTGCGGCAGTTGCCGCCGCACCGCGTCGAGCAGGCGGCCTGCGGTGACCACCATCACGCGGTCCGGTGGTACGAGGCCGTCGAGTCTGTCGACTGTGTCCTCGAGCAGAGTCTTCTCGCCCGCCAGCGGCAGGAGTTGCTTGGGCAGGGCGGCGCGGCTGGCCGGCCAGAAGCGGGTGCCGGATCCTCCGGCCATCACGATCGCATGCAGCATGAGTACGTTCTCCTTACGTGAGATTCCAGTTCGCCGGATGAGCGGTCTTGGTCGAGTGTCTTCAGCCGCCGACGACGATCGGTCTCTCGATGACGGTACCGGCGATCGACAGATCTGCGACGTCAGTTTCGTCGATGATCCTGTTTGCTGCCAGTTCAACATGAACACCATCGGCGAGAGTCACGCCCGCCTTGGCGAGCACCCGACGGGCATGGGCGACGAGTGCGGCTTGCACGTGTTCCACCGCGTCACTGGCCGATCCGGGCGGATTCTTCAGCGGTGCAAAGCCCTCCGACGCCTCGATTTCGACGACGCAGACTCGCTCGGCCAGGGGCATCAGGTCGAAGATGAATCGCTCGAACTTGATGGCGTTTGGCGAGGCCGGCACGATGCGGGTGCCTTCGGAATCGAGAAAGGGCACTGCCTTGAAAGCCAGATGGAGCGGCAGCGAGTCATGTCGAGCCGCTGCCCGATCCAGAAACCGCTTCGCAAAGGCATGCACAGCGATGCTGCCAGCGTGGAATCGCAATTGTCCATCGGGGAGCCGTTCGGCAGCGAGTGCCTTCGGTAGGTCGCTGTATTCGACCACGGAATGTCGGCCTTCGCATGTCACGACGACGCCGACCCGTTCCTCCGGTGCCTGTTTGCAGACCACCTGTGTGCTGAAGTCGGCGTTGGTGAGCAGGTGGTATCCGAGGAACTCGGCCGCCAGCGGCATGGCCAGTGGGTTGTCGACCTGAAAGCTGACGATGTGTTCGACGCCCTGGTTTCCGAACCAGTCGAGCCCGCCCGCTTCAGCGAGCGCCACGAGCATGCCGCCATGGCCATCGGGCGCAATCGCGAGGTGCCCGGGGCCGTCGAGCAGCAGTCTGCCGGTGGTGGCGTCGATTGCTGGCAGGTCGTGCTGGCGAAAGACGAAGACCCGCTCCGGATCGAGACCACAGCAGGCGTGTTCCGCAAGAAATGCTCGTGTTTCCGCATCGGTTGCAGAGCTGGTCATGATGGCCAACGGGACATCGCGGCCATACCGTCGCCGGACGGCGACGAGTTTGCCCATCAGGATTTCGAAGAGAGTGGCCTGCGATACCGGCCCGACGCGGGAGAGCCCCTTTGGCCCGGAGCAGCCCAGGCGGGTCGCCTGGCCACCGGCCACGAGGATCACGCCGATCGCTCCGGCTTTCAGGGCCGTCTCGCCGCGGCGGCGGCCGTCCGCTGGCGAAATGCGATTGTTCGGGTCGCCCAGCCGCAGGCAGGCCGGCGTCACGGCGGTGGAGAGATCGACCGAAAGATCACGCGAGTGCCCGCGACCGGCCGCGAGCCGGTGCATTTCCTGAAGCAAGTGCCAATCAACCGCCTCCAACTGGGCTGCAAAAGCCTGCTGGGCGGTCTCATCAAGCCGCTCCCAGAACGCCAGCAGATGCTGCTGGCCGGCACGGTTAATGGCGGCGACGAGGGCCGGAGGAGGAGTCATCCGCGGACCCACCTCCAGAGCAGCATGCACAGGAGTGGAAAGCCGATGAAGATCACCGTGTAGGTGAAGAGCGTCGTCCAGATGTGCTGGGGCCAGCGTGCCATGCGAAACCTATTGCGATGGAGGAGGCCGGCACCTCACTCAGGGCTTCAAGCCGGAGCCGTTGCCAGAATATCCACAGGGATCTCGATCGTCTCTTCGGCTGGTTCGTCGAGCCGGCATTCGATGCGGACTCCCCAGGGAAGCACTTCCGCCGCCGATACAACCGCCTCAACGCCATCATAGTCGGTGCTCACGTCGATGGTGGGCACCGCCGCCAGCGGCGGACAAAAGCCGACGTGCGCCGAGCCCGAGCGTGATCCTTCCGGCACCACGACGCACAGTCTTCCCCGCACGCATTCACCACCGTCAGGCAGAGCCAGTCGCTCGAACCGCTGTAGGAGACTGCCGACCGACGTGGCGGCCAGATCACGATTGTGCACGTCGGGCAGCGAAGAGATGGCTGCGGTCATCGGCGACGCAAGCGGTTCTGCGGCAGGCGGTGGCGTGCCTCGACTGCTTGCAATTGCGTTTTTCCCAGGGGTGAGCGAAGAGCTGAGCCACGAACTGAGCAGCCCTGCAACCGGTCCCCGGAATGCGGCCACGAGCGAGACGCCCAGGACCGCGATCGCGATCAGGGAATCCACGACCGAGGCCAACCGCAGGGGCAGGCTGACGGCAACCACCGCCAGCACGAGGCCAAGCCGTGCGAGCCCTGCTGCCAGCCACGGCCGAGTTGCTCCTGAGCCCGGAGCTGCCGCCGACCGCGACGCCAGGTCACCGACCGCGACCAGCAGGAGACCTGCTCCACAGACCGCCAGCACTGCCTCGGGGCCTGGCGAGGGCTCGATTGTTCCCGCCAGCCTCCGCATCAGGAGCACCGCGCCGCAGATTGCCGCCATCACGCCGGCCAGCATCGCCACATGTGCGAGCAATGCCGTGGCGTTGAAGGGCAGCCGGTCAACGGAATCGCCGCTGTTCAAACAGGGCGACCTGTCGATGGCTGGTGATCGTAGCAACACCGAGGTTCCTGCTTTTCAGCCGACCGCCACGCTCGCCTTGGCGGCTATCGCCAGTTCCTTGGCCTTGTCGGTCTGCTCCCACGAGAATCCCTCCCGACCGAAGTGGCCGCCCGCGGCGGTCTTCCGGTAGATCGGGCGACGCAGGTCGAGGTAGTCGATGATGCCGCGTGGCGTCAGTGGGAAAAACTCCCGAGCGAGTTCGCACAGCCGCTGGTCGTCGATCTTCCCGGTGCCTTCGGTGTCGACATGCACGCTCACCGGCTCGCTCACGCCGATGGCGTAGGCGAGCTGCACCTCGCAGCGGTCGGCAAGGCCGGACGCCACGATGTTTTTGGCAACATGGCGGGCCATGTAGGCCGCGCTGCGGTCGACCTTCGTCGGATCCTTGCCGGAGAAGGCCCCACCACCGTGCCGGCCCCAACCACCGTAGGTGTCGACGATGATCTTGCGGCCGGTGAGGCCGCAGTCGCCGTGAGGACCACCCACCACGAACCGCCCCGTGGGGTTGATGTGGTAGGTGATGTTGTTCGTGTCGAGATCCTTCGGCAGCAGCGGCTTGATGATCTTGTTGATGATGAAGTTCTGGATCTCTTCATTCGAGACATGCGGGGCGTGCTGTGTGGAGACCACGACCGTGTCGACACGGATGGGCTTGTTGCCCTCGTACTCGATCGTGACCTGGCTCTTGGAGTCGGGCCGCAGCCAGTCGACTTCCTTCTTTTGCCGGGCCTCGGTGAGACGGTTCAGAATGCGATGCGACAGGGCGATCGGCAGCGGCATCAGTTCGGGGGTTTCGTTGCAGGCGTAGCCGAACATCAGGCCCTGATCGCCGGCGCCGATGTCCTTGCCCGTGGACTCATCCTCGTTGACACCCATGGCGATGTCGCCGCTCTGCTTGCCCACGGCCACCAGCACGGAGCAGGTGTCGGCGGCAATGCCCATCTCGTCGTCTGTATAGCCCACCTGACGGATGACGTCGCGCACAACCTGCTGGTAGTCGATCGTGCCCCGCGAGGTGATCTCGCCGGCGATGACGGCCAGACCCGTGGTCACCATTGTCTCGCATGCCACGCGGCTCCGCGGGTCCTGAGCGAGATACGCGTCGAGCACGCCGTCGGAGATCTGGTCGGCCAACTTGTCCGGGTGGCCCATGCTGACTGACTCACTGGTGAACAGATACTTGCCTTGTGCCACGGCGTGTGCCTCGTGCGGGTGTAGGAGGAAAAGCGTTCCAGATCGGGAAGAATCGATTATTGGCGGAGCGGCTCATTCTTGGCAACCATTGCGATGCCTGCGGGCAGACGCTTCAGAATCGCAGCGGCGGTGGCGGCCGTCGAGCCCCGCTGCGAGGCGATCAGATCGGCCGCCTGCCGGCCAAGTGCCGCCGCGAATTCAGGCTCTTCGAGGCACTGTCGCACGAAAGCGGTGAGTTCCGGCCCGTCGGCGACCACCACCGCGGCGTCGGCTGAAAGCAGCCGCCGCACTTCGTCGCGAAAGTTGCGGGTGTGAGGGCCAAACGCCACGGCCGCCCCGTAGGCCGCTGGCTCGAGCATGTTTTGGCCGCCGCGTTTTCCGTCGAGGCTCCCCCCTACGAAGGCGATGGCCGCGGTGCCCCACCACCAGCCGAGTTCGCCGGTCGTGTCGACCAGCAGAATTCGGGCTCCCGGATCCGGCGGCAGTGGGGCGTCGGGCTGGCCGAGCCGGCTCCGCAGCTGCCAGCGGAGCCCCGACCGGTCGAGAATGGCCGCGATCTCGGATGTGCGTTCCACGTGCCGCGGCACGATCACCAGCCGCAGTTGGGGATGCGTCTTCGCCAAGGCGTGGAAGGCATCGAGGGCGAGTTGCTCCTCGGGGGCCTGCGTGCTGC
>Ga0209189_1001512_pt1 | contig 17310 bp, 35 predicted proteins | sample C_130820_EF_Meta_FD_187308 | JGI IMG/M metagenome (GOLD analysis project Ga0209189, IMG submission 187308) | Freshwater microbial communities from Lake Croche, Canada to study carbon cycling - C_130820_EF_MetaG (SPAdes) (version 3) | ecosystem: Environmental > Aquatic > Freshwater > Lake... | reverse complement strand
ATTGCAATTTCTCGCGTTCGGACATCTGACTTGTGTCACCCAAAACCTGTGGCGCTTGGAGAAGCTGCAACATCCGGTCGGAGACTGCCTCAAAGTGCATATTTGCGGGGTCGCTCGCAAACTGCTGGATAACAGAGAGTGCCCTGTTTTCGTTCAATTTCTGCGCTTGGTACTGCTGCTGCGTTATGTGTTGCGTCAGTTGCTGTACTTGTTGCGCGAGATCATTGTAATGCGAATCCTGCTGAACCGGTGCAGTCCCGCCTAAATGAGCAGAAACTTGCTCAATCGGAATCTGAAACTGCTGGATCATGTGGGCCACGGCTTGGCTCTTTTGCGCCGGTGTACCCGTCCGCAACAAGGCCGCAGTCTGCAAAAGGGGAGCAATGGCCTGCGCTGGCGTGGTGTTTTCGTTCCGCAAAATCCACTCATAAGGGGCAAATTGCTCGGTGATGGCCCGTGCCTCGGCATCGCGTGTTTTGTACTGCGTGATGCCTTTTTCGTAGTCGGCATCACGTTGGGCAAAGGCTTGCTGAAGTTCAGGCGGGGCTTTTTCCCAATGGTCTTTCAGTTCCAACCGCAGGGATTTGGGCATATCCACCCGTGGTTTTTCGGGCGTATTGGGCGCTTGAGATTCGCCGGTTGGAAATTTTGGTGCAAATTTGCCCTTCTCACGGGGTTGGCTTGGGCTTTTGCCTTGGTTTGCAGAATCAGATGATGTTTTTGCCAATGCCTCGCGGATCGTATCGGCACGGCTTGGCGGCTCGGCTACCGCAGGCGCAGACGTTTCGGGCGTTGAAACTAATTCGGTCGTGTCGGGTGCGACAACTTCGTTTTCCATCATTTCATCCTTTTCATTTGGTCGAGGGTCATTTTGATCATTTCCTTGCGCTCAGGCGGCGGTCGGTTGTGTAGCCGATTTGCCATCTCCACGTTCAAGTTGCTGCGCTGCACCGGCGCAATTGGTGCGCCTGGACGGTCAAATTCTTGCACGCGTGCCACTTGTCCACGCAAGCGGGCGGTGTGTGCCTCTTTTTTCTTTTGCCACTCTTTTTGAGCATATTTGACATCCGAATGGCCCATCTCAATGGTATCGGTTGCCTTCAAGTGTTCGCGCCATTGGGCACGGCCCATGATCATCTTGCCATCAGGCGACCGAAAAGGCTCAATGTCGCCAAACACCATCATGCGGTCGGCGGGCGACCCTTTGCTTCTTTCGTACGGCTCGGAGCCGTCAGACGGGAAAACCCATGTTTCTTTCATAGCATTTCCAGTAGTTGTGCGATTTCTTCGTCATCACGCCGCAATCTTATCCGAAATTCAAGCTGCCTTACTTTTTCCATCATGGCGGCATAGTCAATTGGGTCGCGGGCGGCAATTTCTATGGCTTGGATTGGTGCGCTGGTTATTTCTTCGCGCTCGGCTGGCGGTAAGCCAAACAGGGCTTCGCGCAACTTTAGCTTGCGCTGTCCTTCAGCCCGCCGGTCAGCGTCCCATTGTTCGCCGCGCTTTTTCTCATCAAACCCAAAATGCCCGCCAAGCGGAATTTCAACTACTGGCGACGGCGCATTTGCCGCAAGCGTGCTAAAAGGAAGTGCGGAAAAGGCTGAAAAGCCAAACATTTATGCGCCCCATTTGGCGGCAAGTCCATCGGCATAGGTCTTGTTCACAATGTCTGTAACGGCTGATGGGGCAGTAGAAATCGTGCCGGTGGTCAATGCAACTGAAATGATGTCGGTATTTGCGCCGCTTGTAGCAAATCCAGTTATTGCACCGCCAAGAGTCAAACTTCCCGAATTTGTAACCGTGCCGGTCAGCGTTAAACCGCTTACTGTTCCTGTGCCGCTGACCGATGTCACACTTCCGCTACTTGGCGTTACCCAAGATGGTGCGCTTGTAGCATTGCTTTGTAAAACCTGACCGGCTGTTCCAACTTGCCCATTGAATGCAACCGATCCATTGGTGTTTATGGTCATTGCGTCTGTCGTGTTGACAGCGCCATAAGTGATAAAACTGATTTTTTGATTGTCCCAGCTACCCAAAACCAACGGGCCACCATACGATTCCACAAAACTTGCCAACGGGGTTGAAAAGCCGTTGTTGGGATAGCCCGCCGCTGAATAGCTATAGTTTGAATTGTTTATTCCCAATTCAGCATAAGCCGTGTGTCCACCATCGTTGACCGCATAGCTTGCATACGATGTGTTGGCGCTGCTTGTGTTTTGTAGGCTGGTGTACAAATAAAGCGGCTCACTTGCGGTAAATCCTGCAATTACGCCGGAATCGGTGTGTGATGTTGCATCTCCTACATTCAAGGAACCAACATTGGTAACGCCTGATGTGTAAGGTATCAAAACACGGTTATTTGCGTCTTGATTTACTGATTTTTTGGCGGGATAGGACACAAACACATCTTTTGTGCCTGCGCCAAAAATAATTTTGCTGCCGGTGCTAGACGAAATTACCGTGTCACGGGTCAGCGTGCCTGCTGAATATGTCCCAATGCCAACTTCCCATTGGGAATCAATTGTGATTGTGTAATAGGTCGTATTTCCATTGCCTATTGCGGCAAATGACTGAAAACCGGTAACCGAGCCATCCAGCGTAAATGTGCCCGATCCCGTTGTCGTGGATGTCTGTCTGACCCGATCCGCAAGGACAAGGCTCATTGAACAACCTCCACGCCAACCACCATCCCATCAGGGCCGCGAATAACCCGCTTGGGCGCGTTCAGCCGTTGCATGGCAGCGCCGATGTTTTGCATGGTTTCGCCGTGCATATTTGCCATTTGGTCATGCATCATGGCAATCTTGTCCATTGCTTGCATGATTGGCGGGGCTAACTCTTGCGTAAGCTGTGCAGCCGCTGCATCAATGACCGGCAGGTCAAGACCAGGGTTGTTTGCCATTCTTGCAACCGTGATCTTAGTTGCTGCTTCCAATTCGGCTTTCCATCGTTCATATTCTTCCTTACCGGCCATTTCACGGGCCTTTATCTGCAATTCGTTATTTTGCTTGGTGGTTTCAAAATCGGCCTTCATTTGAGCCAATTGCATTTCGGCCTGCACCTTGGCTTGATGCATCTGCATTTCAAGCTGCGCCTTGCCTTGTTCGATTTGGGCCTGCGCCTGCATCTTCATTTGCTCGGTCTGCGCTTGCGCTTGCATCTTCATCTGTTCTGCTTGCTGATCAGCTTGCAATTGCAGCATTTCCGGTGATGGGCCAGGTTGTTTTTGCTGTGCTATTGCCGCTTTTTCTTCCAAGGCTTTCATGGCACGTTCAACTGCGCTTTCCAACCCGCGACCGGCGCGGAACCGGCGCACCAAGAACAGCAGCATCTCGGATGCCATCGGCAAAGTTTCGGGCGCTTGGGCAATCATGGGGATTGCCTCACGCAAAAATAGGCCAATGGCTTGAATGGCCTCTTGTGCGCCTTGTTTCTCTGCTTGTTCGTCAATTTGCGCCAAGCTGTCGGCCTCAACCGCAATGTGAAAGTCGCGGATGGTGCTGTTGGACAACATTTGCACGGCGGCTTGCAGCAATTGCGGGTTTTGCCCATCGGGTGTGTCCATCACGCCGGACATCTGCACAATCAGTTCGGGCGGGTAAAACTTGCAAATGACTTGCGCTTTTAGCTTGAAAATGTCGGATGCAAACCGCGCCACATCGCCTTGGCTGCTACGCATCCGCAAGCTGCCAAAGTTTGCCTTTAGCTGCTGTGCGCCAAGGGTTTCTTGGGCTTTGGATGCGCCGCGCAGGATGTCCGAGATGCCCATGATCTCGTAAATGGCCTGCTTGACTTGCTCCCTCGCGGCATACAGTTCCCGCAAAGTCACAATGATTTGCGAGGTGTCCATCATGTCGATAGCACCCTTCAAGCCGCCCTTTTCACTCATTGCCGCCCATGCGGTCACAGGGAATAGCTTGTTGTCCACGCCTTCGGTAAACAAGCGGCCCAATTCCTTAAATTCGGCATTGAACACGCCAACCGCTTTACAGGCTTTAGTCAGCAAGTAGATGCGCTGGGTTAGGTTGTCCAGTTCCTGCGCTTGGTCTTCGTACTCAGCATAATCCGGCACGGGGATCATTGTCCCTGTGGTCGTGGTCGCCATCAGCGGGCGTGGGCATGGGAAGAATTCTTCTAATTCCAACGGGTCATCGCGCTCATCTAGCGCCTGTGGATAACTTTTGGCAATCCAGCAAACCTTGCCGGTGCGCTTGTTCCAAATCTCAAACACCTTGGCTTTTTTGTCATAAGTGTTCTTGGCGGTCATTGGATTTTTGGCATCCATGTCCGTGTTGCTGCTGTCTAGGCCCACGTTTGCAAAGACTTCGCCAAAACGCTCCATGCCTTCGTCTTTGGTCATGTAGACGGCGCGGGAAACCCACCACACTTCGTCCCATGTACGGGCTGGGCTATGCAAGAAGTCTGTCCAATAAACGTAATCTATGGGGCTATGCGCCGCATCAATGCGCTCGGTTGGCTCTTCTTGGGTGTTGTAAATCTGCGCTTCGCCTGGCTCTTCTACTTCTACAGCGCCTTCGCTTACTTCGGGCTGTTCGTTAACGATTACCGGCTCATAGCGAATCCACGCCGTACCGCGTCCAGGCAGCAATCGGTCTTCCACCGCGCCGCGCATGGCTTGGTCAAAGTCGCCAAATTGGGTGGTTTCGTATTCCATGACCCGTTCCAGCATCGTAGATGCCAGCCGACCAACGGGGTCTTGATCCATGTAACGGCGGGAAACTTCGGGCTTGGCCTGCCTGCCATACAGCGCAGGGAACAGCACTTGGATGTTTGACCACAGGATGTTGTAGCGCACACGGGGCATTTCTACCGCATCGCGCTCATCCCGATAGCGTTTGACGATCTTATGCCCGCGCTTTTCCCACTTCTCAAAGACCTTTTGCGCGGCCTCTATTTGGTCGTGCCAATACGGGCCAGGGTCATCGCCCTCATACGCACCCATTTCTTGATAAGCCATTAGCTACCCGCAGCAAAGAAGAATGTCACATCCAAAGTGCCACCAACCGTAGCGTAGAGGCTTGCGCCCACATTGGCAGGGAATCGGTGAAACCCAATGGCGGGCGTGATCGTGCCCGACATCACATCACCGCTTGCGCCGCCATTGCGTAGCACCAAAGTGCCAATGGTTGTGCTGTTAACGTAAAAGCCAATCAATTGGCAAGGGCCGGTGCTGACTGCGCCGGTTGCTGTGATGTTCTTGTACCCACCGACTTCTGCTACTGGCTGGCTCATATACGTTCTCCACGATGATATTGAGTGTCATATTCCCACAACTCATCCAATGTGATGGTTTGCAGGGTCTTGCCCTTGGGCGGCGTTTGATCTCTTGCCTCTTGCCGGTAGGCGACTGCAAGCATTCTAAAGGCATCTGCTGGGTGTGAGCACCAATCATGGCGTGGATTTTGTCGAAATGCCTTCTTGTCTTCGTCGTATTCCCGCTGATATTGGCGCAGCGCCTCTAACCCTTCCTCACAGCTTGGGTCGAAATAGCACTTCGGCAGCACCATCCTGACCGCTTGGATGCCGTCTTGGATGCCAATCTCAGGCACGATTGCCAGTTTGCTTATGCCACCAAGGTGCGCCGCAAGCTGTTCCACAATGGATTTGCCGCCCGATGCCAGCGTCTTAGCCCGTGCGTCATGCGGTAGGTAATGCTTGGTGTACCGGTAGCCCTTGTCGATCACCACTTGGGCAATGTCCTCAATGCCTGCGCCGCTGACGGCGTAGTAGTCCATGACCCTGATCTCGCCTCGGATAACTTGATAGAACCAAATGGCGGTATCGTCCCGATAGCCTAAGTCCCATGCGGTATAGACCGGCGCATCGACATCGAATGGCAATTCCCTGATACGGCCTTCGTCCTGCGCCAAGCGCATCTCTTGCCCGTAAAAAGCGCCCATGATTGCCGCATCAAAGCTGCATTCGTATTCTTGATCAAACTGATCTTGGCTCAATTGCGCCCGTGCCGCCTCTAATTCGGAATCAGGCAGGATTTTGCTTACAGATGCCGGTAAGCGCAACAGAAACCAATCCGGTGTGCCTTGGCTGACCTTGTAAATGTCGTGGAATTGGTTTTTACCCTTGGGTGTGCCGCCAAAGACCGCCCAACCCTGCCGGTCAGACAACGTAGGCCGGATGACATTACCCCAAACCGAGGGCCGGAAGTCGCCGTATTCGTCAAGATAGACCCCATTAAAACCCATTCCGCGCATAGCATCAGCGTTGTCCCCGCCAAACAACATGATTTTTGCGCCGTTAATTAGTTCCACCATCAAGTCAGATTCATTGCTTGTGCTGGTGATAGGCGCAGCGTAATGCTTGAGGTAATCCCATGCCACCCGCTTGGCCTGGCTGCGGAACGGGGCAATGTACGCATATTGTGCGCCTCGGTGTCCCTCTGTGATTGCCCGTTTAATCACATCATTGATTGCTGCCACAGTCTTACCGGCTCTTCGGTGGGCGACCAAACATGACCAGCGAGTCGTGCGGTTGTGGAACGGCATAAATGCGTCCCTCGGGCTATACGGCAGGATTATTTCCCGTTTGCCCATGTCACTACCATTTCCACCGGCCCTTGGTCAGCGCCTGTCACTTCAGTCCTTGCCAGCTTGGGCACATGATATTCCACCACCGATTGGAACAACTCAAACGCCTTTGCCGGATTGGGCTTGATGTCATGCTCGGGATCGCCGTAAGCGACCGTATCAAGCCATTCGGTCAATCTATGGGCATTACCATCAACAAACAATGCGATGGCCTCACGCGCCTGTTGCGTGGCCTTGTTGGGCGTTCCACCCGTGCGACCACCCGTTTTCTTTCTAGTCTTGCCTACTTTAGATTCTGAAGTCATAAAGAACCCATTCTTTATTTCTTTTTAGTCTTTTGCATTTTAGCTTGATCAGCCTTGTTAAATTCCTTGGCTACCTTCACCGGAATCCCTGCCATTTTTGCAAATTTAGGGTTGTGGGCGGCGGCTGCCATAAATTTGGCTTGTTTGCTGCTAGTGCTCGGCATATGCGTCCTTCATGTGAATCAAGCCGTTAAGCATTCGGCTTTGTGTGTTGAACCAAGGTTTACTGTAGTCGCAATTAGCGTAATGGTCAAATTCCGGTATGCCTAGCGTGTAATGGGCAATCTTTGTCCGCAAATGGTCATGTTCACCTACCAGTACATTCCATTCCCTTGGCAATTCGCCAATCAATGAGTCGGGCAACCATTGGAATCGGTGCAGTTCTTCGCCTGTGCTTTCCTCAATGAATTCGGGTGTTAGTACCCGATTGCGCGGGTGTTCGCAATTCCACAACACCACGCTTGACCAGTTTTTCCTTGGATAGTCGCCGTTTCGGGCTTCCATCGGTGTGCCAATGTACTTCTTTGGGTGTTTGGTCTGATAGTCATGCTTGACCACCTGGACGGCATAACGCGGATCAAACAGGCTTTCCAAGTCTTCAATGTCTGCCAGCATGAGCATATCGCTGCCATCCAAAAAGATTGCTTTGCCCTGATATCCGCACAAAAATGGGACTAAAAACCGCTGATAGGTGAATGCGTTTGTACCGTCCCGCTGCTTTCCCGACAAGGGCGTAATGCTTACTAGCCCCTTAGTGCGCTCTATGACCGATTGGCAGAATACATGGTAGCCCACGGCTTCCCGAGGGTCGTATCCTGCAAATATGCGGATCATTTGAGGGTCAGGCGGTAAATCGTAGCGTCCACCAGCGCGGCAATTTCGTCCACGATGTTTTGCAGTTGGGATTCTTCCGGCAAAGCCACCCGATTCTTTTCAATGTAAGTTTTTAGGCTTGCCATGTACTTTTGCGGGTCTTTGGCGTTGTGGAAATTTTCGGGATAGTCTTTGATTTTTTCGTAACATCCAGCGTAAGCCTCAGCAAAATCATCGGTCAATTCAATGATTTCGGGGTAATACTTGCCCAATGCTTTGTGCGTTGCATAGGAATCGGTTGCCAAATGCATAAAATGGGTGACCGTGCCGCTATGCAGCATGGTCGAAATAAAGTCCGCGACATTGTTTTTCATTGCGCCACCTCTAAAACCCCATTGTAAGGCAATGGAACGTCTTTAGGCCACCGGCCCGCGTTGGTCAATGCATCCACCGTCTTTTGGTGCGCCTGATTCCATAGCTGCTGGCGCTCATTTTTGTTCAAATTTGGCCCTTGGTCAATTTCAAAATGGCAATGTAGACAAAGCGCAGCAACCAAATTATCGTCTGCTTTAATGCCCCGACCCTTTCCGCCGCCCCAATTTGTGTGCGCGGCCTGCACCATTTGGCCTGATCCGCAGCATTGACAGTCAAGGCTTGCCACTAATTTCAGCAGTTTTTTGCTTCTGACGTACTCGTGTTTTTTCAACAATTACAGTCTCCAAGGTGGTAAATCGATGCAAGTTGGCGCACTCTATTCGGCGGCGGCGGTTGTTGTTTTGGTCAACACGGCTGTCTTTCACCACAGTCCATGCGCCGCATACTATGCACTTCATTCGTCTACAAAAGCGCGGAATTTCACGCCTTGTTGTGTGCCAAAGGCTGTGGATAACTCTATCAGTTCAGTCATTTCGGGCACGGTCATCTTGCTAGTACGCGCACCAATCACGACAAAGCCGCCTTCAATGCCAGGCACAACCTTTTGTTTTTTCAGCGCGGCGGTCAAAACATCTTTCCATTCGTCCTTTGTCAGCTTAACACCGTACCACACCACTTGCTGGGCAATGTCTTCAAGGTTTGCCCACATCATGCGGTTTTGGTTAAGGCTTCGCATCTACGCACCTAATCATGTCTAAAGCCGCCTTTGGGCTGTCAACCCTGCATAACGTACCACCGGCCCAATTTTGGAAAAAGTCGGCTTGTAGGCCCGTAAAACGGGCTTTACTGTTGGTTTTGACTTCCATCAAGAATGTGTGCCCTTTGTATCCAACCAAAAGGTCAACCGGCAAGCCAATGATGTAAACCCATGCGCCAGCATTTCGCAATGCGGCGCAAATTTCGGCCTGATTTGCGTCAACCCTTGCGGCGTGTCTCATGCTTTTTCTTTCAATTTTGCAATTAGTTCAGCAATCCTGGCCTTGTTCTTTGCCCGCTGTTCGGCGGTCAATTCATTTCCCAACTGCAAAAAAGGCGGCTCAACATAGCTGCGGCGCAGCAAATTGATCCATTGCGGCAGCGTAGGCGGGTCTTCCGGCAAGTTCTCCAGCGCCCGTTTTATCGTTGCCGCGCTAAAACCCGCCATCTTTTCACTCCAATGATTCATGGCGTTGACCACACCAGCATCAGACCCGTCCGGCAGCGTCTGTCCGGTCTTCCATTGATTCATAAACCGAGTGCCGTAATTGCCTTGCAAGGCCGCAAACAGCCGCTGAATCCAGCCATCAGGTAATTTTGAGGACATTGAAGTTCCTTTCGTCACCAAAAATGGCCCTGGCAGCGCCCATGGTCTTGTCTTGATGGACATGAGACTGCATCCATTCGGCCTTAAAGCCCGTCCAGCCCCGTTCACAGCACGTTTCAAGGACTGTCTGTAGGCTGACCCCTGCTTTGTCCGCTTCGCGCTGTATGCCATCAAGGGCTGTTTGGGTAACCGCCGCCTTTTTTGATTTCCTCAATTTCAACCAATCCTGCCAAACACCAACCGTCACGCCGTGAGGCGGGGCGACTGTATTTGTATTCTTTGGTTTATGGTTATTGGTTATTGGTTCTTGGTTATTGGTTGGTTGAACGTCCGTTGAACGGGCGTTGCTCCGGCGTTCAGCAGATGCTTTACCTGCCTTAGACGCTTGTTCAATTTTGCTATGAAAATGGGCAATTTCCTTGTCGGCACGACTGTTAATCCAGCCTTCCTCGGTCAGCTTAAAAAACTCATCAAGAACAACGGCAACTTCTTCTTGATAGTCGCGCAATCCTATTTGCCGTGCAACGACCGCCACACCGCTGTTTAACGGGCGTTCACTTAAATAATAGGCATCCAGCAAGCGCCGATATGCAATGTCTTCAATAGGGGAAAGATGCCGTGTGTGGCTGACGTAATCACCAATGTTGAATTGGTAGTAATGCATTTTTAACCTTACGTTATCGGTTTACGTTACTAAAAAGAACATCGGCAGGGCGGTAACGAATCGCCTTTTCCCCCGCTAAAGGTAGCCGTGCCCAATGCTAAATCAAAACCACTCAGGCCGCAAATCTTTCGCCTGCCACAACCGCGCCTTAGGCACAACTTTCCATTGGCTAATAGCTGCCAGGCTGATGCCTAACAATTCAGCCAGCGCTTTGCGTGAGCCTGCTTTGTCAATAAGTTCCTGTTTGGTCATCCTGCCATTGTAAGCTAACTTATGGGCATCAAACATAGGGTTTGCCCTAATGCATTTAGCAATGTAAGTTTGCTTAATGTGTGTAAGCTGGCTTATACTTACCTTAGCCGCAACATTTCAAAGCGGACTTTTTAGGAAAGTCAAATGACACACGAAACTTGGGACAGCATCATCACAGCGGCAGCCATTGCCATCATTAGCTACACCATTGGCTATTTTGTTGGAGGTGGAGTATGACTGTTTACGACTCCATGCGCGAAGTTGAATGGGACGAATTGCCTAATGGCGAATATGCCAAATTGGAGGTCTACTATGAATGGGACACCGAGATGGACACGCTTGCGGTTTATTCGGTGCGGTACGGCGGTTTGGAATGGATTGACTATCTCAATACCGCAACCCGTCAATACCTACGCCAATACATTGATGAAAGGCTTGAAAAATGAACGCCGCTGAAATTATCAAAGATTGTGAAGACCGCGCCAATGCTTACAGCACCAACACCGCTGACCGGCTGGCCTACGAAGTTGGATGCTTGCGGGCGCAAGTGCGGCATCTTTGCCAAGAAATGGAATTTGCTGTAGAAGAAATCAGCAATATTGAAAAGATTCTGATGGGAGAACGCGCATGAAATATCTACTATGCCTTGCGCTGGTAGGCTGCGCCAGCGAACCGCCCATGACAGAACAGCAATTGGTGATGGACAAGAAAATCCAATCAATGGGCCGGTCTGAGGTCATTGATGCTGTCAAACAATGTGAGACATCCGGCCTACGGGCAATCACCGTGTTTGGCAAGCGCAAAATCAATGGCTACACCGCTGAAACCATTGTTGATGTAACTTGTGGCCCGAGGTACTACTGATGCAAACAGACGCTACTTTTGACAGACCCCGCGAAGATCACGAATGCCCAATCTGTGGACATGACTGCGGTGAAATGACGCGCCACGCCTTTGACGATGTGAATGTGCTGTGGTATTTCTCTTGCGAAAAATGTGGTGAAGACTTTGGAGGTGATTTATGAAGAATATTGCATCAGCTTTGGTACGCGCCCAGCGCGGGTTTGCACCGGCGTTAAAAACGTCTACAAACCCGCACTTCCGCAGCAAGTATGTGGACTTGTCAGGCTGCATCGAAGCAGTCATTGACAGCCTCAACAACGCAGGGATTGCATTGGTGCAACGCACATCTGAGGACAGCACAGGCGTGACCGTGGAAACGGTGTTTGTGCATGAATCAGGCGAAATGATGGAATGCGGCAAGCTGCACGTTCCTGCCAGCAAACAAGACGCGCAGGGTTATGGCTCGGCATTGACTTACGCCAGGCGTTACAGCCTCATGGCGGCGGCTGGAATTGCGCCGGAAGATGATGATGGCAATGCGGCATCTAGAACACCGGCTCCAAAAGTGTCAGCGACCAAGACTGACCTTGTGCCGCCCAGCCGTATGGCAATCGTTGCAGATGTTGCAGCAGCCATTGATGAGCGCATAAGCGCCAATGACCTAATCGGTGCGTTTGAAGAATATTCGGGCATCACCGATGTGGAAGAAAAAACCGCTTTGTGGGGAATGCTTGACAGCAAAACCCGCAGCAGCATTAAGAAACACGCCGAATCACTTAAAGGGTAATCATGTCAAAAATCAAAATGGAAATCACTTGTATCGTTGGAAGCTACACCAATTCCGATGGTCAACAAAAAAACCGTTACCAGCGAATTGGGTCAATCATCCAAACGCAAAAAGGCGAAATGCTTAAGCTGGATGTAATCCCGCTGAAAGAAGGCGGCTGGGACGGCTGGGCATTTTTGAATGAGCCGCGCCCACGCGAGGACAAATACCAAGGTTTGCCAAAGGATAACGACGATGACATTCCTTTCTAGAAACACCGATCCAGTGACAAGCCATATGGCGGCAGCGCAAGCCTATGACTTGGCTAAAGATCACGCCGTCATTATTGTTGATTGCTTGCAAAAGTACGGGGCACTTGGCAAGGACGGCATCATGCTGATGTCTAAGCTGGACAAGAATCAGATTAGTCGCCGGTTGCCCGAACTAGAACGCCAGGGGCTAATTAAGCAAACAGGCCAGTTGGTCAAATCATTGTCAAACCGGATGGAACGGGAATGGGCATTTCAGCCACAACAAAGGCGATTGATATGAAACTGATTGAAACCATCTTTACATTGATTGGCGTGTGCGCTACCGTTACAGTAGTGTTTTTCTATGTTGGATACACCTTTTACAGCCCGCCATGCAACAACCCGCTGGCAATTTTTGCGGAGCATTGCAAATGAACGACGAAGACGACGACATGATATTTAGCTTGTTGTTTGTTGCGCTGACCGTTGCGGTAGTGCTGTTTGTAGTGGGCGGTTTTGGGGTGGTTTTATGGAGTGTATTTTTATGATTCAAGTTATTTTTGTTCCCATCTTGTTTGTTTGCATGAACGGCAATTGTGAATTTATGCAAGCGCAAAACTGGTACAAATCCGAACAGCAATGCCGTGTTGCGGTAGACGCTCAAAAAGAAAATTTGCAAAAAATGGCGTTCAAAGGCAACAGCATGATTACGTTGCTTGAGGGCACTTGCATTGTTTTAAAGAATGGAATGCTATGACCGGATTTGATTCAAAACGTAGCGTGGCTGCGGACAAAGATGCGTTGTTTGAAAAATTTGAATTGGCACAGCCAGCGCAGGAGCCTGTTGCATTTGATGAATTTTTAGAGTCGCAGGATTTTTATGAACTAATGCAAACATATCGGCATTGTCTAACTGACGCATTTTTGCCGTTTGAAGAAGTTAAAAACGCTTTACGCGCCGCCCACATAGGAGAAATGAAATGAGTTACATCGTTGCGGCATTGCCGCCATTAAAATGTTTTGTGCGGCGCGAGTTTTTGCACAATTTCACCAAGGGCCACGGCGAACTGGAGCCAGCCATTTGGGTCAGCATCAAAGCCTTGCGCGGGCAAGTGTTTCGCATTGAATCGCTGTTGCCAGCTTACGGTGCGCTGTACGACAAGCTGCCTATCCACGCCTATGTGTGGAAAACAGACCACGGCGATCTGCCCATTGACTTTTTGCAATTGTGGGATTGCATGGGCTACCGGTTTACGGTGGTGGAAAAGATTGCTTTGCGTAACCTGGGCGTAAAGTTTCTTGGCAAAGACAAGCAATGGCATCACGGCACATATCTTTTCACTGTGGATTTTTGCGCTGATGGGCAAGACTTGGACACCGGCTTTACTGAACAAGCCGAAGAACACAAATCGTTCAATTTCATGCGCCTTGAGAACGGGCAATTTGCTTGCCAGCCAAACAACCGGTGTCTGTGGTATGACCAAAGCCTTGTGCCCGCTGAGACAAAGTTTCCTGATTTCCAAGCCGCACAGACTTTTTGGACGGTCGATGGAACACGCAAGTGGAGTGCTGGCAACGATTGGTTTTACAACATTAAAGAGAAGAGCGCATGAGCAAGCGCGACCTTGCGCTGGACAGCCTAATGCGCATTTGTGAGATACAGCAGCGGCTGATCAATCAATTGATTGCGGTTGAACAAAGTTCCTATGCCCGAGGATATGAGGATGGTATGGCGGCTCAAATAGAGATTGACATATCACTAAACGAAATGGTGCAACATGAAAATCACAGCGACATTTAACGACGAAGAAGAAGCCATCAAAGCCATTCATTCGGGCTATGCTTGGCAAACGCTGCACGAAATTAATGAAATACTAAGGCAGAATAGAAAACACGACTTACCTTTTGAGCAAGTCGTGTCTAAGATTCAAGCGTCCTTAAATGACGCTTTAGCGATGATTTACCCTGATTAGGCTTCTTCGCACTCTTCTTCGTCTTCCTCTTCGTCGTCGCCCCAATCGGCTTCGTCATCTTCTTCGACCAAGAGCCATTCGCCAGTGTCTTCGTTCAGCCAATACCACGCATCATAAAGTTCGTCGTACCAGCAATAGCACTCATAGTCTTCGTCGTAGACATAATTTTCGCCGTCTTCAAAATTGTCAAAAAACGAATCATCGTTTTCTACTTCTGCGACTTCACCAATATACACAAAAAAATTAAACATAAAAACTCCTATACGTTGATAATTTGAGCCCTAAATTCGACCTGAAAATCGCTAAACTTGCTAACTACTTCAGGCCATAAGAGCCTACCACCCTTGAATGTCAGCACAACAAACCCCGACCTGTGGTTTAATGGGTTGCCTTCTCCGTAGTCAAATTGTGGGCCGTACACTTCCGCTAAAGTTCCGGTGTCTACACCATATCTGTTACCAGTAAAATCGGCATAAGGCGTGACCTTGAGACTGTGCAGATGGCCGGTAACCACCGACACCCCAGCCGAGGCCGTGTTGTTGTGGGCGGCATGAACTCCACCTTTATATCGGTGCTTGATAACGCAGTCGGGCGTGGGCCATACAGACCAAGCAAACTCCCATGCTGGCAAATGGTCTTGCAATTTGAACCCATGCACTTCGCGATACTGAGGCGCTTGAACCGCTAATTTGTTGGCAAAACGGGTGTCATGATTGCCCCAAGTAAACAAAAGTTTTACATTGTGTCGGGCGGCTTTTGCTGTCTCTTCTATTTCACCAAGGTGGGCTTGGACTGCTTTCAGTTCTTCAATCACACTTGGAGTTTTAGACCAGCCTAACGGGTCATGCCGACTAATAGACGCCCCATCAAATGCATCCCCATTAGAAATGACTACATGAGGTTTTAATTCTTTAATTGCCCACAATAGACCTTTGTAAGCCGTTGTATATTCTCCAGGCCAAAAATGCGCGTCGCTAAAAACAATGATGGTTTGGTCAAGTACGCCAAGGTCTACACGATTGATTGATGTCTGAATGGGCTGTAACTGTGCATATAGGCTAGTGTTGGGATGCACCGTACACAACGGCAAGTTTTCAGATGCTTCAATTCTGCGCCGCCTACGGTGTACAGAACGTTTGTCCATCTTTAAGTAATCGGCAACTTTTTCAACCGATCCAAATTGATTCCAAATTTCTACAAATTCAGTACGCGAAACTTTAGCTTGCATAGTGACCCCGCAAAGTTGCGCGAGGCTAGCACAATGTTATTACGCAAGCATTGAATCCGCTGCTGATTTAACGTGATCTACTCGGGCCAGCCAGCCTTTAAGAAACTTTTGCTGGCTCGGGTTGTTGATTGCAAGACCTTTATAAAAGTTTTGCTTTTGTTCAGCAAAATTAGCAAGTAGCCTTTGCTTGTTGGTCACAGCAACTTTGCCCAATGTGCCGCTGCCAATCACGCCGTCATCCACAGCCCCTACAGCCCGCTGAAGAAACTTTGCGGCGCGGCTGACCCCTGCATTGACCGCAAAGTCAAAAACAACGTAATCGACCGCTAAGGGCAGATCGTCGCCCTTTACTTTGTCCCAATACATAGCGCGGTAAAACGGCTTGACGGTTTCCTTTGTCAGCGCCTTCATCTCGTCTGGCTTGATTTCACGCCCAAGATACGCGCCCCACGCGCCAATGGTTACGCCAAGGTTTGTTTCACCACCACGGTCATCAGGGTCGTTGACATAGCCGCCTTCAGCTTTGATGACGCGCTCAAACGATGCATCAAAATTGGCTTTCATTTGGCAGCAACACCGTTGATTTTTTCCGCAGTTCTCAAACCGCCAAGGCCAAGCATTCCAAGCAAAAGCGGCATGATTGTTCCGGTGTCCATTACGGGAAACTTTACCGGATGCCCGTAAAGCATTGATCCCCATTCAGCTAACGGGCCAATCACAAACTGCACGGCAAAGCCTGCACCGCAGACCCAACCAATGCCTGGTCGCCAACCGCTTACGAACACCGATGGATTTGCAGCCTCAACTTTGTTGATGTCAAGCTGACCGGCAATCATTGCCAATTCGCCGCTTTGCTGTAGTTTGAACAATTCCAGTTTGGCGGCAGCAGCTTGTGCAGGATCAGGCCACAGCCGATCCATGACTTTGCCACCAATGTCAAGAAGTGCGGATACGGGATCAAGTGCCATTTGTTTCTCCTACTTTGATTTCGTCCATGTGGCTACCAACCTTTAGGCCAGACAACCAGCCAATAAGTCCACCGACAATGGTTTGAAAAGCAGGGCCAATGATTTCAAAAATCTTGGTGTTGTCCACTTCCTTGACAAACAGCCCGTGGACTAGCGCACCAATAAGAACAACAACCACAGAGCAAAGGGTTGCGGTCACCATCATGGTCACCCAATAAATCAACCGGTCTTTAGCGTCCATCACTTTGCCCTTTCATGCAATTGCTCAATTCTTGCCCGTATTTTCATGCTGTCAGATGACCCCATAAGGGTTGGCAAATTTGCGTAAATCAATGTCAATTGCTGTTTGCTGCAAACCGGCCCTGATTCTTCCAACCATTCCCATGCCTTGTCTGCACGTTCTTTTGGATCATTGGTTGAGTACATAAGGTTTACAAACTCAGAAACGCTACATTCCCGTTTAATCGTTGCGCCGTATACAAAGGCGGCAATTAAAAAGATGACAAGACCACGCATTCATTTGTCGGCTTTTGCTTCTAGCTTGTCAAAGATGCGCTCCAAAGTTGCGTCGATCTTGTCAAACCGGCTTTCTATGTCTGTTTTGCTAACATAATTTTTGGGCAAGTCAATTTCAATGGCTTTGATGTCAGCTTTAAGGGCTTTCACCGAGTCCCATATTTCTTTACACCACCAGCCAATGGCAACAAGCAATATGCCAGCGACAAAGTTGAACATTGCTTGGTATTCCATTATTTGGCCTCTAGCGCCACAATGCGGTCAGTCAGGGAAGTGATGAGGGCTTGCTGTTCTTGGATGGCTGCGGTCAGGGTTGCAACCAAAAAGCTGGTGTCAATGCCTTGGTAGCGTGGATTGCCTTCTTCATCAACCGCATCTTTAGCGCCGCTTACTGCTTGAGGGCAAACTTCAGCCAACTCATGGG
>Ga0209189_1001511_pt1 | contig 17311 bp, 16 predicted proteins | sample C_130820_EF_Meta_FD_187308 | JGI IMG/M metagenome (GOLD analysis project Ga0209189, IMG submission 187308) | Freshwater microbial communities from Lake Croche, Canada to study carbon cycling - C_130820_EF_MetaG (SPAdes) (version 3) | ecosystem: Environmental > Aquatic > Freshwater > Lake... | reverse complement strand
AAGGTAGGCGTTGACGCTGCTCGCTACACACTTATTCGCTATCCCACCGATACACCGATGGTCATGGATGTTGATCTACTTCGTAGTCGCACAAATGAAAACCCTGTCTATTACGTGCAGTATGCCCACGCGCGCATCTGCGCAGTCCTGCGCAATGCAGAAGAACTAGGTATTGCGTATGGCCAAGAGCATGTTCACCCAGAGCTGCTCACACATGAAAGAGAGCGCGAACTCATTGGCGCACTTGCGGAGTTTCCTCGCATTGTTGCCGGGGCCGCCGAGCTGCGCGAACCCCACAGAGTTGCTCGCTATATCGAAGAGATCGCCGGGGTCTATCACCGCTTCTATGCAGATTGTCGCGTCTTGCCTCTAGGAGATGAAAAAGCTGGAGAGTTATCTGCCGCCCGCGCCACTTTATGTAAAGCAACTGCGCAGGTCATCGCCAATTCGTTAGCCTTGCTTGGTGTGAGCGCACCAGAGCGCATGTAGTTGAAGAAACGAGAAGGAAAGAAATGACGAAGTTTGCCCCCGAGGTTTTCTCGAGTCACAGCCTTATCAGCGATGGGCAATTACATATTGGTGGAGCAATCGCTACAGATATTGCTGCTGAGCATGGAACTCCTTTATTTGTCATCGATCAAGCAGATTTTGATGCACGCGCTTTGGCCTGGAAAGGCGCGCTAGAAAGTGCGTTCGGCTCTGACGCTGGAACTGTGTATTACGCAGCAAAATCTTTTATCTGCAAAGAAGTTGCCCGTTGGGTTGCCCGCAATGGTCTTGGCATAGATGTCTGTTCAGGCGGGGAATTGGCTGTTGCGAAAGCTGCGGGCTTTGATATGAGCCAAGTAGAACTTCACGGCAATAACAAATCATTAGATGAAATAAAGAGCGCGATTTCACTGGGCGTTGGAACTATCGTGATGGATTCTTTTCAAGAGATCGAGCGGGTTGGGCTGCTTGCAGAAGAACTTGGCAAAGTTCAAAAGGTTTATCTACGTATTACTCCTGGAGTTGATGCTCATACCCATGAGGCAATCTCAACGGCCCATGAAGATGTGAAGTTTGGATTCTCACTTGCATCAGGTGCTGCGTGGGAGGCAATAAACGAGGTGCGCAAACATGCATCATTAAACCTTGCCGGCATTCACTCCCATATTGGCTCACAGATCTTTGATAGTGAAGGATTTGAAATAGCTGCGACAAAACTCATTGGCTTACTTGCTCGCTTCCGTGATGAATTCGGCGCAGAGCTCCCAGAGTTAGATCTGGGCGGGGGATATGGCATTGCTTATCTTGCTGGAGAGAAAAGTTTGGATGCACACAGTGTTCTCGCCGACTTAGCAAAAGTAGTCAAAGCCCAGTGCGCTGCCGCAAAGATTTCAGTACCAAGAATCTCTATTGAGCCAGGACGCGCAATTGTTGGTCCAACGACAACAACTTTATATACGGTTGGTACAACAAAAGACGTGACATTAGAAGATGGCAAAGTACGCCGCTATGTCTCAGTTGATGGGGGCATGTCAGACAACATCCGTCCATCTCTCTATGACGCTGACTACATGGCCATCATTGCTAATCGCACATCAACTTCTGCTGAAGTAAATACACGCATTGTTGGTAAGCATTGTGAAACAGGAGATATTGTCATTAGGCAGATCTCTTTGGCATCAGATGTTGGACCCGGAGATATCTTGGCCGTTCCAGCAACGGGTGCTTATGGCCGCTCAATGGCCAGCAACTACAACCACATCACCAGACCCGCCGTTGTGGCCGTTCTTGATGGGAAAACCCGCGTAATCGTGCGTAGAGAGAGCACCGAAGATTTATTGTCTTTGGAGCTCTAATAAATTTGAGATACTTCTCCTTATAGATTTATAAGGAACCATAAAACTAGGGATGTGAACCGATGAGCCAGGATCGCGTATTACGCGTGGGCTTGCTCGGTGCTGGAACCGTAGGGGCAGAAGTTGCGCGCCTTATGGTTGCCAACCAAACAGATTTAGCAGCTCGCGCTGGTGTTGGTCTTGAGATTGTGAAGATTGCTGTGCGCGACACAAAGATCAAACGTGATGGCATTGATGCCAAACTTCTGACAACAGACGCTGAGTCAATCGTCTCTGATCCAAATATCGATCTGATTATTGAAGTCATGGGCGGCATTGAGCCTGCTCGCACATTAATCCTTTCTGCCATGAAGAATGGCAAAGCAGTTGTGACTGCAAATAAGGCGCTTCTTGCTAAACATGGCGCAGAGCTATTCCATGCATCAGATGAAGCAGATGTTGATTTCTACTATGAAGCAGCAGTAGCAGGTGCGATTCCAATTTTGCGCCCACTCGCTGAATCACTTGTGGGAGACCACGTTGAGCGAGTGATGGGAATTATTAACGGAACAACAAATTACATTTTGACCAAGATGCATGAGACAGGCGCAAGCTTTGACTCAGCTCTCAAAGAAGCACAAGAGCTCGGGTTTGCTGAAGCTGATCCAACAGCCGATGTTGATGGCTTTGACGCCGCAGCAAAGGCAGCGATCTTGGCTGGTCTTGCTTTCCATACTCAAGTCATTGACACAGATGTCTACCGTGAAGGAATTCGCGCGATCACAGCAGATGACGTTGCCGTTGCAAAGGCAATGGGCTTTGTCATTAAGCTGCTTGCGATTGCTGAAGCAAATGAATTGCACGGAAGTAAAGAAGAGACAATTTCTGTTCGCGTGCACCCAACAATGATTCCAAATACTCATCCACTTGCCGCTGTGCGCGAATCATTTAACGCTGTCTTTGTGAAGTGTGAAGCTGCAGGAGATCTGATGTTCTATGGCCGAGGCGCCGGCGGAACTCCAACTGCATCTGCAATTTTGGGAGATCTCGTTGCTGTTGCACGTAACCGTAATGAAGGTTCACTTGGACCCACAGAGACTGATTACGCTGATTTAGATATTGCCCCAATCGGAGTGAGCCGCACTAGGTATTTGATCCGTATGGATGTTGCCGATGTGCCAGGTGTATTGGCATCTGTTGCCAGCACTGTTGCTAAAAACGATGTTTCTATCATGACTGTCCGCCAAGAAGGACGCGGCGCTGATGCTGAACTTGTTGTGCTTACTCACGTTGCTCGCGAGGATGCACTTGCCAATACAGTCAAAGACTTGCGTGCATTAGATATCGTTAAGAAAGTTGTCTCTGTTATCCGCGTTGAAGGAATTGTTGCCTAATGGGAATCTTTGGTTCAAAGAAGGGCGCTCATCAGTGGCTCGGAGTGATTGAGGAATATCGCAGTCGTCTGCCTGTCTCTAAAAAGACCCCTGTTATTACTCTGCGTGAAGGCGGAACCCCGCTTGTTTATGCGTGTGTTCTTTCAGAGATGCTAGATAACGATGTTTGGCTCAAAGTTGAAGGAACTAATCCAACAGGTTCATTTAAAGATCGTGGAATGACAATGGCGATCTCTAAGGCTGCCGAAGATGGCGCTAAAGCTGTTATCTGTGCTTCTACTGGAAACACTTCAGCATCAGCTGCCGCCTATGCAACAAAAGCCGGAATGACTCCTGTTGTTCTAGTTCCTCAAGGAAAGATTGCTATGGGCAAACTTGCTCAAGCTATTGCTCACGGGGCAACACTGCTTCAAGTAGATGGAAACTTTGACGATTGTTTAACTCTTGCTCGTGATCTTGCTGATAACTATCCGGTAGCACTTGTGAACTCAGTAAATCCTTTCCGCATTCAAGGACAGAAGACTGCTGCATTTGAAGTTGTTGATCTGCTCGGGGATGCGCCAGATATTCATGCGCTGCCTGTTGGTAACGCCGGAAATATCACCGCCTATTGGATGGGTTATAACGAATACGCCAAAGATGGCGTGAGCAGCAAGAAGCCTGCAATGTGGGGATTCCAAGCAGCAGGAGCTGCGCCTATTGTGCGCGGGGAAGTAGTGCCAAACCCAGAGACAATTGCAACAGCAATTCGCATTGGTAACCCAGCTTCATGGCAGCAAGCGGTTGCTGCGCGCGATGAATCAGGTGGGCTTATTGATTCAGTAACTGATGATGAAATTTTGGCGGCATATCGCCTCGTTGCAGCAAAAGAAGGCATATTTGTTGAGCCATCAAGTGCTGCAGGTATTGCAGGTTTGATCAAGAAGCAAAGCCAAGGCGCGTTGCCTAAGGGTAAGAAGATTGTTATTACTGTGACAGGAAATGGCTTAAAAGATGTGCAGTGGGTACTAGATGGAGCGCCTGCTCCTATCTTGATTCCTGTTGATCTTGAAAAAGCAGCAGCTGCTATGGGTTTGAAGTAAAGTAGAAGCGATATGGCCGCTAATCGTCTGACCTTTAAAGCCACTATGGCTCAAGTGAGTGTTCCTGCAACGAGCGCCAATCTTGGATCAGGTTTTGACACATTTGGATTAGCTCTTGATCTTCGTGATCGATATGCCGCCCAAATCCTTGACGATGTCGCATTCGATGTTGATGTAACAGGTGAAGGCGCGGATGAAGTCAAGAAGGATAAAAACAATCTTGTTATTAAATCTATGCTCGCAGGTTTTGATTTCATGGGGCAAAAGCCTCGTGGTTTAGCGCTGCGCGCTTTAAACGTCACCCCGCATGGACGCGGTCTTGGTTCATCTGCCTCTGCCATCGTTGGTGGATTAGCACTTGCTAGAGAATTAGTACTTGGCGGAGATCAGATCATGTCTCTTGAAGAGATGATGGCACTTGCCACACAATTAGAGGGCCATCCTGACAATGTTGCCGCTGCAATTCATGGTGGGGCCGCAATTGCTTGGATGGAAGATGTTTATGGCGTTCAAACAGGACGCGCAGTAAGCATTCCTGTGAACCCAAATATTAAGGCAGCGCTCTTTATTCCAGAGGCCCATCTTTCAACCAAGAAGGCTCGAGCCCTTCTTCCAGAGACAATTCCTCATAAGGATGCAGTACTTAATTCTTCACATACTGCTCTCTTAACTGTTGCCTTATCAACACGTCCTGACTTATTGCTCACTGCAACAGAAGATTATTTGCATCAGTCATATCGCGCTGAAGCGTTCCCTAAGTCAATGGCGCTTGTTGAAAAACTTCGTAAAGCAGGAGTTGCTGCGGTTATTAGTGGAGCAGGTCCATCTGTTCTGGTACTTCATACAGCCTCTGCCACCGAGCTTGAGGAGATCATCAAGGCTGGGGGAGCTGGCTTTGAGGCGAGAAATCTGGAGATTTCACGCACGGGAGTTGAGTAGCCCAGGCCTTTGTGCTACTTTTTACCTGTCTGAAGGGCGCAGTTCTTTATCTTAAGAACGAAAAGCGCGAATAAAAATCAAAAAACAAACAATCAGGCTCTTTCTCATATTCACGAGTAAGAACACTTAACCCCAATTAATAAGGACACATGAGCGATACAACAACAGAAGACCGCCCAGCTAAGGCTGCCGGTGAACTATCCGCAATGCTTCTTCCAGAACTTAAGAAAGTCGCTGGATCACTAGGCATTGAAGGCGCCGCAAAGATGAGTAAAGGTGATTTGGTTCAATCCATCGCCGATTTGCAGGCAGCAAACAGAGAGTCAGCAAAAGCTGAGCGTGAAGCCCGCCGCCAAGAGCGACAAGAGGCACGCAATAAGAAAAACAACCGGAGCTCATCTGCCAAGGCAGACTCCGATGAGGAAAGTGACGATATGCAAGATTCACCAGAGCAAGAATCAAATTCAGGTAGTGAGAGCAGCGAATCACAGCGCCGTGACTACAACGAGCGCAATGGTGGCGGCAATGACCGCGGACGCGGTGGTCGCAATGACCGACGTGATCGTGGACGCTTCCGTGACCGCGGAGAACGCGGTGAGCGCCAAGAGCGCGACATTCAGATTTCAGAAGATGATGTATTGGTTCCAGTCGGCGGGTTACTCGACATCTTGGATTCTTATGCATTCATCCGCACACAAGGTTATTTAGCAGGACCAAACGATGTTTATGTCTCACTTCAGCAGATCCGCAAGAACGGATTGCGCAAGGGAGATGTCATCACAGGCCAGGTGCGCCAACCTCGCGAAGGTGAGCGTAAAGAAAAGTTCAACGCACTTGTGCGTCTAGATACAGTCAACGGACTTGAGCCAGAAGCATCGCGTGACCGCGTTGATTTCGCAAAGCTTGTTCCTCTGTATCCGCAAGATCGTCTGCGCTTAGAGACTGAGCCAAACATTTTGACCACTCGTGTTATTGATCTTGTTGCACCTATTGGAAAGGGACAACGTGGTCTGATCGTTTCTCCTCCCAAGGCTGGTAAGACTATGGTCTTGCAAGCAATTGCTAATGCGATCACAACAAATAACCCAGAGGTTCACTTGATGGTCGTGCTTGTTGATGAGCGCCCAGAAGAAGTAACAGATATGCAGCGCAGTGTGAAGGGTGAAGTTATTGCTTCGACCTTTGATCGCCCAGCTGATGATCACACCAGTGTTGCCGAGCTTGCTATCGAGCGCGCAAAGCGTTTAGTTGAGATGGGACATGACGTAGTTGTGCTCCTTGACTCAATTACTCGTCTTGGACGTGCCTATAACATCGCGGCTCCTGCGTCAGGAAGAATTCTTTCCGGTGGTGTTGATTCAGCAGCGCTATACCCACCAAAGAAGTTCTTTGGTGCGGCTCGTAATATTGAAAACGGCGGATCACTCACCATTCTTGCAACCGCACTTGTTGAAACCGGTTCAAAGATGGATGAAGTTATTTTCGAAGAGTTCAAGGGCACAGGAAACATGGAACTTAAACTCGATCGCCGTTTTGCAGATAAGCGTATTTTCCCAGCCGTTGATGTTGATGCTTCGGGTACTCGTAAGGAAGAAATCCTTATGGGCAAAGAAGAGCTCAATATCGTCTGGCGTCTTCGCCGAGTACTTCATGCTCTTGAGTCCCAACAGGCACTTGAGCTGCTTCTAGACAAGATGAAGGGCACCAAGAGCAACGTGGAGTTCCTCATGCAGATCCAGAAGACCACGATCACTGAGTCTGAGGCGATTTCCACCACCAACGGTGGCTGAGGTAGATTTACCCCACTGGTTCACGGGATTTCCGACCCAGTACGTTCAATATAAGAAATGGTAAAAAAATGAAGCCAGAGATTCATCCAGAGTATTTCGACACCACTGTTACCTGTGGTTGCGGCAAAGTTTTCACAACTCGCTCAACAAAGCCATCTGGCTCAATTTATGTTGAAGTATGTTCTGAATGCCACCCTTTCTACACCGGCAAGCAACGTATCTTGGATACTGGCGGCCGCGTAGCAGCATTCGAAAAGCGTTTTGGAAAGTCAACAGACGCAAAGTAGCTTTCTTTAAAAGACCGCGAACGGTGCCCCATGGGCGCCCGCGGTCTTTTTTGTTTCACAAAAGTTTTATCTAGCGAAAGGAGAATCAGATGAGTGACAAATTTGGCAATGTCTCAGACTTGCTCGTTGAATACGTTGAACTTGAAAAAGAACTCGCTGATCCTTCTATTCACAGCGATCAAGGTAAAGCTCGCAAACTTGGTAAGCGTTATGCCCAACTCGGCCCCGTTATTGCAGGCTACCGGGCATGGAAATCTGCAACAGATGATTTAGCTGCGGGTAAAGAGATGGCAGCAGAAGACGCAGCATTTGAAAGCGAGCTTCCTGCGCTCACCGCAAAGGTCGCTGAGACAGAAGAAAAACTTGAAGAGCTTCTATTGCCTCGTGACCCTAACGATGACCGCGATGTCATTATGGAAATTAAAGCAGGTGTGGGCGGCGATGAATCGGCAATTTTTGCTGGAGATCTACTACGCATGTATCAGCGTTATGCGGAAAAAAATGGCTGGAAGACCGAAATTATTGATGCAACCGACTCTGAAATGGGCGGATATAAAGATATTTCTATGGCGATTAAATCCAAGGGAACAGCAGAACCCGGCCACACTCCTTACGCCAAGTTAAAGTTTGAAGGCGGAGTGCACCGCGTGCAGAGAGTTCCTGAAACTGAATCACAAGGTCGAATTCACACATCTGCTGCCGGAGTATTGATCTTGGCTGAAGCAGATGAAGTAGATGTTGAAATTCGCCAGCAAGACTTACGTATCGATGTGTACCGCTCTTCTGGTCCGGGAGGACAATCTGTGAACACCACAGACTCTGCCGTGCGAATTACCCATATTCCAACAGGCATTGTCGTTTCATGTCAGAACGAGAAGTCGCAGCTTCAAAATAAAGAATCAGCCCTTCGTATTTTGCGCGCTCGCATGCTTGCCGCAGCCCAAGAAGAGGCAGACAGAATTGCATCTGAGGCACGCAAGGAACAGGTGAAGTCTGTTGACCGCTCCGAGCGCATTCGCACGTACAACTATCCAGAAAACCGCCTCAGTGATCACCGCGTGAACTTTAAGGCGAATAATCTTGATGCTGTCATGAATGGCGATCTAGATGATGTTATTAACGCCCTGCTTGAAGCAGATAAAGCTGCCAAGCTCGCATCTGGTGATCATTAACGCTCATGATCGCTAAGGATCTACTGCGCATAACGCAGGATTACTTTAAAGCTCAGAATATCCCCACCATTGAAGCAGATTTACTGCTTGCCCATTTACTTGGCTGCAAAAAAAGTGAAGTCCATCTCACGCTTATGAAACAAAGTGAAGAGAAAATCGATGAGATTAACCGCGAGCTGCGCCGCATGGTGCTGCGCCGTCAAAGCGGGGAACCACTTCAATACATTATCGGTAGCGCGCCTTTTCGCTATTTAGAGTACTTAGTTGGTCCAGGGGTACTTATACCTCGCCCTGAAACAGAGAGTCTTGTGCAATTAGTACTTGATAGAAACCCACAAGGCGCTGTGATTGATTTAGGTTCAGGAAGTGGTTGCGTTGCAATTTCGCTCGCAAAAGAATCAAAGCAAGCCCTCACAGTTACCGCTGTTGAGAAGTCTGCTGAAGCAGCCCTCTGGCTTAAGAAAAATATTGCCCAGCACGGCGTGAATGTGCGCGTAGTTGAATCAGATGTTCAGGATGCATGTGTGGGAGAGTTATTTGATGTGGTTGTCGCCAACCCTCCATATATTCCAACAACGCAGATACTTCCTATTGATGTCAGGTATGAACCAGAGATGGCTCTCTACGGAGGCACGGGCGATGGGATGGATATCCCCAACGCCTTTATCCAATCCGCAATCAGACTTTTACATAGTGGTGGCTTTTTCGCCATGGAACATCATGAAGATCAAGAAGAAGCGGTTGTGAAAGCACTCGACGAAAACTTTACAGAGATTACGAGCCACCGCGATCTGACTGGCCGCCCACGATTTACAACCGCGATCAGGCGCTAAAAAAATGAAGCGACTACTCATTGGTCTGATTAAAGCATCACACTTTGGACCGACAGTACTGGTTGTCACCATCTCTTTCTTACTCTCTCTTTCGCAGTACTCGGCCTTGAAGTCCCTACAAATAGCATGCGCAATTCTTGCAGGGCAGTGTGTTGTTGGCTGGACAAATGATTTGCTGGATTTCCCACTCGATCAGAGTGCCGGGCGGAAAAATAAGCCGCTCGTTGCGGCAGAGATAACTCAGAGTTTTCTGAAGAACTCGATCTTCATGGCGCTAATGGCTGCCGTGCTTCTCTCACTCATCGGCCCACTTGGTCTTAAGGGAAGCGCAATTCATCTTCTAGGTATTGCAAGTGCTACCAGTTACAACTTTGGACTTAAGAAGACGCTCTTATCTCCGATTCCATACATCATCTCGTTCGGAGCAATGCCTTGGGCTGTATATGTATCAAACGGTAAAACTCCACCAGTCTGGCTTTATCTTGGCTTTATTGCTTTTGCCAGTGCATTTCACTTTCTCAATGTCCTTAAAGACTTAAGTTGGGATATCTCTCAGGGAGTTCTCGGATTACCTCAACGTCTTGGAAAAAGAAAAAGTATTGCTATCGCTACTTGCTTAGTCGTTGGAGGTCTTTTTGACGTTGCAGTGAGATAATTAAGTCATGAAGCATATTCAGAAGCTTCCTATCTATCTCACAGTAATTACTTTAATTGGCTGTACTTACGCATGGACGATGGCGATGATCAGAGGTTTTTCTAATCAAAGACTTGTCTGTTTGGGAATAAAGCACGACGGTTCTTGCTCAGTACTTACCAAAATATATTGGACAGATAATACGATCCTCTGGCTCATTCCATATATTCTGGTACTCGTCTTAGCCGCTTGGCTCATTGCAGCAAAAATTCTTCCCAAGAAAACACCGGCACTTGTCATAACAGCAATGTTTCTTATTAGCTTTTTATTGATCTTTCTCTTTGCATTCACGCAAGACAGCCAGAAAAGGCCAACCGTGCGCCATGCCGGGCATGTGGCGGCGCAAAAGAGTTAACTCCATACGGGAGGGGCCAGATTCTTCTCAATCTTTTTTACAAAGAGATAGACATATAGAGCGGTAATTCAATTACTCTGTATCCATGACCCATGTTGATGGCCAACCCCTAGATATTTTGTATAAGCGCACCAGCGCTAAGTGGACTGGCTCTCCCAGCGATATCTTGCCGATGCCAGTTGCCGAGATGGATTTTGAGATCGACCCTGCGATCAAAGCGCGCTTGCATGCTTTAGTTGATGCGTCAGATACGGGATATGCAGGAAACAATGTGGAACTGCGAATGAATTTAGCTGGCTTTGCAAAGAAGGCATGGAATTGGGAGTTAGACCCTGAGCAGATTTCCACATGCGGAGATGTTGGCGTTGGAATGGTTGAAGTGGGAAGAGCGGTAACAAAGCCAGGCGAGAAAGTGATGATCAATACGCCTGTCTATTTGAATATGCGCAATTGGGCTGATCGTCTAAATCTGGAGGTGGTAGATGCACAGATGCATAAAGATGGAATGCACTACACATTGGATTTTGATGCAATCGAAGCTGGCTATAAATCAGGAGTAAAAGCACATTTTCTCTGTAATCCTCATAACCCCACAGGAACTGTCTTCACTAAAGAAGAACTCAGCCGTCTTGCAGATCTTGCTAAAAAATATGGCGTAATGGTTCTTAGCGATGAGATTCATGCTCCTATTACCTATGAGAAGGGCGCATTCGTGCCATTCCTTAGCGTGAGTGAAACTGCGCGCGAAGTCGGAATTTGCGTCACATCAGCGAGTAAGGCATGGAATCTTGCCGGCCTTAAGTGCGCTCAAATCATTACCCAGCACGAGAAGACAAAGGCAATCATTGACGCGATGCCTATGGGTGTGCGCTTTGGAGCGTCACACTTTGGTGTGCACGCAGGCGCTGTCGCGTTCACTTGCACAGATTGGCTTGAGGGAGCACTTAAAACTCTTGATCGCAATCGCAAGCTTCTGGCATCACTTCTTGCTGAAAAGCTTCCGCAGGTTCACTACAGAATTCCCGATTGTTCTTATCTTGCCTGGCTAGATGTCACTGAACTGGGTTTAGGAGATGATCCATCAAAGACGATTTTTGAGCAGGGAAAGCTCTATGTGAACAGTGGAATTCTCTTTGGACCGCAATCGGCGAACTTTGTCCGTATGAACTTTGGAACAAGCGCAGAGATCATCACTGAGGGTGTCAACCGCTTAGCAAAAGCAGCCCAGAAGTAAAAAGATGCTTGGCGGAATAAATAACGGCTTATTTGTAGTGAGCTTTGCTGGTTTTTTAATTGTGGCCCTACTTGCGATCTTTCTTCGTTGGGCTTTCTCACACGGCCACTCCATTATTGAAAAGCCAAAAAGGATTGGCACGAAAGATGAATATGGCTTATTGCGCTCAGTGCATTCACCTAAGAATCACATTGAAGGAGAGATGCTGCGCCAAAAGCTTATTGAGGCTGGAGTGAAAGCAACGCTGACACAAACTATTGCGGGCCCAGAGCTCATGGTGTTTAGTAAAGACCTGAAGATCGCAAAGGCGATCCTTCAATCACAATAGGCTTACTTCTTTAAACGTTTTATACATATAAATCGGACATTTGAGCGGTATCACCCTGAAGTTGACCAGCCTGACCTAGTGATTTAACCCACAGCTAGGAGTACATTCGAAAGACCAGATGGCTGGGCGACAAGGCAAAGCCACGGTGAAGGAATGGAAAGGTTCACATAGATGAATAAAGCAAATCCAATTCCCCTTGGCTTACTTGGTTATGGCATGTCAACAGTTCTCTTAAGTTTTGCCAATATGGGCACATATCCGCTTGGCGGAATGGTCTTCACAATGGCAATCTTCTTTGGCGGAATCGCTCAAGTAATCGTGAGCATCATGCTCTACTCAAAAGGCGATTCATTTGGAACAACAGCATTCGGTGGTTACGGATGTCTCTGGCTCAGTTTCGCTTTTATGAATATTGGCGGAGCTCACGGATGGTGGTCAGTATCTAGTAAAGATGTCGGCTACTACTTACTTCTCTGGGCTGTCTTCACCATAGGACTTGCTTGGGCATCAACAGTTGCTCCAAGTGTCCTCACAATTATCTTGCTACTGACAATCGTCCTTCTTGGTTCCCTAGGACTTGGCGCAGTCAATGGCAACGCATCTCTTTCAAAGTTTGGTGGTTACGAGGGCATCCTTACTGGCGGCCTTGCTATCTACCTAGCCTTTGCCTTCCTCATCAATGAAATGCATGGAAATAGCAAGCTACCTGTAGGAAAACCTTTCCGCTCATAGGAAGCTGATAAGTTGCCCCACCCTTTCTGGCTAGTTAAGGTGGGGCAACTTCATCTACCGACCTTCAAGAAATGGATGCCTCATGAACGTTATTGAATTTAAGCCAACCGCTGATCAACTCAACTACACCTTTGGTGGCGCTGGCCCTGTCATGAAAATTAAGCCTGGAACAGCGCTTAAGCTCTGGACAGAAGATGCATTCAATAACACGATCAATAAAGTCACAGACTTATCTAGTGAAAAAGTTGACCTTCGTTACGTCAATCCACAAACAGGACCTTTCTATGTTGAAGGCGCAGAGCCAGGAGATGCACTAGCAATTCATGTCGTTGATATGAAGCCGGCGCGTGGCCACGGTGCTTCAAGCACCATTCCTTTCTTTGGTGGGCTCACTTCAACTGATAGAACCGCGATGCTTCAAGACGCTCTTCCTGACACCACATGGATTTATGAAGTAAATACAAAGAACAATACTGTTGGTTTTCAATCACGCTTTGGCAAATTTAATGTTGAGCTTCCCATCGAGTGCATGTTTGGAACAATCGGAGTTGCCCCTGCCGGAGGAGAAGTGCGATCTGCTCTTGTTCCTGAGCGCTTTGGTGGCAATATGGACTCACCTGAAGTAAGAAAAGGCTCCACGGTATATCTAGGCGTGAACGTTGAAGGTGCACTCTTCTCTGTGGGCGATGGTCACTATCGCCAGGGTGAAGGAGAAGCCTGTGGCACAGCAGTTGAAGGGGCGATGGATTCCATCATCATCGTTGATCTCATTAAGGGAGCTGCTCCTGCATGGCCCCGCATTGAAAACGATGAATTTTATATGGCTGTTGGTTCATCTCGTCCCATGGAAGATTCTTGGAGAATCGGTCAGATTGAATTGATCAGGTGGTTTCAAGACCTCTATGACTTACATCAGATGGATTCCTACCAACTTCTCTCACAGATTACTAAGACACCTATCGCAAACGTTGTAGATGCTAACTACAGCGTTGTTGTTAAAGCAGCAAAAGAATTGCTACCCAATGTCAGTGCTTTTAAGGGTATGCATGAAAGCCTCAAGGAACGTTCCAAAGGGCTCGCACTCTAATAAGACCACACTAGGAAAGGATCGACATGGATCTAAAGATGAAGGGCATGAGCGCCATCGTTACCGGTGGTACTAAAGGTATTGGACGAGCAATTGTTGAATCATTAGCCGCAGAGGGAGTAAACGTTTCTTTCTGTGCAAGAAACGCTGATGAAGTTAAAAAGACTGAAGCAGACCTCGCTAAGAGTGGAGCAAAGGTTTCAGGAACCGTTGTTGATGTTGGCAATCAAGCCCAGCTAGAGAAGTGGGTCAATGACTCTGCTAAGTCGATGGGCGGTCTAGATATCGTGGTCTGTAACGTCAGTGCACTTGCAATCCCTGAAAGTGAAGAGAATTGGCAAGCATCTCTCAACGTAGATGTCATGCACACTGTTCGCACGTGCCGAACAGCAATTCCTTACCTTGAGAAGAGCAAGAACGCTTCGATTATAAATATCTCCAGTGTTTCTGGCCGTGAGGCAGATTTTGCTGGCGGTCCTTATGGAACAGCAAAGTCAGCGATCATCGCTTACACCGCTCATCTTGCTTTCTCACTTGCTGAGAAGAAGATCCGCGCAAATACAGTCTCACCTGGAAATACTTATTTTCCAGGCGGAGTATGGGAGAACATTGAAAATGGAAACCCAGACTTGTTTAAGTTCGCCATGGGTCTAAACCCAACAGGTCGCATGGGAACTCCCCAGGAACAAGCATTTGCGGTAACGATGCTTGCAAGCCCACTTGCTTCCCGCATCTCAGGAACTAACTTGGTAGTAGATGGAGCCCTCACAAGAGGAATTCAATTCTAGAAAAATAAAACCCAAGGGCTTTTACGAGCTCTTGGGTTTTTTCACGCCTATTTACTTTAAGAAAGTAACGTGCTTTGGCTCAAGCTCATCAAGTGAATTAACTCCCAAGAGTTTCATCGTGCGAATCATCTGAGTTCGAAGAATTTCAAGTGTGCGCTCAACTCCTTCTTGCCCTCCGGCCATCAGACCGTAGAGATAGGCGCGGCCAATATATGTGAACTGAGCACCTAGTGCGATTGCAGCAATGATGTCTGCGCCATGCATGATGCCGGTATCCATATGGATCTCAAGCTCAGTTTTAAATTCGCGCTTAACTTCAGTCAAGAGGTGAAGCGGGATAGGTGCGCGATCTAATTGGCGACCACCGTGGTTGGAAAGAAAGATTGCATCGACGCCATGCTCGGCGCACCGTTTAGCATCTTCAACAGTCTGAATTCCTTTGACGGTGAGTTTTCCATCCCACTGCTTACGTATCCACCCTAAATCATCAAAAGTCATTGTTGGATCAAACATAGAATCTAATAGCTCTGCAACTGTTCCATCCCAGTGAGACATCGATGCAAATTCCAAGCCAGGGGTAGTCAGAAAGTTCCACACCCACTCAGGACGAGGAAGAGCGTTTATGACAGTTTTAAAGTTCAGTCGTGGGGGAACGGTCATGCCGTTTCTATTGTCGCGAAGCCGCGCACCAGCTGCAGGTGCATCCACAGTTAACAGTAAGTTCTTTACCCCTGCTTTTTTAGCACGTTCAACTAGCGCCATGCTTCCTTCACGGTCTTTCCACATATATAACTGAAACCAATTTGTTCCATTCGGCGCTGCGCTCATAACATCTTCAATGGAGGTAGTGCCAAGAGTGGAAAGTGAGAATGGAATTCCAAACTTCTCTGCCGCCCTTGCTGCGCCTCGCTCACCTTCTGAGTGCATCATGCGGGTGAAACCGGTAGGAGCGATTCCCACAGGCATCTTAAAAGTTTGACCAAGAGTTGTTCGTGTTAAATCTGCTGTTGAAACGTCCTGCAAAATATTTGGGTGAAAAGTAATATCGAGAAATGCTTGGCGCGCTCTTGCAAGGCTGATCTCAGCATCTGCTGCGCCATCTGTGTAATCAAAGGGACCTTGTGGCGTGCGCTTCTTAGCAATATCTCGTAAATCCCAGATAGTGAGCGCTTTTTGAAGACGTGCTTGGCGCCTATGAATACTCGGCAGAGAAAACTTCAACAAGGATGAAAGTTCACCAATATTTGGAAATTGCCTTTTAAAGTTATCTCCCACAAGAACTCCCTTCCTTATTTACTACTGATAGATGAATATACGCGAATTTAGAGATGCTGGGCAGATTCCAAAAGCGCCATAGCAGCGTTGTGACCCGGTATTCCGCTCACACCACCCCCGCGCACAGCCCCTGCTCCGCAGAGGAAGATATGAGGATCAGATGTTTCAACTCCCCATGACGGCGGAGTTCCATCTTCTCTAAAAGGAAATGACAAATCTTTATGGAAGATATTTCCACGAGGAAGTGAGATTGACTCCTCCAAATCAAGAGGAGATTTCACCTCAATACATAAAGATCCATCAGAGTTCTTAGCTAAGCACTCTTCGATGGGATCAAGAAGGTATGTATTGAGTTGACGCAGAAGGCTTGCAGTAACTTCTTTCTTTGTTCCTTCGTTATCTTTATCAAAGAGCGCTGCAGGTGTGTGAATACCAAAGAGAGTGAGCGTGTGATACCCAGCTGCAAGGAGTTCTGGTGAAAGGATTGATGTGTCGGTGAGCGTATGGCAATACATCTCAGCGGGCACAACATCAGGGATTTCACCTTTTGCGCTTTGCGCAAATGCCTTCTGTAAATCGCTATAACGCTCATCAAAGTGGAATGTTCCTGCAAAGGCTTGCTTTGGATCTACTCCACTTTTAAGTCTTGGGAGTTTGCGTAGGAGCATATTGATCTTTACTTGGCTCCCGTCTAATGACTTTGGCGCGGGTGTTCCCATCAACTGTGCAAGAACCTGCGGAGCGCAGTTAGCGAGGATGTATTCACCGCGGTAGCTCTGCCCATCAGCGCAACTGACAATGCGCTCAGCGGAGATCGAGGTAACTTCGGCTGAAGTTTTAAAGCTCACTCCGAGTGATGTTGCTTTGCTGGTTAATTCCTTTACTAGATGACCCATTCCACCCTTTGGTACGCGCCACTCACCAGTGCTATTTCCAACCAAGTGATACAAGAAGCAGCGATTAGCAGCAAAGTCATGCGCGTCAGCAAATGTTCCAATAAGACCATCGGTGAGCACAACACCGCGAACAAGATCATTGGCAAAGCGCTCTTCAATGACTTCACCAATCGGTTTTTCAATAAGCGCATCCCAAATTGGGTGGTTGACCGCAGCCCTCAGCTCACTTCGTGTTGGAAGGGGCGCGAGCATTGTTGGCGCAACTACCTGGGCAAAGCGCAGAACTTCGTTATAAAAAGTTTTCCACGCCGAGAACTCAGCAGAAGTGCCTGTGAGAGCAGCAAAGCTCTCCTCGGTTTGTGCGTTCCAATCACTAGAAACAAACAAGCCACCTTCAACTTCTGGTGTGTAAGAAGAAACATCTCGTCCGAGTGTTTCAAAGGAAAGCTCTAAATCATCAATGATCTTCGCAGGTAAGAGTGAAACTAGGTAGGAGTAACGAGAAAGTCTTGCCTGGTACTCAGGAAATACTTGTTGGGAGACTGTTGCACCGCCCAGTGAATCTTCTTTCTCAAGGATCAGAACACTCTTGCCTGCCTTAG
>Ga0209189_1001510_pt1 | contig 17311 bp, 12 predicted proteins | sample C_130820_EF_Meta_FD_187308 | JGI IMG/M metagenome (GOLD analysis project Ga0209189, IMG submission 187308) | Freshwater microbial communities from Lake Croche, Canada to study carbon cycling - C_130820_EF_MetaG (SPAdes) (version 3) | ecosystem: Environmental > Aquatic > Freshwater > Lake... | reverse complement strand
CCAGCAAAGCGGCGATATCGCGGATGCGCGCTTTCACCGGCACCAGGCCCACTAGGTCGCGGTCCAGCTCCTGCAACACCGCTTCCACCTGCGAGCCCTCTAGTACCTCGGCCACCGAACGCGCACCTGCGGTGGTGTCAGGCTGCTTGTCAGCGGCGACGGGCGCAGCGCTGCTGGTGGCAGATGCCGGTGTACTGCCGGGAATGGAATACGAGGGTGCGCTCATGGTCAGTTGCTAGCGGGATACGGGTTCGAAAATACCTAGCCTTTGTAGCGCTCACCTTCGGGCTGATTCGCCGCATAGCCGCGTGTGCTGTAGCGCAGCGAGCGTCCATGGACCTCCTGGCGCTCCAGCATAAAGCCAGGCTCCTTGCTCGGACGGTTGACGATAAAGCTCATCGCGATGGTTTCAACGCCGCGGGTAGAGTCAAAGGCCATCATACGGATGTAGTGGTTGGGAAATGCGGCGCGGCAGGCCTTGAGTTCCTGCATCACGCCTGCAGCATCGTGCAGATCGAACATCGGGTTGCCGTACATATCCCAATAGGTGTTGCGCGGGTGCGGGTCGTCGGTGTATTCCACGCTCCATGCATAGCCCTTACGCAGGCCGTATTCGATTTGCAACGTTATTTCCGCATCAGTGAGGTCGGGCAGAAAACTGAATTGGCCTTGTGTCAAACGGCCGGTTGGGTTGGTCATCATAGTTTGGCTCTCCTTGCAGCTGGGTGGTCTTAGGCGGTGGCTGGCGTGGCGGTGTAATCGCTTGAATCGGTGCTCTGGTAGTTGAAGCTGATTTCGCCCCAAGTATCCAATGCAGCCTTGAGTGGTGTACAACTTTGCGCCGCTTGTTTGAGGATAGTCGGACCTTCCTCCAGAATATTGCGCCCCTCATTGCGGGCTTTGACCATGGATTCCAATGCCACCCGGTTTGCCACCGCGCCGGCCTGGATACCCATAGGGTGGCCGATCGTGCCGCCGCCAAATTGCAAGACCACATCGTCGCCAAATAAATCGATAAGCTGGTGCATTTGCCCGGCATGGATGCCGCCCGATGCCACCGGCATCACCTTTTTCAAATCTGCCCAGTCCTGGTCAAAGAACAGGCCGCGCGGCAGGTCGGTTTTGGTATAGCTGTCGCGGCAGACGTTGTAATAGCCCTGCACTGTGAGCGGATCGCCTTCGAGTTTGCCCACGGCGGTGCCGGTATGCAAATGGTCACAACCGGCCAAGCGCAACCATTTGGCGATGACGCGAAAGCTTACACCGTGGTTTTTTTGGCGGGTGTAGGTGCCATGGCCTGCACGGTGCATGTGCATGATCATGTCGTTCTTGCGGCACCAGTTGGCCATGGACTGGATGGCGGTATAGCCAATCACCAGGTCCACCATGATAATGACCGAGCCTAGGTCTTTGGCAAACTCGGCGCGCTCATACATGTCTTCCATCGTTGCGCCGGTCACGTTCAGATAACTCCCCTTCACCTCCCCCGTTACGGCGCTTGCTTTATTGACTGCATCCATGACGAATAAAAAGCGATCACGCCAGTGCATAAAGGGCTGGCTGTTAATATTTTCGTCGTCCTTCATAAAGTCCAGGCCGCCTTTGAGACCCTCATAGACCACGCGGCCGTAGTTGCGGCCTGACAAGCCCAGCTTGGGTTTGGTCGTGGCGCCCAGCAGGGGACGACCAAATTTATCCAGACGCTCGCGCTCAACAATCAAGCCCGTGGGCGGGCCTTTGAAAGTTTTCACATAGGCCACTGGGATGCGAATGTCCTCCAGTCGCGCGGCCTTAAGCGGTTTGAAAGAAAACACATTGCCGATCAGGCTGGCCGTCATGTTGGCGATAGAGCCTTCTTCAAACAGGATCAGGTCATAGGCGACATACGCGAAATACTGGCCTGGGTTGTTAGGTACCGGAATCACTTTGTAGGCCTTGGCGCGGTAGCTGTCGCAAGCGGTCAGGCGGTCGGTCCACACCACGGTCCAGGTGGCGGTTGAAGACTCACCAGCCACCGCAGCCGCCGCTTCTTCTGGATCTACACCGTCTTGCGGCGTGATGCGAAAGAGGCACAGCGTGTCAGTTTCCTTGGGCACGTAATCGGGCATCCAATAGCCCATTTGCTTGTACTTCAAAACGCCCGCGCTGTAACGCTTTTTGGCGTCGGTAATCTGGCTGGAACCGCTGTCGCTATCGCTCATCAATGTCTCCTGTGTGGGGGTTTTGGGTTATCTGGGAAGAACTGTAAAAACCAATATCAATAAAGTAATTAATATATTTTTTTACCTCAGTTAATTAATGTCTAAAGTGAGATTTTTCATCATTGCTACTGTTTTTGAAAAAGTTCACACAAAAAGCAGGGGATAGTCCTTGGATACGGAGCATCGCTTTTGCCGCTTGCGCAAGGGAGGCTGGGCCGACGGAACGGCCTTGCACAGGAGTGGATTCCGTGGGTTTTGGACTACTTTTCATCCTTTAAGCGCGACTACATGCCGCCTAAGCTGCCAAGTTGAAGACGCGTTATGTGCTCGTCCCCTACAGGCCCGCTGTTTGAAAACGCCGCTGCGGCTAGGCCATCCGATCAAGCGCCTTGGTTTAGCTAGGGGCCAGCACCGTTTTGGGGTGCGCGCTGGGCATTTCCTGCGGTTTGGGCATGGCGCACAGGCCCGAAGGGGCCTCATGCGTGCGCCAATAATGGCCAGCCGCTGCTGCGCCGCTACCAGGCTGGACATTCACGCCACAATCGAGCATGGCCATTTCTGCGCCATTGATGGCGGCCATCAAATGAATCTCATTCATATCGCCCAAGTGGCCGATGCGAAACAGTTTGCCAGCCACTTTGGACAGTCCGCCGCCCAAGGACAGGTTGTAGCGCTGGTAGGCGCGGGCTATGACTTCAGTGCCGGCAATACCTTCGGGCAGCATGACCGCTGACACAGTGTCGGAGTGCCAGCGTTGCTCTTTGGCACACAGCCTGAGCTGCCAGCCCTGGGTGACCGCAGCGCGTACGCCTTCGGCCAGGTAGTGGTGGCGCGCAATGACATTGTCCAGACCCTCCTCGCTGATCATCTTGAGCGATTCAATCAAGCCATACATCAGCGTCAAAGCCGGGGTGTAGGGGAAGTAGCCGTTCGCATTGCTTTGGATCATGTCGGGTAGATCAAAGTAAGCGCGCTTGAGCTTGGACGATGGGTACATCGCCAGCGCCTTAGCGCTGGCGCACAGTATGCCCAGGCCCGCAGGCAACATAAAGCCTTTTTGAGAGCCGGAAACCGCCATGTCGATACCCCAGTCGTCAAAGCGAAATTCCAGGCAGCCCAAGGAAGAAACGCAGTCCACAAACAACAGCGCAGGGTGTGCGGCCTCGTCCAATGCTTCCCGCACGCCGTAAATATCCGATGCCACACCGGTAGCGGTTTCGTTATGGCATACCAATACCGCTTTGATCTTGTGCTGCGTATCAGCCTTGAGAATGTCTTCGTACTGTTGCAAAGGCACTCCGGTGCCCCACTCGCACTCCACGATTTGCACCTCTAGGCCCAGGCGCTCGCACATATCAATCCACAGGTGGCTGAATTGGCCAAAACGGGCCGCCAGCACTTTGTCGCCAGGAGACAAAGTGTTGGTCAATGCGGCTTCCCAGCAACCGGTGCCCGAGGAAGGAAATACAAAAGGCGTGCCGGACTGGGTGCGAAAAATTTCGCGTAATCCTGCCATGATGGTTTGGGTGAGCTGGGGAAAGCGCGGTGAGCGATGGTCTTCCATCGACACCATCATGGCGCGCTGAATACGCTCTGGCACGTTGGTAGGACCGGGAACAAACAGAAAATTACGACCAGCCATAGCGCTATCCTTTCGGTTGGGGAGCTTGAGTGGAAGGACTGTAAAAGTTCATTAGTAGAAAGTAAATTCATAAATTGTTTGTTTTCAGTTAAGCTATTTCTTAATGAAAAATGCAACTTTTCGCCAATTGCGAGTTTTTAGCGAAGTGGCCCGCCACCTGAGCTTTGCCCGCGCCGCGCAAACCCTGAATCTCACCCCGCCGGCCGTGACGATGCAGGTGCGCGAGCTGGAAAAGCACATTGGCATGCCATTGTTCGACCGCAGTGGACGCACGGTGACGCTGACGACGGTGGGCGAATACATGCTGGTCTATGCCCGCAAAATGTTGTCGACCTTAAAAGATGCGGAGGACGCTGCAGCTCGGCTGCAAAAGCTGGAAGTGGGCTTGCTCACGATTGGCATGGTCAGCACAGCCAAGTATTTTTTACCGCATTTGCTGGCGCGCTTTCGCAAAGAGCACCAAGGCGTGGACATTAAGCTGGTGGTGGGCAACCGCGAGCAACTGGTCAAGATGCTCTACGCGAATGAAGTGGACATTGCCATCATGGGTCGCCCGCCCACCGAAATGGCAACGCGTGCCGAGCCTTTTGCCGCGCATCCGCATGTTTTTGTTGCGCCGGTGGGCCACCCTTTGGCGCGAGGCGAAACCATTTCTCCGCTCGAACTGCAAGCGCAGCCATTTATATTGCGCGAACCGGGCTCGGGTACGCGCGCGGCCATGGAGCGCTTTTTAGCAAAGGCCCGTGTCGAGCCTCGCGTGAGCATGGAAATGGCCAGCAATGAAACTATCAAGCAGGCGGTGATGGCTGGTATGGGATTGAGTTTTTTATCGCTGCACACGTTAGGTTTGGAGTTGGACAACCGCTTGATCGCTGTGCTGGACGTCGAAGGCGCCCCCGTGGTGCGCGCCTGGAACGTCGTGCACATGCTGTCCAAGTTGTTATCGCCTGCCGCCGAGGCCTTCCGCTATTTTGTGCTCGAGCACGGTGAGGACTATTTGGCGCAGCAGTTTGCTCGCCACATCAATCTCGGGCCGGTTAATTCAGGCCTTATTGCGCCAGCGGGACCGTAAATCCGCGCCGTGTGCAATACCGGCAGCAACCAAACATAGCGCCATACCTGGCCAGCCCTCGGGCGTCAGGGCGCAGCGCAGCGCCAGCATCAGGAAGGCTCCGGAAAGGATTGTCAGCATGCAGTCGGCTAGCGCCAATCCGCGCTCGGTGAATTTGTGAAACGCCCACAGCAGCAGAGCTTCCAGGGTAATGAAGCCGATGGCAATATCGACCACCAGCGGACCCTGGTAGAACTGCTCCAGGTTCACACCTTGGCCAATCCGAGTAGGTGCGCCATGTCCTTGAAAAAAATGCGCACATGGGCCATAGGTTTTTTCCGCGCCAGTTGTTTATTCATGTACGACTCAAACGTGAGCTGCTGCACATCGCGGTCTTCGCAAATTTTTACGAAGCGCTCGCGCCGCTTTTCACTGCGGTACCAAAACCATTGCATGATGCCCAGCACGGCAAACACGGTACGGTGCGCGCGCATAAATTCTTTGCGCGCAAATTGCAGGCTTTTCACCTCACCGGTATGAAGCAGTTTTTCAACCGCATAGGCTGCTAGTTCACCGCCGTACATGGCGTAGTAAATCCCTTCGCCTGAGGCGGGTGCCACCACGCCTGCGGCATCGCCTGCCAGCACCACATCGCGTCCGTTATCCCAGCGCTTGAGTGGCTTCATGGGCAGGGGCGCGCCTTCCCGACGCAAAACCTCGGCCTGACCCAGACCCGAAGCATGGCGCAACAAGCCCACGGCATGGCGCAAAGAAAAGCCTTTGTCAGCACTGCCGGTGCCAATGCTCAAGGTATCACCGTGCGGAAACACCCAACCGTAAAAATCGGGCGAGAGTTGGCCCTGGTAATACACATCACAGCGCGTGCCGTCATAGCCTGCAGGTTTGATGGCCGGCGCTTTGACGATCTCGTGGTAAGCGAACACATATTGCGTGTCCTTGGCCCCGTCTACACCGGCTTGGCGTGCCACTTGGGACTTGGCCCCGTCAGCCCCGATGATGGTGCGCGCCCGCACCCGCGCCGGCGTGCCTTCGCCGCGCTGTGAGCGTTCCCGCGCTTGGTAGTGCACCACGCTCACGCCATCGGCATCGCGGCTCAGTTTGTCAAAGGTTCCGATGCGCCGCACTGCGCCGGCACTGGCTGCGCGTTCGCGCAACCATTCATCAAACTCAGCGCGGTCCACCATGCCGACAAAGCCGTTGTCAATAGGGATATCCACCTTGTGATCACTGGGCGCAATCATGCGTGCCGACTGCGCTTTGGCGACCAGTAAGCGGTCGGGGATGGCATAGTCTTTGATTAAGCGCGGCGGTATCGCGCCGCCGCAAGGTTTGATACGCCCGGCGCGGTCCAATAAGAGCACGGAATGCCCGCGCTGCGCCAGCGTATGCGCTGCGGTCGCACCGGCGGGCCCGCCGCCGACGACCACTACATCAAAGGTTTCGCTTGTATCCATCGAAGCACCTCACAGTTTTCTAACATGCATAAAAAACGGTACGTGTAAGGCCTGTGGTCCAGGTCGTCTCACGCACCCTTCGGCGCTCATGCGCCCGTACTTATCAGTGCGCGCAAAGCAAAGGCACTGACCATCATTCCAGCGACAAAAAACGGCACACCAAAGCCGCTGTACCAAAGCGCTCTTTGGCTCACGCGTATCAAAAAATAATCCATCATGAGGACTTGAATGCCCAGCAACACCGCCACCGCCAGTCCGCGCCCAGGCTGGCCCCAAGCAAATAACAAGAGGATGACTACTATTTGGGGCAAGGCCATGAACCAGCAGGCCACTTTGGCCGCGCGTTGTTCGCCCAGTTGCACTGGAAGTGAGCGCACGCCCATAGCCCGGTCGCCCGCTACGGCCTTGAAATCATTGAGCGTCATGATTCCGTGCGTGCCTATGCTGTAGAGCAAGGCCAAGCCTAGTGAGCGCGCATCGGGCATCTGACCACCCGCCATGACGGCGCCGCCAGTAGTCCAGGCAATGCCCTCATAGCTGATACCGCATGCCGCATTACCCCACCAGCCGTTTTCCTTGAGGCGCAGCGGCGGGGCGCTATAGGCCCACGCCAGCAGCAAGCCCAGCACCGCTGCACCAAACCCCCAGGGGCCTAGCAAACTGGCCACGGCGAGTGAAACAAGCGTCCACAACACCGCGATATACAAACCCCAGCGCCCGGGCATGCGCCCTGAAGGGATAGGGCGTTGCGGCTCATTGATGGCGTCCACATGGCGGTCAAACCAGTCGTTGACGGCCTGGCTGGTGGCACAGACAAAGGGCCCTGCCAGCGCCACGCCAATGAGGGCTAATAGCCATTTGCCTTCCAGCGGGACACCCGAGGCCACCACGCCGCAGGCGAAAGCCCACATGGGTGGAAACCAGGTGATCGGCTTAAACAGCTCCGTGATTGCGGAAAATTGGGGCAGGGACATGCCCGATGGTTTTACACTTGACACTATTGAGTGTCAAGACAAATTTACACTTCCTATGGTTTATCCCTAGTGCCTGCGTGGCGCAGGCACCGCACGTCGAATTAGCTGTCGCTCTCAGCGCCCGCGTCGCCCATGCCAAAACGGCGCAGTTTCACATACAGACTTTGACGCGAGAGGCCCAGCATTTCAGCTGCAGAAGCCCGGTTGTCGCCAGTCAGTTCTAAGGCTGCCTCGATGCATAGTTGCTCGATCAGGTCGGTGGTCTCGCGTACGATGTCTTTGAGCGGTACGCGGCCCACCAACTCCGTCATCTGGCCGGTCGAGCGTGGCAGCTCGCGCCCGGGCTTGGTCTCGGTGTTCAAGCGCAGGCCGACGTCGCGGATGGTAAAGCCCAGGCAGCGCTGCTCGCCCGTCGTGACGGCGACCGCCGAGATTTCCACATCGGTCGTGGAGCCATAGTCGCCGCGCATGCGCGTGGCAAACAAACGCACCACATCGCGCTGGCGCAAATTGGAAATCAGCACACTCAAATCGACACCGGCGCGCCCAAGCCAGCGCTCCAGGGACTCACCGCGCACCAGCGCCTCATTGCTCACCTGGGCCAGTTGTAAAAAGGCGCGGTTCGCCGTCAATACATTGCCGCTGAGGTCGGTGACCACAAAAGCGTCTGGCGCACTCTCCATGACGTCGGTAAGCACTTGTTTGGCGTTGGCACTTACCGAGGAATCAGCCAACTGGTTTTTGGGGCTAATGCGCAGCAGAAAATGCGCCGACTGCTCCTGCCTGAACAGCGAAACAGAGACACTGAGCTCGGTATTGCTGGGTACCAGCCGAATATCCAATGGCTCGGATTGCCCACTGGCACGCAAGCCAGACAAAAGCTGGCTCAAGGCGGTATTGCTGCGCTTATCCAAGCTGTTTGCAAGACTCCACCCAGATTTACCCAAGGCTTCGCCAAACAGCGCTTGCGCTGCGGGGTTGCTGTCTTCGAGCTTTTCGGTATTCGCGTCCAGAATCAGCAGCGCTTCGGAAGAGACCTGAAACAACAAACGGTAGCGCGTTTCCACATGTTTGAGTTGCCAGTAATCACGCTCCATGGAGCGCTGCGCTGCCACCAATTTTTGCTGCAAGGCCGCCTGGGGCCGCAAATCGCGCCCGAAGGCGATGGCGTGCGCGGGGTTGTTTCCGGGTGCGGGAGGCACTTGTATCAGCGAATAAGAAAGCGGTATATCCGTTCCGTCATTGGCCTGTTGGTTGAGGTGGCGCCATTTGGCACCTTTTCCCGTGCCCAGGTCACGCAACATAGAGCTCACCTTGGGTCGGCTCTCCTCGGTGACCGTCTGGCTCCAGGGTTTGCCCATCCAATTAGAGTAACCCTGGCTCAGTAACTCATCATTACCAAAGGCGGCGTCCTGAATGACACCATTGACATCCATCACCAGTACGACGTCTGCCGCAGCGGTGATCAGCCGGGAGACCGTATCGGCGTCCAGGCGATCAAAATAACGCTGGGCTTGATCAAAACGCCCCGCTTGCTGAGTCGGTGCAGTTTCGAGGGGCTGGTTCATAGGGTATCCAAGTATGTAGAAAGGGGGCGGACTTATTGCAGGGGGCCGCTGCTGGCAAGGTGCAATTGCACTAAAGAAGGAGCTTGTTGGGCATCGCTGGCCACCAAGTCGGCGCCAATGTCCGATGCATATTCCGGGTGCAAGGTAAAAATGGGGCCGCCGACCATTATGCACACGGCTTTGTTCTTTGACGCTGTACGCACTTCTAGAATCGTCTTTCTCAAATTGTCTAAATTGACCGAGGTCGCCAGTGAAAAACCGACCACATCGAAGCTGCGATGCTCGGTCAGCGCTTGGGGCGAATCGGCCAACTCGTAGGGCCCGCCCATCACTTCCCAGCCTTGCTTACGGAACAGTTCGGCCACCATGGCCAGTCCAAAAGTATGCTGCTCGCCAGGTGTGGGGACCAGCAAAATACTCAGCCCATTGGATATGGGGTTCCTGGCGGCTTCAGCTTCTGCATTGAGGTCGCGCAGCATTTTTTGCAGGCGCCCCAAGCCGATCGTGACGTCGGTGAAATCGCACAAATCCTCTTCCCACAGTTCGCCTAGGTAGCGTGCCGCGGGGGCAAGCAGGTCGAGGTAAATGGCCTCAATCGGAGCGCCAGCGGCGCGCATACGCGTAATACAGGCTAAGGCCTGCTCCTCGCTGCGCGTCAGGATGAGTTGGCCAAACGCAGCCACCTCCGCCGTACTGACTTCGACGGTAGATTTCTCTGGCGGCACATCACACTCTATCGGCATGCGGTGCGCAAGCATCAGACGGGGGATGATTTCATGCTGAATGGCTTGCGCCAGCACTGCCACCGTATGGTCTGAGGCGTCTAGATGTTGTCGCGCATCATTGAGACCCGCGAAATCGCCATGGGTAGAACCCTGTGCTCCCTGCCAGTCGCCGGCACGGCCACCCTCATGATGTGCCGCGTCGCTCACAAAGGTGCGCCGCTTGGATGAACCCATGTTTTTTCTCCTCTGTCAAAGGAATTGTCTCGTCTCATTGTTCGGATCGCCCTTTCAGGCGCGGGGAAAACGGCCTTGGATTGCCCGGACCGCGCAGCGCGCCGACCAACGACGTGATCTCTTGACGTTTTTTGGTGTCAAGCCCGTTTTACGCGCCAAATGGATTCTGGTCAAAGAGTATTTAAATCCCGATAAGAATACTCGGGATTGTGTGGGTGTCAAAGTTTAATGACGTAACAAAAAGTTGACATTTATCAAAAGGGGGGATAAATTGGGTCCATGACCGATACGCGATCCCCTTTCGCGGGCCCTGCGGCCAGCGCAAGACAGCCCCGTCCTCCTCTGTACACCCCAGAGGAGCGGGTGCGTCGCGACAACACGTATTGGACATTCGTGCAAGGCATCCTGGCGCCCATTCAGTTTTTTGTGTTCCTGGGCAGCCTCGGTTATGTGCTGCGCTACCTCGCCACCGGCGAGGGCTTGGAGACGGCCAATCACTCCGTCGTCGCCAAAACCTTGGTGCTTTACACCATCATGATCACCGGCTGTATTTGGGAAAAAGTGGTCTTCGGGCGCTATTTGTTTGCCCCGTCCTTTTTCTGGGAAGACGTTTTCAGCATGCTGGTGCTGGCCTTGCACACCGCCTACCTGGTGGCCATGTTCAAAGGCTTGTTGTCCAGCCAGGACCTAATGTATTTGGCCCTGGCGGCCTATGCCACTTATGTCGTCAACGCCGGCCAATTCATTCTGAAACTGCGCGCCGCGCGCCTGGACCAAGAAGCCCGTCTGCGGGAAGCGGCAGCGTCTCGCACGCATCCTGATTGGGTGGGGGCCGCAGCATGAGCACCGTCGCATTTCCCATCCCCGTCAAAGCCGCAGGCGGTTGCAGCGATGCGCCGGTGCTGCGCGAGCGCGGGCAGCACGAGGTCTTTTGCGGCCTGACTGGGATCATCTGGCTGCACCGCAAAATCCAAGACGCGTTTTTCCTGGTGGTGGGCTCGCGCACTTGCGCGCACCTGATTCAATCTGCTGCGGGTGTGATGATTTTTGCCGAACCCCGCTTTGCCACTGCCATCATCGACGAGCGCGATCTGGCCGGCCTGGCCGATGCCAATACCGAGCTTGACCGCGTGGTGGGTCAACTGCTGGCGCGCCGCCCTGAAATTAAATTGCTGTTTCTGGTGGGCTCCTGCCCTTCCGAGGTCATCAAACTCGATTTGTCGCGCGCTGCATCGCGCCTCTCGGCGCAACATTCGCCTTCGGTGCGCGTGCTCAACTACTCGGGCAGCGGCATAGAAACTACGTTTACCCAGGGTGAAGACGCCTGCCTGGCCTCCATGGTGCCCGAGTTACCGGTCCAGGCGGCCGATGCGCAGCAAGAACTCATAGTGGTCGGTACCTTGGCCGACGTGGTGGAAGACCAATTCATCCGCCTATTTGCGCAAATGGGCATGGACCGGGTGCGATTTTTTCCACCCCGCCGCGCCGCCGACCAGGCGCCCGTCGGCCCCCACACCCGCCTCTTGCTGGCGCAACCCTTTTTGGCCGATACCGCGCGGGCGTTGCAAGCGCGCGGTGCGCAGCTTTTGTCTGCGCCATTTCCTTTGGGCATCGAAGGCACCACCGCTTGGCTGCAAGCAGCGGCCACGGCCTTTGGCGTGCCCGCCCAGCGTTTTGAAGCCGCCGTGTCCGCCCCTACCGCTCGCGCCACGGCAGCACTGGCCCGCGCCCGCTTGCACCTGGAGGGTAAAAGCATTTTCTTTTTTCCCGACTCACAGCTCGAAATTCCGCTGGCACGTTTTCTGGCACGTGAACTGGGTATGCGTTTACTGGAAGTGGGTACACCTTATTTGCACCGCCTACACATGGCCCAAGAGTTGGCACTGCTACCCGAGGGCACTTTTCTTTCGGAAGGCCAGCATGTGGAGAACCAGTTAGATCGTTGCCGCGCTGCCCATCCGGACTTGGTGGTTTGCGGCCTGGGCTTGGCCAATCCGCTGGAGTCCGAAGGAATGACGACCAAATGGGCTATCGAACTGGTATTCACGCCCATTCAGGGCTTCGACCAGGCTGGCGACTTAGCAGAATTATTTACCCGCCCGCTAGTGCGCCGTATGCGCCTGGCGGCCTAAAGAGAGCAGTCGCATGCAACTGACCTTGTGGACTTACGAAGGACCGCCCCACGTGGGCGCCATGCGTATCGCCACGGCTATGGAAGGCGTGCATTACGTGTTGCATGCGCCCCAGGGCGACACCTACGCGGACCTGCTGTTCACCATGATCGAGCGCCTGCAAAAGCGCCCGCCTGTCACTTACACCACTTTTCAGGCGCGTGACTTAGGCGGCGATACCGCCGAACTCTTCAAAACCGCAGCACGCCAGGCCTTTGAGCGTTTTGCGCCGCAGGCCATGCTGGTCGGCTCGTCCTGTACCGCAGAGCTGATTCAGGACGACCCCGGCGGCTTGTGTAAAGCGCTGGATTTGCCAGTGCCGGTGGTGGCCTTGGAACTGCCGTCTTACCAGCGCAAAGAAAACTGGGGCGCTTCCGAAACCTTCTACCAACTGGTACGCCATTTGTCTCAACCCCGCAGCCAAGCGCCGCAAGAAGGACGCGTTCCCAGCTGCAATATTTTGGGTCCTAGCGCCTTAGGCTTTAGGCACCGCGACGATCTTGCTGAAATTCGCAAACTGCTCACCGACATGGGCATTGCCATCAACGTCGTCGCACCCCAGAGCGCCACGCCAGCGGACTTGGCCCGGTTGGCCAATGCTGATTTCAACGTCGTGCTCTACCCCGAAATTGCCCGGCTTAGCGCGCAATGGCTGGAACGCAGCTACGGACAGCCCTTTAGCAAAACCATCCCCATCGGCGTGGGCGCCACGCGTGCATTTGTCCGCGAAGTGGCGGGCCTGGCAGGACTAGACCCCGAGGCCGCTTTGGCCAGAGTCCATTCTCGCGCCCAGTGGTATGCCCGCTCGGTCGATTCCACCTACCTCACCGGCAAGCGCGTGTTTGTGTTTGGCGATGCCACACACGCAGTCGCAGCGGCCAAAGTGGCTGCCGAAGAAATGGGTTTTGCAGTCGTTGGCATAGGCACCTACAGCCGCGAATTTGCGCGCGAAGTGCGCGATGCCGCCAAGCTTTATGGCATCGAGGCGCTGATCAGCGACGACTACCTGGAAATCGAATCGCGCATCACCGAGCTCCAGCCCGAGCTAGTGCTGGGCACGCAAATGGAGCGCCATATTGCCAAGCGCCTGGGCGTACCCTGCGCGGTGATATCCGCTCCGGTGCATGTGCAAGATTTCCCGGCCCGTTATGCGCCGCAAATGGGCTTTGAAGGCGCCAACGTATTGTTTGATACCTGGGTCCATCCGCTGATGATGGGGCTGGAAGAACACCTGATCGGCATGTTCCGTGGCGATTCCGAATTCCATGAAGACGCCGCGCCATCACACTTAGGTGGTGCTGCGCGCATGCAGCCTGCGCCCGAGCCTGTGGTGCTTGCAATCGAGCCCGTGCCCCAAGCCGCACAAGAGGCCGTCACGCTGACCGTGGCCGCCGACAAAACCAACACCGGTGGTGCTTGCACCTGGGACGCCGGTGCAGAGAAAGAATTAAAAAAAATACCGTTCTTCGTACGCGGCAAGGCCCGGCGAAATACCGAGCGCTATGCATCCGAGCATGGCCTGTCGGTGATCACGGTGGAGACACTTTATGACGCTAAAGCCTACTTCGCCCGGTAAGGCTACGGCCCCCCGCAACACCACCGCCATCAAGGTGGTGATTGTGACCATGGACACGCATCTGGCCAGCTCGGTCAACCGCGCTAGCCACACCTTGGGTCGCGAGTTTCCCGGCCTGTCACTGAGCTTGCATGCGGCCTCTGAATTTGCCGGCAATGAAGTGCTGACAGCGCATTGCAAAGCGGACATTGCCCAGGCCGACATCGTGATCGCTGGCATGTTGTTTTTGGAAGACCACTTCCTGCCGATCCTGGACGATTTACGCCAGCGTCGCTTGCACTGCGACGCCATGATTTGCCTGGCCAGCGCGACTGAAGTGACACAGCTCACCCGCCTAGGCCAGTTCGATATGGGCAAGCCCGCTAGCGGCCCCATGGCCCTGCTCAAGAAACTGCGCGGCAGCAAAGAAAAAGCAGCTACCGGTGGCGCAGCGCAAATGAAAATGCTGCGGCGCTTGCCGCAAATACTGCGCTTTATTCCAGGCACTGCGCAAGATGTTCGCTCCTATTTTCTGGCCATGCAATATTGGATGGGCGGTTCGGACGACAACGTGCTCAACCTGGTGCGCCATGTCATCGACCGGGGTGCCGATGGTCCGCGCAAAGTCTTGCGTGGCGCGGTCAAAGTAGCGCCGCCGGTGGACTACCCGGAAGTGGGCGTGTACCACCCGCGCATGGCTGGGCGCTTTGGCGAAGATGCGCACCAGCTGCCGCGGCCCGATGGTCAGCCGCTCCGTGGCACCGTGGGTATTTTGCTGATGCGCTCGTATTTGCTTTCAGGTAACGCCGGCCATTACGACGGCGTGATCTCGGCATTGGAAGCGCGCGGCCTGCGTGTCATTCCAGCCTTTGCTGCCGGATTAGATTCGCGGCCCGCCATTGATGCTTTTTTCATGAAAAACGGCCAAGTAGCCGTAGATGCGGTGGTATCGCTAACCGGGTTTTCTCTGGTCGGTGGCCCCGCCTACAACGACGCCAAAGCGGCCGAAGAAGTGCTGGCTCAATTGGATGTTCCCTATGTCGCGGCGCATCCAGTCGAGTTTCAAACCCTGGACCAATGGGGTGGCTCGGACCGCGGCTTGTTGCCAGTAGAGAGCACCATCATGGTGGCGATTCCCGAGTTAGATGGTTCTACCAGCCCCATGGTTTTCGGCGGCCGCCCTGGCGCCGCCGGCGTCACCTGCACCGGTTGTCACCATGCCTGCACCTTCGGCCCCAGCACCAGCGCGCAAGATATGCATTCCTGCCCCGAACGCGCCCTCATGCTGGCCGCACGGGTGAGCAAACTCGTGGCACTCAAGCGCAGCCAACACCGCGACCGCAAAGTAGCCATCGTCTTATTCAACTTCCCGCCCAATGCCGGCAACATCGGCAGCGCGGCCTATTTGTCGGTCTTTGAATCGCTGTGGCACACCCTCACGGCCATGAAGGTGCAGGGCTACCAGGTCGAGGTGCCCGCTTCGGTGGACGCGTTGCGCGAGTCGCTCTTGCTAGGCAATGCTGCGCAATACGGCGCCGATGCCAATGTGCATGCACTCATTAGCGCTGACGAGCACGTCAAACGCGAGCGCTGGCTCAAAGAAATCGAGGCGCAATGGGGCCCTGCGCCCGGACGTCAGCTAAGCAACGGCAGCTCTATTTTTGTACTGGGCAAGCAGTTCGGCAATGTGCTCATTAGCGTACAGCCTTCGTTTGGCTATGAAGGCGACCCGATGCGCCTGCTGTTTGAAAAAGGTCTGGCCCCCACGCATGCCTTCTCGGCCTTTTACCGCTACCTGCGCGAAGACTTCCAAGCCCACGCCGTGCTGCACTTCGGCACCCATGGCGCACTCGAATTCATGCCGGGTAAGCAAACCGGCATGAGTGGCGCCTGCTGGCCTGACCGGTTGATTGATGACCTGCCCAATGTGTATTTGTACGCTTCTAACAATCCGTCCGAAGGCGCTATTGCCAAGCGCCGTTCGGGCGCCACGCTGATCAGCTACCTTACGCCGCCGATTGCACAGGCCGGTTTGTACAAAGGTCTGAACGATCTGAAGTCCTCGCTAGAGCGCTGGCGCAGCCTAGAGCGTGGCAATACCGAGCGCGCGGCCTTGGCGGTGGTCATCCAAGCGCAAGCGGCCGAGCTGGATTTGGTCAGCCCAGAACCGATTTGGGATACCGCCATGGGCCAAGCGCTAGACCAGCGGGTACTGCGCCTGTCGCAAGAAATGCTGGAGTTGGAATACACCCTCATCCCGCACGGTCTGCATGTCGCCGGTCGTGCGCCCAGCGTCGCCCAGCGCGTGGATATGTTGCTGGCCATGGCGGACGCTAACCACGGCATGCAAATTGATCGCGTCGCGGTCGAGGCTTTGGTGCAAGGGCAGACGCCCGAGCGCGCCCTGGCAGCTGCCGGATTGCCGCGCAACCACGACAGCTTGGAAGCCCTGCGCGCGTTGGCGGAGCCGCAAGCGCTGATGGCAGTCGATACCGAGGTGCCCGCCATGCTGCGCGCTTTGGATGCACGCTACATCCGCCCCGCGCCCGGTGGTGATATTTTGCGCACGCCGGCAGTCTTGCCCACGGGTCGCAATATCCACGGCTTTGATCCTTTCCGCATCCCTAGTGCGATGGCCGTGCGCGATGGCAAAGCCCAAGCGCAACTGCTGATCGAGCGCCACTGCGCCGACGGCAACCCGTTGCCAGAATCGGTTGCTATGGTGCTGTGGGGCAGCGACAACCTGAAAAACGAAGGCGCACCGATTGCGCAGGCCCTGGCGCTCATGGGCGCATTGCCGCGCTTTGACAGCTATGGCCGCATTGCCGGTGCCAGCTTGGTTCCGCTGGCCGAACTAGGCCGCCCGCGTATCGACGTGGTCATCACCCTCTCGGGCATCTTCCGCGATCTGATGCCTTTGCAAATCAAGTTACTTGCGGAGGCCGCATTCCTGGCCGCCAGTGCCGACGAGCCACTGGAGATGAACTGGATTCGCAAGCATTCCCTGGCCTACCAGCAAGAGCACGGTTGCACTTTGGAAATTGCGTCCTTACGTGTGTATGGCAATGCCGAGGGCGCTTATGGCTCCAACGTCAACAACCTGGTCGAAAGCAGCCGCTGGAGCGACGAAGGCGAGTTGGCCGAAACCTACAAGCGCCGCAAAGGCTTTGCCTATGGCCGCACCGGCCGCGCCGTGCAACAAACCGCGCTCTTGCAAACTGCTTTGGCTGATGTGCAGCTCACCTACCAAAACCTGGACTCGGTGGAACTGGGTATAACCACCGTGGACAATTATTTCGACACGCTGGGCGGTATTACGCAGGCCGTCAAAGTAGCCCAAGGCGGTAAGACGCCACCGGTTTATATCGGCGACCAGACTAAGGGCAATGCGGCCGTGCGCTCGCTGCGCGAGCAAGTCTCCATCGAAACCCGCACCCGCATGCTCAACCCCAAGTGGTACGAAGGCATGCTCGAACATGGCTACGAAGGCGTGCGCCAGATTGAAGTGCATGTCACCAACACCATGGGCTGGTCGGCCACTACCGGCCAAGTGCAGCCCTGGGTCTACAAACAATTGTCCGAGACCTTCATGCTCGACCCGCAGATGCGTGAGCGTCTTGCCAAACTGAATCCGACGGCCTCTGCCCGAGTAGCTAACCGATTGCTTGAAGCATCGCAGCGCAACTACTGGCAACCGGATGAAGCGACTTTGCAG
>Ga0209189_1001506_pt1 | contig 17333 bp, 10 predicted proteins | sample C_130820_EF_Meta_FD_187308 | JGI IMG/M metagenome (GOLD analysis project Ga0209189, IMG submission 187308) | Freshwater microbial communities from Lake Croche, Canada to study carbon cycling - C_130820_EF_MetaG (SPAdes) (version 3) | ecosystem: Environmental > Aquatic > Freshwater > Lake... | reverse complement strand
CCAGCAGCCGTATTTTCAGCCGATCCAACACCATCAAAAGAAGCACTTAACCCATTTATTCCCAATCTATTTGCTATACTTTTAGCTGTTTTTTGTAGAGCCATATCTGTATTATCAGCTAATGGATAATCAACCGAAAACCTTACTCTTTTATTTATTTTTTCACGTAGTGCTTGATATTTTGGATTTCTATCTGGTTTCAGTTTTGTGTCCAAAGGCTCAGGGGCTTTCATGTCCTTTAGCTTAAGAGACACTCTGACAAGTTTTCCAGTAAGAATACTCGATGGTGCTTGCTGTCCGATAGCTTGTGAGCAGATAAATATATAAACCAGAAAAATAACTCTTTTCACAATAATTTCGATTTATTACTACCGATTAATAGATAATACTAATACAAGGATTTATGTTGTTGTATTAAAAAATAGTTTATTTAATCAACGGCAATTAATTATAAGAACAAAATTAACAATCTTTTGGCTAATAAATAAAACGTTTCTACCCTACTTTTGGAAATAGCGTATATATTTGCATATTTGCACTTCAATTTTAATCTTATTACTTATGCAAAACAATCGTTCTCATCTTTACACACTCATGACCGTTTGGTTTTTTTGGAGCTTCGTGGCTGCATCAAACGGAATTTTGATACCACTTTTCAAAGAAAAATTCACACTCACGCAAACCCAAGCCCAACTCGTTGACTTTGCATTTTATGCAGCATATTTCATCGGTTCAGTGCTTTATTTGATATTTTCACGTATAATGGGTGGCGATGTTCTCAACAAAATTGGATACAAAAATGGTATCGTAATCGGTCTTTTGATTTCGGCCGTTGGCACGCTTCTCTTTTACCCTGCTGCTCAAAATGCCTCTTATACTTTATTATTGGCAGGTTTATTTATTGTTGGCCTTGGTTTTTCACTCCAACAAACTGCTACTCAGCCTTTTATGATTGCACTTGGGCCACCTGAAACAGGTGCTCAACGTATCAATTTAGGGGGAGCAGTCAATAACTTAGGTGGAACAATCGGACCGGCTTTGGTTTCTTACGCAATTTTTGGTTCGATTGCAAAAGATGCCGCCGCCAATGCATCAATCGAAGACGTAAAAGTTCCATATCTAATTTTAGGGGTTTTATTTGCTTTGATGGCATTGTTTTTTTGGGTTTCTAAACTTCCTCGCATCAAAAATGATGAAGATGTACAAGTAAGCAATATCGTGATTGGACTTCCATTGGCATTTTTAGTGCTGTGCGTAGGCGTTGCGGTTGCATTTTCTATTGAAATCGCCATCACATTTACATTTATATTGATATGCATTCTGATGATTAGCTACATGATTTATTCATTGGCTGGAAAATCTGGAGCAGTGCAAAATGCAGGTTCGGTGCTGAGCTATCCACAAGCAGTTTTGGGCATGACGGCTATTTTTGTTTATGTAGGCGTCGAAGTAACGATTGGTTCTAACCTCGGAGAATTTTTAAAAGAAACCGAAAACTTAGATTCATCACAAATTTCAAAATATGTTTCACTATTTTGGGGAAGTATGATGATTGGTCGTTGGACAGCTGCTATCGCAAATTTTAATCCGTCGGCATCTATCAAGAAAATCCTCATGGTGATTATTCCTTTCATAGCTTTTGCTATAGTTTTGATTGTAAATTTAATGTATAGTGGCGATGTAAGCGATCTATATCCTTATGCAGTTTGTGTAGCCATATTGATTTTGGCTTATCTTGCCAGTCAAGAAAAACCCGTACGTTTATTATTGATATTTACGGCCCTTGGTGCTATCATGACAGTTATCGGTGTTATGACAACTGGAAAAGTCGCTCTTTTCTCTTTGATTTCGGGTGGTTTATTCTGTTCAGTTTTGTGGCCAAGTATTTTCTCGCTTGGAACAGCAGGACTCGGAAAATTCACCAATCAAGGGTCGGCATTCTTGATTATGATGATTTTAGGAGGTTCAATTATTCCAGTTATTCAAGGTAAAGTTGCTGATTCATTTGGTATTCAACAATCATATCTTTTGGCGGCAGGTTGTTTCGTTTATCTATTTGTTTTTGGAATTGTGGTGCAAGGTATTTTGCGTAAACAAGGCATTGATTTCGATAAAGAAGTGGTAAAAGGTGGCGGAAAAGGTCATTGATAATTAAATAAAAATCTATTAAAATGCCACTTTATAAGATATTGGCAATTATTTTAATCGGAACTATAAACTTATTTTTAATGAGTTTGTAGTTCCGATTTTTTATTATTATTACTTTAACAATACCTAGTTCCTTTCGGAATAGATCCCACACGTCTGGATACCAATAAAACCATAATAAATAAGAAAACAGATGAGAAAATACGGATAGTTGCCTCGTCTGTTTTATGATATTTAAATTTATATGTGGATTTTGGTGTGAAATAAGAAGGGATTTGCTATTTTCTTTTGACAAAGATTAGAAAGAATTTCTTATAAAATTTATCAAACTTTGCCTACCCATTTCGACTAAATCACTCCATGTCCCAAATTATGTAGCATTTTGACATGGGACTGTAAGCCTTTTATGAAAGAATGCTTATTATTGTAAACAATTCCAAAATCTTCGGCGGTGTTCTTTACGATTGAAGCGATAGCAGGATAATGAATGTGCGAAATATTTGGAAATAAATGATGCTCTACCTGATAATCAAGGCCGCCAATATACCAAGATAAAATTTTATTATTCCCTGCAAAATTAGCAGTTGTATTAAGTTGATGAATCGCCCAAGCGTTTTCGATGTTTCCTTTCTCATCAACCGTTGGTTGAGCAGCACCTTCGACTACGTGAGCCAACTGGAAAACAGTACTTAAAATAATTCCTGCCGTACAGTGCATAGCCATAAAACCAGCAAACCATTGCCCAAAGGTAATATCAAGAAACAACATCGGCATAACACAAATGAATGATATATAAACGATTTTACTGATTATCAATGTAACTAATTCTTTCTTTGGAAAACGTTTTACTAAGCCACTTTCGGCCATTTTGTTGTATAATCCAATCTCTTTAAAATCTTTCCAAAAAAACGAAATTGTCATCAAACTGTACAAGAAAAAAGCATAAACATGCTGAAAACGATGTACTGCCTTTAGTTTTTCCCCACTCGAAAGACGCAACATGAATTTTCCGGTAATATCCTCATCAATATCGTGGAGATTAGTATAAGTATGATGTAGTTTATTATGTTGAACATCCCAATTATATACATTTCCACCAAGCAGATATATTGAAGCTCCGAAGAATTTATTAAGTTTTGAAGAAGATGAAAATGAACCATGAATAGCATCATGCATAACTGACATTCCTACACCGGCAACTCCCAAACCCATCACGACCGTCAAAAACAACATCTGTAAAGGTGTGAAATTTCCTGTAAGAATTAGAGCGAAAGGAATCAAATAAAGGCTTAACAAAAAGAATGCTTTAAAAAGCAATTTTGAGCCTCCCGTTTTCTCAATTGAATTTGTTTCAAAATAAGAATCAATGTTTTCACGAAGTACTGAAAAAAACAAGGATTTGTCTCTATTTAGAAACTTTACTTTAGCGTATTTGGCGGGTTTCATTAAGTGGTATATGGTTTATATGTGGTAAATTTACTCAAAAACAATTTGTTTCTACAATTTTACGTGAAAAATGTAATATTCCTAAGATAACATATATCATTTAACACTATGCTATCATTAATTGTTTAATTAAGCTTTTAATAAAGCGTTTTATTTATCAATTCATGGGTGATTTTATAGTAATCAATTGCACCATTTGAATCGGAGTTATACATTAAAATACCTTTGCCACCACTTTACTTATTTCAAATAATTATTGGAAATATTAATTTTGGATATTGCATTGAACTCTAATTTTGAAAAACCCAATTCATATACTATTTTATGTGATTATAATAAATCTATGATCTTGTCTGCTTCACGTATTCCACTTAAATATGCTCCGTGAACTGTTCCACGATATTCTCTTTCAGTATGTTCGCCCGCAAAAAAAACTTTGTTGTTTATTTCATTTGCCAGTATATCAAAATCAGCAGATGTAGAACCATTGGTTGAATAAGAATAAGCACCAAACGAGTTTATATTTTGCCCCCATTTGGTTCTTAAAAAGTCAGTAGGATTTGGAATACTATTGCCATAAATACTCCTTAAATTCATCATTATATTATCGATAATTTCGTTTTCAGTCATACTTTCTGTTATTGTGGCATAGTCGCCAAAAGCAAAAGTCATTAAAGCATTTGAAGGCGTAAATTTCCTCATATTAAGAAAATAATTATATTTACCTTTGGTATCAGATGTGTAGCCAATATATTGTAAGTTGGTTTCCCAAAATGACTTTTTCCAAACCAATAAAAATTTATTCACATTGCCTATATTTGTTCTTTTTATTGCATAGGTTTTATTGGTTGGAAGAGCAGGTGTAAAGTTAATTGTATTATTTTTTAAGACTCCTAAGGGAACTGATACAATAACATAATCGGCTGCTATGATATTATCATTTGCTTCAACGCTCACTTTTTTATTGTTGTAATTAATGCTTGTAACTCGTGTATTTAGCCTAATATCCAAACCTTGTGCTAAAAAGTCTGTTACTTTATCATAACCATTTGTAATAATTAAGTCTTCGCCATTATATTCTTCGTCATCATCAAAGAATTTTGATGAAAGTTTTGAAATATCACCACCAGTATCAAACTCTAAATAAGCAGAAAGCATATATTTCCAAAGATTGTCATCGGCTTTTGTTGGGTAAAGTGTGTTGAATACAGTTTGAAAACTCTGTTTCTGCGTTCCAGCATTTCTGACTGCGTTTAAGGCATTATCAAATTGATTTTCAGCTTTAGTCAACACGCTGTCAGAATAGTTTCTCCCATTCGCATCAAAAACTTTAACACTTTCGTCTGATGTCAAAAAAGTTTTTGCCCCCGATTTTGAAGCCAAACCTGTGATGGGATTTCCATTTGGTCGGTGTATCCAACTTGCACCTTCATCAAAAGCTATTCCCAAACTTCTGTTTGTTCGCAATCGTCCACCTACTTTTTCTTGTGATTCCAATACCGTAACATTAAACCCTTTTTGTTTCAATTTCTTGGCAGCCGCAAGTCCTGAAATTCCTCCACCAATTACCACAACTGACTTACCATTCGAAATTATGTTGTTATCATCTTTACCAAAACTTGCTGAAAGTGTAGGTGTTAAAAGTAGCAATGGCACTCCTTTTATTGTATCGTTTAAGAATTTTCTCCTTTTCATATTTAAGATTTTTTTTTGTTAGCTACATTTTTTCATTGTGATTTATTGTGTAAGTAATGAGACAATATTAATCGACAAATTGAAATGATGTAATTGATTGATAGTTAGCACTTTGTCTATCGTCTCGTATCTCTTGTCTTTTGTCTCAATACTTAGCTATATGTATTAAATCGACAAATATAAAGTCTGTATTTAATTGATTGAAAGGATTTTATATTACTGCGGGCTGCCGACTATTGACCGTGGACTATAATTACTGTTTTAGCATTTTTACCGTCCAAAAACGTTGTTTTTCGTCAATCAGTTTTACAAAATAAAGTCCACTTGTAAGGCGAGAAACATCTAATTTATTTTGATTGAGTGTTTTAAATACAACTTCACCTAATGTATTAATTATTTGTATCTCAAAATTCCCCTTAATATTCTCTTCTGAAAGTTGTAGCAAATCCGCAACAGGATTTGGAAAAATATTAATTGAACTGCCGTTTATATTAAAATCGGCATTAATGCCAGATATTAAACCACAATTCATCAGTAGATTAAAGTTTTGATGAATGGAAAAATATTTCTCCAAAATGAGAGCAGTAGCATCTGCAAATTTTTTACGATTTGCATAGCCGAATCTTACGGTTGAATCACATTCTATTTGTAAGCCATTTACCGTATTTCCTGCAGTAATACTTGTATAATTAAATGTATTGTATCCTCCATTAAAATAAGGAAAACCACCTGTATTTGGAGATTGTTGGCTAGGAACAGCAGGAAAACCTGCGTTATCGAATAAGGTTCCTAAGGCATTGGGTCCGCGTAGCAGTTGTGCATGAGTCGAGCCACTAACATTCGTATTTACCAAGTTCTTAATTGAACTTGCTGAAATGTAAGATGCAGTGTTTAATTCGCTGTCTGTATTATTATATGCTGCACCTGATAACCCATATCCTAGTTCTAAACGATAAGGCCTTTTACCGTGACCATGCAAATCAATATAAAGGACTTTACCTGCATACTGTTTTTGAGCAATAAATTGAGCAGTATCAATAAAATCATGAAAATCTGTCCAAGCATTTTCTGCCTCAATATTTCCACAAGCACCATCTGCAAGGTTTCGGTTGCAATCAACTTTGGTTCTCCTTAAATTACAAATAATTAAATGCGGGTGGCATCCAGTTAATTTGAAAAGAGCAGTATCTATTTGTTTTGCGAGTTCAATTGTTCTACTGTCGAGGTCAATGGTTGGACTATTACAAGTTCTGTCTGGAATACCAACAGGAGCTACGAGTCCTCCATGTGGAACAGAAATAATTATTGGCAATCTGCCACTATGATATTCTGTGTAATTTTTGGTTCCATAAATTACTTGTGCCTTTCCTTGAATACATAAGAGAAATAAACCTAATAGGAAGTATATTTTTTTTGATGATTTGTTTTTAATCATTTGTCTAGGCAATTTTTTGTTTTTGGTTGTTGAATTGAGTAAGCTCAAATTACACACATCGTTATGCAGCTACAAGAAGTTGGCAATTTCGGAGACGAAAACTATCTGCTAGCACTTAACTTGAGACGAAACACAGATATTTATTTAACCAATTAGACGTCAATTTTGCCACCCTTATTATTAGTGGTCATTCTTTTTAATGTATTTGTCTACTAGTTGCTTATTATCAAAATATAATCTTTGTTCACTTTTCTTTAATAAAATATCAATGTAATTTGATTCAAAGAACTTTTCAAAGTCTGCTGGTTTGAGCTTTTCACAAGCGTCTTTGTTACTTTGTTTAATCCCACTAAATAATCTTCCTGTGATTTTATATTTAGTAATTCTATCAAGTTCGATAATTGTTTTGTCTGTTCCTAAGGATTTAATTTTTGCAATCGCAGTAGCTTCGGCTAAATAATCAGGAATTTGAAAATACAAATAGAACAAAGTGTCAGTTAAGTTTTTCGACAATGTATTGCTGTTGCCGTAACCAAAGTTTAATTGTTTGAAAAGAGTTTCCTTGTTTACAGGTATTATAAATGTCTTGCTAACCTTTAAGTCTGCATTAAATGTTTGTTTAGGTAATGATGTCGCACAAAATGAAAATATCGAAATTAAAGCTATAATGGTAGAGAATACAAATTGATTTTTAGATGTTGTAATTTCCCTTGTCCGTAAATACTGATAAGAAATAGGTAATATGGTCAAAGCAATCAGGTCAGTTTGGTCAACTGTTCTATAAAATCCTAAGTTAGTTAGTTTTGAGATATAGTTTATAAAACCCTGTGATAATTCAAGTTTCCAAAAATAGAAAAACAATGCTGTCAATAAATAAATTATCCTTGGTCGTGGGATAAAAACAGAAATAAAAAATAGAAATATGAAAAGTCCTGCGAAGTCCGAAAGTTTTCCTATCAAAATACCTGAAAAAGCATATTTCAAATAAAAATCATTGAACAACAAAATGGTCAGTCCAATTATGAACCAATTTGATGTCAATAATATGTATCTTTTGTCTGTCTTCATAATTGTGTTTAACATAAATACCCCCTCAAATCCCTCTTAAAAATACCGTTTTAAATCAATCAATTGCTGTGGAATTGGCTTAGAATTCCAATGTTCGTGAATCACTAAAGCAGCTCCTAAAGCTGAGGCTTGAGCTATTTCGGAGGCATAGACTTGCTTATCAAAATAGGTTTCGGCTAAAAGACTCATATAAATATCGTTTTTCGAGAAACCTCCATCTACAAAAATCTGCTTTGGTTTGCTCCAACCCATTACCAAATTTAATGATGCTACCTGCTGAGCAACTAAATCAAGCATAAATTGGTGATAGGCTTCTTCGTAAGACTTAAACAAATTAAGGTTTCGTTCTACGAATGGGCAATCTTTCAAAAGTCCAACATCGGCCGTTTGTGGTGTTGCTTGTTTGAATTTATGACGTAAAAACCACACCATTTCTTTGTCGTACTTTACCTGTTTGTAGTAGTCGGTTTTTTTGCCAAAATATTCAGCCAAATGCTTGGTTTGTCGTTCGTGTTCATTACCCGCAAATAATCTAGAAGCTTTTACAGGATGTCCTTCAAAGTTCAGAAAACACAAACAATCTTTTTGTAATTCCGCATCGGTCAAAGGCTCATCATTAAACGGATTAATGCTAATCGCCCAAGTGCCTGTTGAAAGCAAAATAAATTTTTCATCGAATGATTTCAGATACGGAACAAGTGCCGACGAACTATCATGTATGCCAATTCCAATTTGCAAACCATTTGCGTTGGTTGATACATTATTTGAAAATAAAGGCTTTTGTTGAATCGAATGGAGATGCTCGGATTCTACCCAAGTATGATAATCGTTTTTCTGAAAATCCCAAAGGGCAGTATGACAACCCACGCTCGTGATTTCAGAAACTGGCTGTTTAGAAAAAAGAAAACTACAATATTGAGGCAGGTGCAAGGAATACTTTATAAGGTGAAAAACACTCGGTTTGGCGTATTTCAACCAATATAATTGCAAACCCGAATTGAGCATACCGAGTTCGGGTGAAGCTGTTTCGGTATATAAATTTGTAGCATATTTTTCAGAAAATTCCTTACTCATTTGTCGAGTAAAGGACTTTAAATAATTATAAAGGGGCGTAATCGGTTTTCCCTCCGAGTTTAAATGCACGAGACTTGCACCGTAAGCCGAAACATTCAAGCCAACTATCTCGTAATCAGGATTTTGATTGATGTTTTCGAAAGTGTCTTTAAGCCAAGAACTTAGCTTAATCAAATCGTCACATGGAAAGCCATCGTCGTCTAAAATTTCTTCAAATTGCGATTGCTCTTCTTTTACAATTTGATAATTTTCGTCGAAAAGAAATAACTTTTTATTGGTTTTACCAATATCAAAAACGGCACAGACTTTCATGTAGGTTGGTTTGGAGCTTTATTTCTTGTTTTTTTACCATAATATTACTTTGTAAAAATACAAATTAATATGATATGAACAAGCCTGTGCCTTGCCACTCCGACAATTAAATTTTACCTTAAAATCTGATTCAGTAAATTTTGCGTAAACCATGAATTATATGTTCAGAAAAAAAAATCCATGCAAAAAATAAAAGTAACTTACAATCTGAAATTGCGTAAATTATATGTAAATGTTAGCATGAAATAGCGTGTAAGGACTTGACTACGAGCATCTTCAATGTATGCAGTTGATACATTTCGAGCGATACTATTATTTTGTTTTAACAAATCAAAAACATTTAGACGCAACTCGCCAGCTTGTTTTTTCAAGAATTTGTAGCCAAAACCTGCATTCCATAAAGTAAAGTTTTGATTAAAACCTGAACCCAATCCTGAATACGCTTGGTTTAACACTTCAGACTGTACTAAGAATCCTTTTCCGAATAACCAATTGATTTTGATTGAGGTATTCTGAAACAAATAATTGGTATTAAGTGTGGTCTGAACCGAGTTTCGAACTAAATTATAAGTTGGCGAATATGAAAAAGTAAAGTCAACTTTTTCGCTCACATTACTGCTCAAAACCAAACCACTGTTGATGCCGTAGGTATTCGTAAAGCTCCTAATTTCATTTATTAGATTTGGATTTTTGGCATAATTCACACCTGCACTAAAATTAAGATTCGACTTGATTTTTGAAATTGGAATACCATAACTAATGAAAGTTCGAAAATTGAATAAACCATCAAGATTGACAGGTTTTGTAAGTTGAGAACCTCTAAATAATGTAATTCCTTTGGCCAATTCATAATCTTTATCAGCAATAAAAGTCGATTGAACGATGGCATTATTTGAGTAAGCCAAATTCAAATACAGCATGACATTTTGAGCGGTTTTGGCATTAGTAACACCATAACGAGCCGATAATGAGTGACTATAATCTTGCTTTAAATTAGGATTTCCCGTTGAAAGTTGCGTTGGATTGCTATTATTGATTACACCTTGTAATTGATTCACTGACGGTGCGTTGGTATTAGTTCGGTAGAAAATTCGGAGATTTGCTTTATTATTGAATCGGTAGCTATACATTCCATTCGGTAAAATACTGTTGAATGAGTATTTTACGTCTTGTGCGATTGGATAAGTCTGCTCACTTGCCAATTGAGCGTTTTGATAGTTCACTCCAACCGATAACATTCCTTGTTTCCCTCTTAAACGATAGCTCACACCTGTGCGATTGGTTAGGTATAAATTTTCAAAAACACTACTCAGTGAAGGCTTCAAAACTGAATAAGTAGAAAATTTTTGGTCATAAGCATTTACTTCACGATCTGAGGTACTGAGTGTATAACTTACATTATGGTCAAATTGTACTTGTCCAGTTTTGCCAAGTGGCTCGGTATAGGTCAACCCTAGCGATGTTCGGTTACTATTTGTTTGCGACTGTGTCTGTTGATTGACAAGCTGCGTTGTATCTCTAGGCGTAAAGTATCGACTAATAGAATATTGAGAAGTTAGTCCAGTTTGGTCACTTGAATTATTACCGAGATTTATTGAAAACGTTCGTCCATTTTTAGCAAAACGATGTCTGAATAAAACTTCACCCGAAAAATTAAAACCATTATTCGCCGAATTTCTACTGGTTTGATTCGTGTTTATTGGTTGAGTTCGTAAATACGTTCGACTTGTAAGAGCAGAAAAAGCATCATTATTTTGCCAACTAATGCGAGGCGTAAAAACAATTGAATTCATTTTATCAATTGTATATTCTAAACGAGCATTGGCTCGATGGTTGAGGTTTTTGTTTTGTGTTGAGCTAGTATCGTTATACGTTTGCGGCACTGTACCTAAATACTCACGAGATGTAATGCTTTGATTGCCATTATTGGCAGCATTAAAAAAATAACTCGTACTAAGTTTTACTTTTTTACCTAAGTTATCGCTGTAATTTAAGCCAATTGAGGTAGTTTTTGCAATGCCCGGCTGTTGTCCAACTATAAAATTGCTGGCATCTCCACCACCACCATAACCTCCGCCACTATAACCTCCACCACCACCTCGTGGGGAACCACCGCCACCACCTTGCGGCCGACCGCCACCTTGTCCACCGCCACCAAATTGCATTCCACCACCTGAGTTTCCCATCACGCCCAAAATATCTTGGTTCGAGAAATTCTGTTGGTTAATATTATTTGATAAGCCAATGATTGTAAGTCGCTGGTCTTTCTTGAAAAAATTCACACTCACACCTGACTGATAACGTTGGTCATCACCAACGCCTGCGTATACTTTTCCAAATTGACCATTATTTTTATTTTGACGCGTTGTGATATTTATAGTTTTTACGGCATTACCATCATCAAAGCCCGTAAATTGAGATTGCTCGCTTAGGCGGTCGAAAACCTGTACTTTATCAACAATTTCGGCAGGAAGATTTTTTAAAGCCAAAGCTGCATCATCGCCAAAAAACTCTTGGCCGTCAACGGTTACTTTTCTTACTTCTTCACCTTGAGCTTTTACTACGCCATTTTCAATCGTTACTCCTGGCATTTTCTTTACTAAATCTTCAACCGTGGCATCAGGATTTGTCTTGAATGCTCCCGCATTATATTGAATTGTATCCCCTTTCTGCTCGACACGCACTTGTTTTTCACGAATCGTTACTTCGCCGAGTTGATTAGCATTTTCTGTCAATTTCAAAACTCCAACATTTTTGGGAGTATTTCCCACCGAAACTCTCGTTTCGAAGTTTGTATAGCCGATCGAAGATACTCTTAATCGATAATTGCCCGATTTAATATTGGTAAGTTTAAAGTTACCTTCAACATCAGCCAAAATGCCTTTTCGTTGGGTTGAGTCTTTTGCGTTAATCAATAATACGCTTGCACCCGAAATTCCAACGTTATTTTGGGCATCTTTCACGACCCCTAAAAGCTCGGCGGTCTGAGCAAATGTTGTGATAAATGAAAATGTAAGTAAGATAGTTTGGAGTAGTAGCTTTCTCATATATTATTTGGTGTTTAAAGACAATATCATTATTTAATTTTATTTAACGATATTTAGACGTATTCAAACTAAGCAAAGTTTAGTTCAAATCTGCCCATAAACGACCAAAAAGGTAGTTGTGTAGATAAATACAAAGATTATTCATCAATTGATTGATAAATCATTCGAGTAAAGAGAGCTTCAGAACCACCATCGGGTGCTGCTTGGGTTTGCTTCATCAATAACATAATGATTTTTTCCTTTGGATCGACCCAATAATTGGTATTAAAATAACCTCCCCAACTGAATCTACCTGCATTTCCATTTCCTTTCGATTGTCCTGCTGGGCTAACGACGCTGAAGCCAAGACTAAAGAAACTTTCACCTTTTGATCCGCCATAAAGTTCACCAGTTTGATTAGAAGCTGTTAGTAATTCTACGGTTGTTCGACTCAAGAATCGTTTGCCGTTCATCGTGCCACCATTAAGCAACATTTGCAAGAAAGTAGCATAATCTTTTGCCGTTGAAGAAAGTCCAGCCCCGCCTGAAAAGAAAGTTTTAGCACCTGAAATCGGATAATTTGGGTCATAAAAAGTTACAGGATAACGCACCCAAGTTTTTGCACTATCGGGTTTATGAATATACGCCAAACGATCTTTTTTAGCTTCGGGCAAATAAAAATAGGTATCCTGCATTGCAAGTGGCTCGAAAAGATGTTGTTTCAAATATTCATCAAAAGGCTGTCCCGAAACGATTTCAATAAAATAACCTAAAACGTCCAATCCTTCGCTATAAGTAAATTTCTCACCTGGATTATGATGTAAAGGAAGTTTTGCCAATTTCTTGATATTATCGCCAATTTTCACGGGATTAGTTGTGTATAAATCAACAATTCCTGCTTTTTTATACATCATCTTAAAACTTTCATCGCCATCAATTACGCCATAGCCAAGCCCCGAAGTATGTGTAAGCAAATGCCTAATTGTAATTTCGGACTTTACTGGCTCGCTCGTGTAGGTAGTATCGGCAAATTTGAACGATTTTATTACGCGTTGGTTTTTGAATTCGGGAATAAACTTTGAAATTGGGTCATCGAGTGAAAACTTTCCTTCTTCATAAAGCATCATTACGGCCGTTGAAGTAATGGCTTTTGTCATTGAAGCTATTCTAAAAATATCGTCGGTTTTCATTGGCTTTTTGGTCTGAAAATCTGAATAGCCAAATGCCTTTTGATAAACAATTTGTCCGTTTTTGGTAAATAAAGCCACCATTCCTGGTAATTTATTCTGCTCAACGAGTTGGTTTAGTGCATTGTCGATGCGTTTAAGCCTTTCCGAAGAAATTCCGACCGATTCGGGAGTTGAAGCAACCGAAAGTGGTTTTGAAGAAACTGATGATGTGAGTTGAGTTTGGGCTTTTGCAGTGAAAATTAACAAACCAACAAGTGCTGTAAAGACAAGTTTTTTCATTAGATTTTAATGGTTGAATAAAGAAAGATTTAACAATTTATAATTTTATTATTGAAAAACTAGTATTATTGCCGCCTACGCAAATTATCAAGTACAACGGCGGTAGCAATTCCTACATTCAAAGACTCAGCCTCTCCAAACCTTGGAATCGTTATTTTTTTAGTAATTAATTTTTCAACCTCTGCTCCTATTCCATTCGATTCATTGCCGAGCACAATGTATCCGCTGCTCGGGAAATCGAAACGATGCACATTTTCAGAATTTAAAAAAGTTCCAATAATTTCAGTATTTTTATTTTTTACAATTTTTTCAAAATATTCTGAAATTTCTGAATAATAAACTCTAATCCTTGAAAACGAGCCCATTGAAGCCGAAACGACTTTTGGATTATAAAAATCAACGCTTGTTTCTGAGCAAATTACTTTTTTGATACCATACCAGTCGGCAATTCTCAAAATCGTACCAAGGTTTCCCGGGTCACGAATATCATCTAAAACCAAGGCAAATTCGTCAGCATCGGCAATTAATGGTGTATTTTCACGCATTTTTACTATCGCCAAAGCCGCATCGTTGCTTTGGAGTGTACCGAGTTTTTCGAGTTCGGTCTGTGAAATCTGCTCAATAGATATTTTTTTAAAGGTTTTTTCGTTTTCAATAAAGAATTTTGGTGTACACAACAACAACTCAGTTTCTAAATCAGACTTCAATAATTCTTGTACGCTTTTTGACCCTTCAACCAAAAATCGTTGATGTTCTTGACGATATTTTTTTATTTGCAAGGATTGGACGTACTTTTGCTGTTGTTTTGAAAACATCTATTCAAAGATTTAGAATTTAACTTAAAATTTTTAGATAGAAAACCTGATAATCAATCAATTATGATTCTAAAGATAGTATCATGTTTCAGACTGATAATTAATAAAAACCTTTTTTATAAAATTGCTTTCACTTGCTTGTTGATTTCTATCATCAGTTCGTGTACTCGCACAGTTCAATTGGAGAAGGACGAATACCGACTAAATAATTTTGAATTCAAAGGTAATAAAGAAATCTCAACCGAAGAACTCGAATTACTCATTCCACCTACACAAAAGCCCAATAGACGTGTTTTATACCTTCCCGTAACGCCTTACGTTGCTTTTTACAACCTCGGTAAGTCGCTTTATGATCAGCCCAAAATAACACAGAGGCTCGAAAATTGGCAAACAAAGTTCAATAACGTGCCAAATCTGATTAATTATGATGCAAAAATTGAGAGAAAAAGAAAAAAATATCTGACTAAAATAAGTGTATACAAGGATCGGCTCGATACGCAAGAAAACTGGTGGATGAAAAATATTGGCGAAGCACCTGCTATAATTACCGAAAGTGCTATCAACAAAACTAGCAATACTATCAACAAATATTTTTATAATAAGGGCTTTTTTGATAGTAAGGTACTTTATCAAATCGACTCCGTAAATACGAATAAACGTATTAAAATCACCTATTTAATTGATGAAAAAAGACCATATTTGCTCGACACAATTAGATATGTTATTGAAGACAAAATAGTTGATTCACTTTTGAAAATTTATGCTCAAAAAAGTTTTTTGCAGCGAAACGAAAACGTAGATTTTAATAATATTGATGCCGAAAAATTACGAATCGAAGGCTTATTGAAAGATAATGGTTACTTTAATTTCATTTCAAAAAACTACATCAGCATTCAAATCGATACCACTGACTACATCAAGCGTGGTTATAAAGTTAATTTGACAGTAAATATCCGCAATCCAGCTCAAAAAAATCAGCACGACCAATTTACTCTCGAATCAATCAACTTTATTTCTGCTGATGCTTCGACGGATAATCTCCAAAAAATTGATACAACTAATGTCGACCTTAACAGTATTCGATATACTTTTATTGGTAAGAAATTTCCAGCAAAAATTCTTGATAAGAAAATTTTGATTCGACAAAATCAGTTGTTTAAAGCCTCGTTGGTCAACGAAACTAACCGCCAACTTTATGGCCTCGACCAATTTGCTTTCGCCAATGTTAAATTTACGCAACTACCTGATAATAAGCTAAGAGCAGATATTATTGCACCGACAAATCCAAAATATACAACTGCTTATAATTTCGACATAAACAACATCAACAATATTTTAGGCGGCGGTGCGACCGTTTCGCTACGTGCCAGAAACTTAATGAGTATTTTGGAAACCACTGAAATCGGAATTCGTGCCAATCTCGAAGGACAACCTGGCTTAGATTCAACGACCCAAAGAAGCCGAGAATTGGGAGCAAATTTGGCGTTAAATATTCCTAAAATTATATTTTTGAATAGATTTTCTAATCTTTTGAGTCTAAAAAGTCCAAGAACGCAGTTGGCGGTCAGTTTTAATAACTCCAAACAAAGGCTTTTTGAACGACAAGTATTTCGTCTGACGGGTAATTACTTATGGCAACGCTCAAAATATGAAACAGTTTTGATATCTCCGTTTGATATAAACTTGATAAACACACCTTTCAAAAGTGAAAGTTTTGAACAAGTTTTGTTAGATAACCCAAACCTAAAGGTACTTTACGACCCTCAGTTTGTATCGAGTATTAATGCTACTTATGTGTTTAATAATCAAGAACAAGGCAAGAATATTCGAGCTAAATACCTACGTTTTTTTGTTGAGTCGGGTGGTACAACTTTAAACTTTTTTCCAAACAAAGATAAAATAAAATTTATAGACCAAATTTTTCCTTTGGATACTGTAAAAAGGGCTTATTTTAGATTTATCAAGCTAAATTTAGATTTCAGAAAATACATTCCTATCAATAGGCGTGATTCGTGGGCATATCGACTAAATTTAGGTGTTGCACATCCTTACGGAAAAAATCAAGCAATTCCGTTTGAGAAAAACTTCTTTATTGGTGGCCCAAACAGTATTCGGGCATGGCGACCACGAACCCTCGGCCCTGGTTCAGCTTTAGGTACAACAATCAATAACCGTTTCTCGCAACAACCTGGTGATATTTTACTAGAAACAAGCATTGAATACCGCAAATATATGTTTAGATTCATTGGCAACTGGAATGCTGGTTTTTTCATTGATGCGGGAAATGTCTGGAAATGGTATCAAATTGATTCAAAATTTAACCAAGCAAATTTTGATTGGATACGTTTTTATAAAGAAATTGCAATTGGAACCGGTGCCGGAATCCGGCTTGATTTAGATTATTTTGTGGCACGTTTCGACTGGGGAGTGAAAGTTTTTGACCCTGCAAAAGCAACAGGCGAGAGATTTGTGCTTGATAATCTTAAACTGGGAAGAAATAATGAATACTTTCCGGTGTTTCATTTTGCTATTGGATATCCGTTTTAAGATTTATATAAAAAGCTAAGAACTTTGACAAACATGAAAAACATTTTCTTTTCATTCTTTATTTTCATTGGCTTTACTGCCAATGCTTCATCCATAACAGATAGTATAAAGGTTTTGGACTTTAAACCTTATAAAATCGATTATCCGAGTTTGTGGCGATTAAAGGCCGGTTGTGCTGTAAATGAATGTTCGATTCTATCACCAGCCGATACACTTTCTTGGCCAGATGGCTATACCGAAAGTATCAATCTTACTTTCAAGCCCCTACCCTCAGCAAGTTACACAGCTGAACAATATG
>Ga0209189_1001505_pt1 | contig 17333 bp, 11 predicted proteins | sample C_130820_EF_Meta_FD_187308 | JGI IMG/M metagenome (GOLD analysis project Ga0209189, IMG submission 187308) | Freshwater microbial communities from Lake Croche, Canada to study carbon cycling - C_130820_EF_MetaG (SPAdes) (version 3) | ecosystem: Environmental > Aquatic > Freshwater > Lake... | reverse complement strand
CGTGCCACCACCTTGGCAAAAAGCCTCCTCCCCTGCCCTATCCTTGGCGTACACCTTTGGACGGACCGCCCGCTGGCCCCCAACTTGATTACTGGTTTTCTTGATTCTCCTCTCCACTGGCTTTTTGACAGAACCAGCACACTTCCCACAGGATCCACCGGTCATCTTTATGCCGCCGTGATCAGCGCAGTGGGCGAGCGGATTGACGATTCAGGCAAACAGCTTGTGGAACTTATTCTGGCAGAAATTCATCGTCTGATTCCCCAAAGCCGTCAAAGCCGTGTGACCCATCACGTCGTCTACAAATCCCGAGATGCCACTTTTTCTGGCAAACCCGGAACCCCGCTGTCACGCCCCGGATCTGAGACTAGCGTCGAAAATCTTTTTCTCGCCGGAGATTGGACGGAAACTGGCCTTCCCGCGACGATTGAAGGAGCAGTGGTTTCTGGCTTTAACGCAGCGAGAACCGCAGGCTGATTTTCGAGCGCTTAACTGAAACAAGGCTCTGGAGATAATAATTGCTGATCCATCAGCATAAAATCGCCTACTTCCCTGCTAGCTCATCAAGGAAAGAACCTAACGCCCTGCCCATCTCATTTCTCGCATGGGTGCAGGCCATGGCTGCGGGAATCAACTCTCTCAGCCTCCATGGGCGTAAAATTAGATGTGCCGCCAGTTTTACAGCTGTACTTTTTCCAGTTTCACGATCGCACCCCAATAGAAAAAGATCAGCGGGAAGAAGCCTATCGGCATGGTCGCTCACAGCCCGTAAGCCGACGAGAGGAACTTCCTGTTGGGCGCAGGCCTCGGCGACGTAATCCCACTCCATTTCCACAATCCCACAACCGGTTTTTCGGCCCAGTTCCAGTTTAGCCTCGCCTGTTTCAATGATCTCCTTGGCCGTATGCCACCGCGAGGGCCTCAAGGACGGACTCCGAAGGGTCCATTCATAGAATTCTTTCCATGAATCGGCTTGGTGGGTTGTTAAGTCCCCCTCCTCCCACGCCGGATCCAAAGCTCCTGCCAACCCGGCTAGGACGACTGCCCGACAGGGATTTTTTTTGAGCCAACCCGCCACTTTTGTTTCCAAGCCTGCATGCCCCATACCCGTTCGGGCTGAAACAATCGGAACTCCATTCCACTCCCCCGCCTTGGTTGCGAGGCCTTCCATCAGACGTTCCGGACCGCACAGTTTTTCCCAAACCGGTTCCGCCTCAAATTCCATGGGAAACAACAGACCGACCGGCAGCGAATTGGAATTCATCTATCAGAAAGCTTCCCGAAAGAAGAGTTAGTGCACGCCGGCAACTTCAACCATCTGCTGATACTCTCCCAAAGCAAGGAGGGGCCAGTTGTTGCGATACATATCGTAACGGAGATAAAATACGCAAGGGAAACCCGTGCCGGTGATCAACTTCTCCTCCCAGCTTCCGTCCTTTTGCTGGGTTTCGATGAGATAACGAACAGCCTTCCGAACACTGGGTCTCTGAATGTCCCCGCAGGCCAGAAGCCCCATTAATCCCCAACCCGTCTGGGAGGCAGTGCTGATGCCCCGTCCCTTCAACCGTGGATCATCGTACGATCCGCAGCTTTCGCCCCAACCCCCGTCAGGATTCTGTGCACATTCCAACCAATCCCTCCCACGGATCACCCAATGCTCATTCATGTCATAGCCGATCGCATCCAGTCCGCGAAGGACCTGCCACGTTCCATAGACATAATTCACGCCCCAGCGACCATACCAGGATCCGTCTTCCTCCTGATTTTGCTGAAGAAAACGGATGGCCCGTTGAATCTGCGAATCTTTTTTAGGAACGCCGCATTTGCCCATCGTCTCCAGAAGTCTCCCTGTAATATCGGCACAGGGCGGATCCAGAATTGCGTTGTGATCTGCAAAAGGAACATCCTCCAGCCATTTCTTGTTCACGTTCTTGTCGAACGCTCCAAAGCCGCCGTTGTCGCATTGAAAACTCTTCGCCCAGGCTAGGCCGCGTTCTGTTGCAGCCTTCTGCGCGGCCGGATCGGTCGCCCGGGCCATTCGCAAGCCCAGAAGGACTTTCGCCGTGTCGTCCACATCCGGATACCAGTCGTTAAAAAACTCAAAGGCCCAACCCCCGGTAACCTTGGTCGGATTCTTCACGACCCAATCTCCGCGCATTTTCACCTCTTTGGAAAGCAGCCAGTCCGCCCCTTTTTGCATTGCCGAGGCCTCGGGTTTGACTCCAGCCGCCCCCAGCGCCGTGAGCGTAATGGCCGTGTCCCAAACCGGACTCAAACAGGGTTGCACCCGGAAATCCCCGTTGGCGACATCATCCACCTCCAACCCCTCGAGATCCCTCACCGCTTTTCGCATGGCAGGATGATCGTCCGAATAACCCATGCACTGGAAAGCAAGGATGGTATTCATCATCGACGGAAAAATAGCCGCCAATCCCTCGGACTCCGGACCCGTGCGGTCCAGAATCCACCGTTCAGCCACTTTCAATGCGTGCTTGCGAAATGGCTTCCAAGAAAGATTTTCCAGCCACCCAAGCAAATCGTTGACCCGGATGAAGAAGTTTTTCATCGAGAAAAAATGCCGTTCGACAGGGTGGAAAAACGGTCCTCCCTCCACCCCGTAGGGATACAACTCATGGAGTTGCTTTTCCGGAGGCAAATGGGTGGTGGGCCGGAAACTTCGGATGATCGAAAGAGTCACCACAATGGCCCGGGTCCACGAGCTCATCTCGAACATATTAAAGGGAGCCCAATTCGGCAGGAGAAGAATTTCGGGCGGGATATTCGGCAAATATTTCCAGGGATACTGGCCCAACATCGCAAGATAGAGTTTGCAGTACGTGTTCGTCCGCGGGATCCCGCCCAAACGGAGGGCTGTCGCACGCGCTTTTCTCATTTCCGGCTCATCCGTAGTGAAACCTGCCAGTTTCAAACTGAAATAAGCCTTTACCGTTGCGGTGACGTTGCTGGGACCTCCTGGATAAATCGGCCAACCTCCATCCGGCAATTGTCTTTGCAGAATGTGCCGGACAATTTTCCCTTCCTTCACCCGATCCACCTTGCTACGAAGATACATCAAGAGGTGGTAATCACAGGCCACTGTGGTATCGACAAACAGTTCCCCCACCCAATATCCGTCAGGTTTCTGCAGTCCTAAAAGATAATCCCGGCATGATTCAATGGTCTTTCGCAAGGCCCCAAGATCCACGTCAGCCGGATCCATCCCCACAAGCTCAGGACTCGTGGAACGGCTTAGTTCAGGGTGAGAAACTTTGGTCGACATAATGAATCAAACTAGCGGAAAAATTCACCCTTTCTCAATAGATTTCCATAACTCACTCCCCATCAATGCTCTTTTAGGGCTGAGTATAGGCCCAGCCTGTTACCCCCCCTGCTATTCGGCCCACGTAATGAGACGCAACTCGTGGGCCTGACTTAGAGAGGGATGAGAAGGCCGGACACGGACATTGAAATTAAAGTTTCCCGAATCTTCAACGGAAACGCTCCCCGCGTAATTCTGCCAGCCGTCACGAACAGTCCCCGATGCCTCCAAGGGCACCACTTTTGAAATGCCTTCCGGATCCGCTGAATTCAAATAGGCCTCCACCACCACTTCGGAGTTTTGAAGTGCCCCTAGGAACACGTTGGCCGAAACAGGAACGGTATCCCCCACACTGACGGTCGAGCGAATGGGACCGTTCCATGTGACAGAGTTCGCTTTCACCTGGGACCAGACTTTCCTGACCTTGTCCTTCCAAACCGCCAATTCTTTGGATTTTTCCCACTGATTTTCGGATAACCACCGACCCTTTTCTGCCGCCTTCCGGTAAAAACCTTCCGCATAATCTGCCACCATCCGCGAAGTGTTATACACCGGCCCGATCGTTGTCAGACTTCGACGGACTCTCTCAATCCAACGTTTCGGAACTCCCTCCCCATCCTGATCATAGTAAAGCGAAACAATCTCCCTGCGCAGAATTTCATACATGGAGAAGGCATCAAATTCATCCTGCACTTCAGGCTCAAGTCGGAATGCATCGTCCCCGATGGCCCACCCATTCGTTCCGTCAAAAGCTTCATCCCACCATCCATCTCGCACACTGAAGTTAAGACAGCCGTTCGTGATCACCTTTTCACCGCTAGTTCCGCTAGCCTCGAGAGGGCGGGTGGGATTATTCAGCCAGACATCGCAGCCGTGATACAAAAAGCGGGCCACATTGAAGTCGTAGTTCTCGATAAAAACGATGCGGTTTTTAAACTGGGGCAGCGCGGAGATCTGCACGATCTGCTGAATCAACCTCTTCCCCCCCTCATCCGCAGGATGCGCCTTGCCTGCAAAAAGAAACTGTACCGGCCGTTCCGGATCGTTGACGATTTCCGCCAGCTTATCGATATCCCGGAAAAGGAGTGCAGCCCGCTTATAGGTCGCAAATCTTCGGGCAAAGCCGATCGTAAGAGCCCTTGGATCCAGCAGCTCACTCGTGGCGCGAATTTCCGCCGGTTTGGCACCATTGCGGAGTCGCTGGCCCCGAATATTTTCACGGGCGAATTCAAGAAGCTGTAATTTTAATTTCTGGTGCGTGATCCAGTAATCCTTGTCCTTGAATCCGACCCGCTTCTTCCATTCCTCTGCCTGGGCCAGATCTTCTTCGGTCATGACGCCACCCTGTTTCTCGAGAAGGCCCCGAATTTCAGGCGCCATCCAGGTAAAGGTATGGATTCCGTTCGTCACGTGCCGGATGGGAATTTCCGCCTTGGGAACCCCCGGCCATACGCTCTGCCACATCCCCCGCGAAACACGTCCGTGGATGGCACTCACTCCATTGGCTTGCCGGGAAAGACGCAGAGCGAGGATGGTCATACTGAAAGGCTCCGATTCCTGAAAGGACCAAGGGCGGCCAAGCTTCAGAAGATCCGCAAAATCAATCCGGCATTCTTCCACATACTTTCCAAAATATTTTTCCATCAGAACCGGGTCAAAAGCATCGTTCCCCGCAGGAACCGGAGTGTGCGTGGTAAACACACTGTTGGCCGCAACGGATTGCAGCGCCTCGATAAAACTCAGTTTCTCCTGAACCACGAGATTCCGGATTCGTTCCAACCCCAGGAATGCGGCATGCCCCTCGTTCATGTGGAACACCGAGGGTTGAAGACCCATCGCCGCCAGAGCGCGAACCCCACCGATACCGAGAACAATTTCCTGCTTCACCCTCATCTCATGATCCCCCCCATAAAGCTGGTAGGTGATCCGCCGGTCTTCCTCGGCGTTTTCTAAAAGATCGGTGTCCATCAGGAAGAGACGGGTTAGTCCGATCCGAACCTCCCAGGCCTTAGCCCGTACCTTGCGCCCCGGCATATCCAGATCCACCACCACAGGAGTCTTCCCATCCGCCGCCAAAGCTTCCCGGACCGGGAGATCTTGAAATACGTTGTCGATGGCAGAAGCCTCTTGCCATCCATCCCGGTTAATTTTTTGCGCAAAGTATCCGAACCGGTAAAGCAATCCCACCGCCACAAAAGGCAACCCAAGATCACTGGCAGATTTGCAATGATCCCCGGCAAGAATTCCCAATCCCCCCGAATAGTTCGGTAAGGATTCATGAAAACCAAATTCCGCTGAAAAGTACGCCACCAGAGGATGGTCTTTTTTTTCTTTTGGCAGATGACGGGAAAACCAGGTGTCCTTCCTTTTTAGATAAGTTTCGAGCCGATCGTGCATCTTCTCCACTTTTTCGCGATAGGCCTTATCCTTAGCTGCCGTTTCCAATCGAGCCTGTTTGACCAAACGGAGCATTTTAACCGGACTATGCCCGCAGGATTCCCAAAGCTCAGGATCCAATTCACGGAAAAGCTCCAAAGCGTCGTAATTCCAACTCCACCAGAGATTGAAGGCTAGAGTCCGGAGCGACTCCAAACCCTCGGGAACCCGGGGAACCACCGAGACGGTCAAAGGCCATTTCGGGCCGGAATCAGTCATCGCATCCATCGATATTGGAATCGTGTGCCTTTGTTCGGAGCGGTGCTAGAAAAATCAAAATCCCCTTGCGTTTTTTTTAACTTAAGCGGTTTTACCTGAAACGGGAAACCCTACTTTACCAAGGCCTGAATCTCTCGAAACTTGGGATGATCCGAACTTTCCAGCATTTCAAAAAGAACCGCCTCCACCGTCGCGACCACCACACCGTCCGCCCTCATCTCCGCCAGCGCCGTATCCCGATCCGAACAACTTCTCGAGCCAATCGCATCAGCCACAACAAGAGGGGTCAACTCCTTCAACCGCAAATCATAAACCGTCTGGCGAATGCAAACATGCGCCTCACAACCCGCCACTAGGATTCTTTTCCTTCCAAGGCTTTTGCCTTGGTCCACGGCAGAAAAAAGAGTCTTCGCCACGGGCTTACATCCACTTCCGGCCGCCTTCAAAATCGCTGGCACCGTTTTACCCAACTTGGAGGGAACCTGTTCGGTGATGCAAATCGGGAGGCCAAGAATTTTTGCACCCTCCACAAGAATTGTTAGTTTTTTAAGCCAATCCGTCGGTTCAATTACCGCCGCCACCAGTTTTTCCTGGGCATCGACGACTAATAAGCCCGCCTCCTGCGCAGATAAGCGCCACGACATAATTATCCCTCCTCCGAGGAGCCCTGCAGAGAGGCGATCACATTCAGATCTTCCAACGTGGTCACATCCCCCTTCACCGCACCACCCGCAGCCACTTCCTTCAGAAGGCGCCGCATGATTTTGCCACTTCGTGTTTTGGGAAGGGCTTCTGCAAAACGGATCTGGTCCGGTTTGGCAATCGGTCCGATCTCCTTACTCACCCGCTCCCGGAGTTCCACAATCAGATCTGGCCCGGAAGTTTGCCCCGCCTTGAGGGTCACAAAAGCCACCACCGCCTGCCCTTTTAAATCATCGGGCCGCCCTACAACCGCTGCTTCGGCCACTGCTGGATGGGTCACCAAGGCACTCTCCACCTCCGCCGTTCCCAAGCGATGCCCGGAAACGTTCAGCACATCGTCGATTCTCCCAGAAATCCAGAAATAACCGTCTTTGTCTTTTTTGGCTCCATCCCCCGTAAAATAATACCCCGGGATCTCGCTCCAATACTGTTTTACATACCTCTCAGGATCTCCGTGAATCGAACGCAGCATCGAAGGCCATGGCTTCCGCACTACCAGTTTTCCTTGTTCGCCGGACTTCACCTCTTTCCCTTGGTCATTCACCACAGCGACATCAACCCCGAAAAACGGAAGTCCGGCCGATCCAGGTTTTGTCGAATGGACCCCTGGCAAGGTCGTGATGAGGTGACTACCTGTCTCCGTCTGCCACCACGTGTCCACGATCGGGCAACGGCCTCCACCAATCACCTTATGATACCACATCCATGCCTCGGGATTGATGGGCTCTCCCACGGATCCCAACAACCGCAGGGAGGATAGATCATGCTTCTGGGGCCAATGATCCCCCCAGCGGATAAAGGAACGGATCGCCGTGGGCGCGGTGTAAAATACCGTCACCCGGTGCCGTTCGATGATCTGCCAAAAGCGGTCCGGTTCAGGTTGGTTCGGCACCCCTTCATACATCAATGTGGTCGTTCCGTTGCTCAGCGCTCCGTACACCGCATAGCTGTGGCCGGTAACCCAGCCTACATCGGCAGTGCACCAGAAAAGATCCGTTTCCTTTAAATCAAAGACCCATTTGGTTGTCAGGTGCGCCCCAAGAAGATAGCCGGCAGTCGTATGTAAAATCCCCTTCGGCTTCCCCGTGCTTCCACTGGTATAAAGAATGAAGAGCGGATGCTCACTCTCCACCTCTTCGGGCGGACAAGTTGCAGGCTGATGCGCTACCAGTTCGTGCCACCAACGGTCGATTTCATTCAGTTTTTCAACATGCCCGGTGCGCTTTAAAACAATCACCCGCCTGACCCCCGGACAGGCAGCCACTGCAGCATCCACATTCTGTTTCAATCCCCCGACCTGCCCCCTTCGGTATCCCCCGTCTGCCGTGATCACCAACTTCGCACCGCAATCCTGAATCCGATCTTTTAGTGACTCCGAACTAAATCCGCCAAAGACGACGCTATGGACAGCTCCGATTCGGGCGCACGCCAGCATGGCCACCGCTGCCTCGGGAACCATGGGAAGATAAATCATGACACGATCCCCTCGCTTCACCCCCTCACCCTTAAGGGCGTTGGCCAAGCGACAAACCTCATCGTGCAACTGTTGGTACGTTAAAACCCGCACGTCCCCCGGCTCTCCTTCAAACACAATGGCCGCTTTATGTCGCCTGGGACCCAACAGATGCCGATCCAGACAGTTGTAACTCACATTCAGCTTTCCCCCGCCAAACCACTTCGCAAAAGGTGTTTTCCATTCTAGAATTTTTTTGGGGGGCGTAAACCAATCAAGCTCCCGTCTCCCCTCGCGACCCCAGAATGTTTTCGGCTTTTGAAGCGACTCCCGATGCATCGACTTGTATTTGGCCAGTTTGGAAAAAGCAGCTTCCTTCGCAAATGAGGCGGGAGGCTTAAACTTAGGATCCTTGCTCATCGTTATTCTCCTTTGGATCGATCTTTTTTCAAGAGACCACAAACAGCTTTTACCACTTCCGCGATCGGAGCCATTCTTCCCGGCCCTTCGATCCCGCAAGCCAGTCTCCCCTTGGCGGGTCCAACCCAAGCGGCTCCACGGGACGTGAGGGTTTCGACGTTGGCCTGTGTCGCCGGGTGTTGCCACATATGGGAGTTCATAGCGGGAACAAAAAGGATCGGTGCCCGGGTAGCCAATAGAACTGCCCCCAAAACATCCCCTGCCATCCCATGAGCTGCCCGAGCCATACAATCGGCACTCGCCGGCGCCACGACGACCACATCCGCCGCTCCGGCTAAATCCAAATGGGTCATCCTCCCTCCATCACCCTCCTCCCAAAGAGAAGTATGCACAGGCCGGTGAGTTAGGGCCGCCAAAGTCAGCGGAGTGATAAAACGCGCGCCGTCTGCCGTCAGAATGGTATGCACCTCCCACCCTTCCTGAACCATTGCACTGGCTAGGTCCGCTGCCCGGAATGCTGCAATCGAGCCGGTCACTCCAAGAACGATCCGAGGATTTCTTTTTTCAGCCATGTTGGAGATTCAACCTCCGGCTCAAATATCGCTCTGCACGGATGATGGCACGGAATTTAATCAAATCCTCCTCCATCGAACTACTCAAGATTGTGTAACGGTAACTCTTCCAGTCCGCCATCTCCGCATCGGCGGCCTTGATCCGTTTTGCAATCTGCTGGGCATCCTCTGTCCCCCGCCCCTCCAGCCTCCGCTTCAACTCCTCCAAATCAGGTGGCATGATGAAAATATCCGCCAAAGCCTCTTTGATTTTTGCATCTTGGTTCGATCGAACCTGGCGCGCTCCTTGGACATCAATATCCAGCAAGACATCTCGCCCAGCCGCTAAATGCTCAAGCACCGGCCCTTTCGGTGTGCCATATAAATGTCCATAAACATCCGCCGTTTCCAGCATCTCACCCTCCTTCATTTTTTTTGCAAATTCGGATGGGGTCAGAAAAAAATAATCGACCCCGTCTTTTTCCCCGGTCCGGATCGGTCGGGTGGTGCAACTGACCGAATAAACCAGATCCGGCGTTTGTCGGACACTCGTACATAAGGTGGTTTTCCCCGTTCCGGAAGGAGCGGAAACTACAAAAAGAATTCCGGAGCGGGTGAAATTATTCAAGATTGGCCGCCTGCTCCCTGAGTTTTTCCAGTTCCGATTTAAAATCAATCGCCAACCGGGTCAGGACAAGTTCGCCCGATTTAGATCCCACGGTATTCACTTCCCTCTGCAGTTCTTGAATCAAAAATTCCAGTGTCCTTCCCCCAGGAGCTTTGGTGGAGACCAGTCCGCCTGCTTCCAAAAGATGGGCCCGAATTCGCCCCAACTCTTCCGTCACATCCCCACGATCTGCAGCCGAAGCAACCTCCCGAATAATCCGTTCAGGCTCCAACACAACTCCGGCCTCTCCTGCTAGTTCTTGAATCCGGGCACAGATTCTTGCTCCCTGTTTTTTCCTCATTTCGGAGGCCGCTTTTTCCATCCGGCTTCGGATCCCTTCCATCTTTTTTAAATGGATCCTCAGCCCCCGGACCATATGTTGCCCCTCCCTTTCCCTTGATTGGACCATCTTTTGCAAAGCGCTCCTTACACCCGCCAGAATTTTTCGGTCATCGGAAGACGAGACAGTTGCGGATGAATGAACCAACACCCCGGGCAACCCCAGCAGATCCGACCAAGAGGGAGAGCCGTTCACCCCTAGCTTACGACCGGCTGACTTGAGTTGTGCCGCATAGGAAGCTGCTTTCCGGAGGTCCAAACTTTTCCCGTTTTGGGGGGAAGAGGACTCCATTTGCAAAGACACTGTGACCTTCCCCCGATTCACCGTCTCGCCCACCTCCTCCCGTATTTGCCGTTCCAAACGAGCAAGGTCTCCGCCGGCGAAAACAATGATCTCCAACCCCCTTTTATTGACGGAAGAAACTTCGATGCGAATCCGGGCATGGGCAGCCGACACCTGCACCGAACCGAAGCCAGTCATACTGCGCATGTGAAAACCCTAAAGGGAAACCTTCCGCGACTCAAAACCCATTACCACTTAAAGAGACCCCCCACCCCTTGCAGGATGGCACTGGCGGGTTGGGTGGCCGCCCCCGCGGCACCCCCCGCCGCATTTCCCGTCCCCTGAAGAATGTTGGTCGGAGCATTCAAAAGAAGGTTAATCCCTCCTTCAGCCAACATTTTTCCGATGTCCATCTGCACCTTGGGATCATTCAATGTTCCGGTAATCCGGGCATCTCCTGGAATTTTTGTGTAATAGTCGTTACTGTTACCAACCAACTGGGTCATTGCCCCCTGCAATTGCCCGCTGCTCTGCATTGCTTCTTTGGTCAGAGCAAATCGCAATTGAAAATCCAATGCCTGGGAGAACCAGTTCAGCCAACCGCTCAGATTCGCCGAAAGTGCCGTTCCGCTGATCTGCAGATTCGGGACATTGACCCTTTCCCCTTGAAGGCTGAAGTTTGATCCCAGATCGTTGATCTCACTTCCCGCAATAAAACTCGAACCCAGCAAAGCCCCCGCCCCGTGGAGGGCTTTGGCCAAAGAGGGCAGCCGCTCCAAATGAGCCTGATAGAGCCGGAAACTGCCCTGCCCGGTTAGGGATCGCCGAAGTTCATCCACCGTCGGATTTGCCGCCTGAGCTGTTAACTGAAGATTAATCCACCCACCAATCGGTCCTTTCGCATCCTGAATCATGCTTCCCAGGATTGCCCCAAGCGGAAACCGGTTCATCACAACTTGAGCCCGCACCGGTTCCCCTTGCCGAGACTGCACTACCGAAGCACTGATGGATCCATCCTTCACCTGCACGGTTGAAGGCTCCAAAAGAATCCCATCGGGACCATACCGGAAGCGCGGCACTTTCACGGGCCCCACGGCAGCTTCATCCACAACGATCTGCTCCAAATCCACCGATAGATCGATACGGGTAGATTGGCTTTTTGCGGGAGGATTTTTTGGATCCGGTTTCGCATTCCACAACTCCTCCGTCTGGGAGAGCAACCCCCTCAGGTCGAGAACCCCCCCCTTGAGCTGTGCGCTGATTGAACCCGGTCGCCAACTCAATAGCGGAAGCTCCACAGGGTCGTCGCGATATTCCGTGAAAAGCATCCGGCCATCTTTCAGGCTGAAGTTTTTTGTCCGCTTGTCGTATTCGAAATCTCCTCCCAACCTCACCGAAATCGGCGCCAACTTCGGGTTTTTCTGCAAGCGGGCCTCCAGCAATGTGGCATCAAACGCTCCGCTTCCTCCATACTCTTCCGGTTGCCAAAAACCCGTGCCCAATATCAGATCACCATCCACCCAACGACTCGGCACAAGCCATGGATCGACCCCATACGCGATCCATCCACTGGAAATCCTTCCCTTCTCCCAAGCCAGTGCTCCCTGTTTTTTCCAGGAAAGATTATTAAAAGAAAGGTTTCCCATCCCTCCCTTGGCTGTCAGTTGAACTTCTGATAGTGATTGTAATCCGCTCTTCCATTCCACAATCCCCTGACTCTTGAGCTCAACTTGGGAAACCTCTCTCTTGAGGCCAAGACCCCCGGTGAGTTGGGTGATTTCCGTGCTATAACCGATTTTCCTCACCCCATCCTTTGGATCCGCCACTTCGGCGCGAAGCAAAAGATTCCCCCCGGAAACCCATCCGGAAAGTCCGGATAAGGTTTGTGCGGCCGTTGCCAGATTGATTTTGCCCGTGACCGCAAGAGCCCCGTGTTCATCTTTTTTCGCCCCAAGCTCGACCCAGTTTTGTCCACCCTGTCGGGTCACGAACTGCACTTTTTGAATGCTGAACTGCTGATCCTCCCCAAGATCAATTCCTGCCTGAAGGGTGACCTGATGATCCGTCAAATGGACTTCAGGCAAATCCACCGTCAGATCGGGGATCTGCAAGTCGATCTCGCCTTCCAAAAATCCTTTTTTTGGATCACTCCGGACCTTTAGAAAACCCGACATCGTCCCCAAAATGGATGTCTCTTTCGCTTGAGGAAAAATCAGCGGCCCCAACAAGCCGATGGGCCAACCCGTGTACTGCATCACTCCCGATGCCACTTCCTGTCCGCTCGGCTTCCATTCTTCCGACCCGACTTTTTCCAATCGCAGCGGCTTATCCAAGGTGGCTTGGATCGCATCGGTCCCGTCCCGGTGCTTGGCCTTCAACGCAAATTGATCCACGGAGAATTTTCCGGAACCCTCGGACGGCCAAGAGGCCTGGATACTTCCCTCCACTGTGGAAAAGTCGACCGGCCGGGGTTGGCCGGCCAAACCGGTCTCGACCGTAATGGCCCCCTGCAATTGGGCTTTCACCGTGTCCTGCCGTGCCAGCCGCTCGTATTCAAACCATCCCGAACCAGAAGCCTCCTGCCATTTCCAATTCGGAGTCAGAATCGTCAGGACCGGGACAAGAAGGGAGGATTCCGCACGATGTAATTCCAACCTGCCTTTTCCTTCTCCCGGATTTGCTTTCCATTCGAATGTTCCCTGCGCATCCAGAAGAACCTGCCCCCCACGATCCGCTTGAATCGAGATTGCTGGCAAACTCCATTTCCCGGAAATGTTTTTCAATTCCGAGGATGCGAGAGCTTTCCATGGATTGCCCGTATCTCCCGGCCAGCTCATGTTCTGCAGACGGAGAGAAATCAATCCGCTTCCTTGCTCCGCAAGACTCCCGGAAAATTCCAGATGCAGGTTGGCCTGGCCGGACTGCGGCCAGAGTTTTGCTCCGGACCATGCCTGGCCCAATCCTCCTAAGCCGGCCACCCCATCGCTCATCAGCCAACCCTCATTCTTGGTCCAATCCCACTCAGCCTTCAGCTTTGTTTGCAGGTCCGTGGGTTCACCTCCCTCCCACATTGCCGTCACAACCCCCTCGTCCAGTCGGATTTTTTCTGTCCCCAGAAGGCTCCCCCGGAAATCCAATGCGACGGAAGTGACATGCAGATCACCTCGAATCCAGCTACCAGACGCACTCATCGATCGGCTTTCAAGTCGACCTGTCAACTCCACCCCGGTCCCTTGGATCTTGGCCCTCCCATTGGCCGAAAGTTGCCCTCCTTTCACCTTTAACTTCTCTGGAGCGACCACCAAAGGAACGACCGCAGCCAATTCCATGCCACGCAAGGACCACTGCAGAACCGCCGACTCTTTCGACCCTATCTCTCCTTTTTTCTTCAAAGAAAACACCGTCGGACGATCTAACCCGACCTGCAAATCCTGGGGTTGCCCTTTTTGGCCGAGCATCATCTGGAGGTCCTCAATTTTTATGGAATTTTCCTCCGAGTTCCAGACTCCTGCCAATGAGGCAGAAAAATCGGATGGCGTAACGGGCCAAACCGGCCCTGAGGAAGAAAGAATCTGCACTCGATCGCCATCGAGACTCAGCTTTCCCGCAATCGCTTTTTTCGCTCCCCCTTCAAGATGAACCATACCCCCCAATGTTCCGCCCACCGACCTCACTCCTTTGCTTTGCAAGAGTGTTCCGGCAACACCAAGATCCACGGGATCCAAACGGAGATCCGCCGACCAATCACCTAACTGATTCCAAAAGCCGCTAGCGGAGGTGCTCAACTTTACTCCCCCGATCCCCTCCCATGATCCCTGTATTTTATCCATCTTCCAGTCCCCGGTTTCCTTGCGGGTGGCCATCCCCTCGAGCTTGAAGCGGCAGGGCACAATCAACTCAGCGGGGGACAGATCCACCACCGTGGCAATATCGGCGATCAAATCTCCAGTCCAATGGTCTCCGGAAATATCCGTGTTTTTAGAAATTTGCAGTGTGGCGGATCCTGACAGTTCCTCCTTGCCTGGTCCGTTCCAATCCAACTTTCTCAGCTTCGCTTGGATTTCCTTCGGGGTTCTGCCATCCCACCCTTTGGCTTGGGCTTCGACTCCGCCCAAAATCCATGCTCCACGATTCATTCGCAATCGACCTTCCGTGATTTTGACCGAAGCCTCCCGCAAGGTGAAGGGGAACGAGACGGGTCCGGAGCCTGCGGAGGAAGCCTTCCCCATCTCCAAATCAATCATCCCGAGCTCCAAATCAAGCCGCAGAATTTCCGGATGACCCAAAAAAAGACTGTATGGGTCGATCACCAGTTTCAAGGAATCAAGGGCTAGGCGGGACTTTCGGGCATCCACCGCCTCCAAATCCTGAATTTCCAGTTTCCCCAAAGGAGAAAGTGAGGCGTACCCCGCCTTGGCTTTCCATCCCGCCGCCCGGGCCGCCAAAGGGATTGTGATTCCACAAAAAACCTGCGGCTGAAACAAGAGCGTTGCCACCAACCCCATCGCCCCAACGACCCCCGAAAAGACGAATTTAAATAGTTTCCCCATACCCTTGTAGAAAAAGAATGCCCTAGCCGACTCTCCCCCGCAATCCCCGACAAGATCTCGCCTCTTTTCCAACTTCCTCTTTACTAAAAAGTACCTTTGAAGACCTCCCGTTTTCTCCTCCATCCAACCCGAACCACTGGATTCCTTAGTCAGACCTTCCACGCAACCCAAAGCGGTGACCCTCGCAAATATATCCTGAAAGTCGGGTCCGATCACCCCGTGTCCCAAAAGTTCTCCCGGCACATCCGCTCCTTCCAGCGTGAAGTCCTCGCCTATCAACTCCTCCACCCCCTGGGAGGAAAATATGTTCCCCGCTGCTTGGCTTCAGCCTCCGTTCCCGATGGATCCGATGGCTTACTCCTTCTTCAGGAGATCAACCCCTGCCGCACTGGAGACCAGATTCAAGGACTCTCCTTCAGGGAATTGTCCTCCGTGGCAAAATCGATCGGGGCTGTCCATTCACATTTTTGGAATTCAAATCAACTACGTAAGATCAAGGCCCTGCCGCTTCACCACTACAATCGGGCCCACGAGACCCGCAAACATGCCCAAGCATTTCTTAGGGACTGTAGATTCCTTCTAACGAAAAAGGATTTCAAACGAATCCTGTATTACCTTTCCACGATTGCCCAAGCCCTTCGTCAGGCCAAGAAGCGTCCCATCACCCTTGTGCACGGTGACCTGCGTGCCGACAACCTGCTTCTTACTCGATCCAAAGTTTTCATCGTGGACTGGCAGATTGCGGCCCGTGGTTTGGGCGCTTTCGATCTGGCTCGGGTGATCGGAGGAAGTTCTGCCCGTCCCCTCACGATTCGGGATCAGCACAAACTTGTGGGGTTCTGGCATCAAACTCTGCGGCAAGGGGGAGTCCGCGGTTACAATCTTTCAGATGCATGGCGTGATTATCGGATCGGAGTAGCCCTCACTCTTTCCATCCCTATCACGAATGGCCCAACCCTCGTCCAACTTTCAACCCGCGGACGCAAAATCGCCCGTTTAATGGTTCGCCGATTTTTCCAGAACGCAGAGACCATCCTCGGGATATGATTTCCCATCACGGGACCTCCAAGGGCACCCGCTTTGACTCAACTCTTCAATAAAAAGCGGGCGGCTTCGTTGACGTCCTTGTCTCCCCGACCTGAAAGATTCACCAAGATAATCTGATCCTTTTTCAACTTTGGAGCTTCTTTCATGGCGAAGGCCAGTCCATGAGCCGTCTCCAAGGCCGGCAAGATTCCCTCAATCTTCCCCAAGGTGGAAAAAGCATCCAGAGCCTCATCATCCGTCGCATAAGTATACTCGGCTCTTCCAATCTCCCTTAGATGACAATGTTCCGGCCCAACTGCGGCATAGTCCAAACCGGCCGAAACCGAGTGGGTCGACTCGATCTGCCCATCCGCATTCTGCAACAAAAACGATTTCGAACCCTGCAACACCCCCAACTTCCCACCTTGGAAACGGGCGGCATGTTTCCCGGGTTTGATCCCTTCCCCTCCCGCTTCCACTCCCACGAGCCGAACCTTCAAGTCGTTCAGAAAAGCATAAAAGATACCGATCGCATTGCTTCCCCCACCCACGCAGGCACAGATCACATCCGGCAGCCTTTCCTCGCGCTCCATCAACTGGGCCCGTGCCTCCTCTCCAATCACCCGATGAAATTCCCGAACCATATAAGGATACGGATGCGCCCCGTAAGCCGTACCGAGCACATAATGAGTCGTCCTCACGTTCGTCACCCAATCCCGCATCGCCTCATTCACCGCCTCTTTGAGTGTCTTCTGCCCCGCGGTTACCCCGACGACTTTCGCCCCTAAAAGCCTCATTCGGGTGACGTTCAAGGCCTGGCGCCGCATGTCCTCCTCCCCCATGTAAATCACACATTCCATTCCGTATCGGGCCGCCATCGTCGCGGTAGCCACCCCGTGTTGACCCGCCCCCGTTTCGGCAATAATCCGCTTCTTGCCCATTCGTCGGGCCAGAATGACCTGGCCGAGTGCATTATTGATTTTATGCGCCCCGGTATGAAGCAGGTCCTCCCTCTTCAAATAGATCTTGGCTCCCCCGCAATGTTGGGTCAGTCGTTCGGCAAAATAAAGGGGCGTCGGACGACCGGTGAAATCACGGCGCATCTCTTTGAGTTCATGCAAAAAGGCCGGATCCTTTTGGGCTTTCGCAAACTCTGCCGCCAACTCCTCCAAAGGGGCCACCAAGGTCTCCGGAACATACCTGCCCCCATATGCCCCGAAATGTCCCGAGGCATCCGGCACAGGAAGATATTCGCTCTTCGCACTCATCCAACGACTCTACCCCAAAAACCGCCCCGAAGAAACCCTGCTACTTTCCAAGGAATGCAGAGGGTTATCCCCTCAATTGCTTCAGGGCTTTCTCAGGGTC
>Ga0209189_1001503_pt1 | contig 17342 bp, 9 predicted proteins | sample C_130820_EF_Meta_FD_187308 | JGI IMG/M metagenome (GOLD analysis project Ga0209189, IMG submission 187308) | Freshwater microbial communities from Lake Croche, Canada to study carbon cycling - C_130820_EF_MetaG (SPAdes) (version 3) | ecosystem: Environmental > Aquatic > Freshwater > Lake | place... | reverse complement strand
CGGCAGAGTGTTCAAGGAATCTGATTGCGCCGTGAAGGCCCTGGCCCTGTACCCCCGAGCCATGCCCTTTCGCCGATCCCACTGGAGGCTTTCGAGGTGGACGGTGGCGCGTGCCTGGGGCCGGCTTCTTCTCGCTCCTGCTGCCCTGGCCTTCCTTCCCCTGGTCGTCGCGGCGCCCGCGATCGCGGCGGACAGCACCCGTTCCATGCCCGCCAACCGGGAGGGCGGCGGCAGTCGTGATGCCTGCCAGGCCCGCCGGGTGGTTCATCTGGTGCCGCTCTCCGATCGCTTTGCGCCGGGTGAGGCGCGTCGGCTCGCCGTCCTGGAGGGTTCGGCCCCCCGGCCAGCGCCCCTGCAGGTGCGGATCGGCTCACTGGGGGTCTGGACATTGCCGCCCGAACCGGTGGGCATTCGTGTGTTCACCATTCCTGCTGTGACCACAGAGCTGCTCTGGGAAAGCTCGCCCCTCTGCACATCGGCCCAGGATCCGATCGGAGCGCCTCCGGCGCGCTCCTGGCTGCTGCCCCGCAACGCTGCAACGGCCGATCAGGAGGCCGACAACCGGGTGCGTCTGCAGTTGCTGAATCTCACCCGCCTCTGTGGTTCCACCGTGGAGACCGCATCCCTGCTGCGGGCTTTCGACCTGGAGCACCTGGCCGCTTCGCTGCCGGCCCAGCTGCCGGTGCGCTGTGATCCGCTTGCTCAGCTCGCGCCGCTCTCCTCGTTGGTGCCTTCCGCCGAGCCCTCTTCCAGCAGCTCCCACACCTCCACCGCGGTGGAGCGACCGCTCAGGGGCAGCGTTCCCCAGCGGTTCCAGGGTCCCTGAATCGTGGCTCGCACATGGGCGAGGGTGGTTCCCGAGAGCAGAACCCGGCAGGTCGGTGATGGCCCCTGGTTGCGTTGCAGCCCTTCAATGCGTGCCGCGCAGTTCACCGTGTCGCCCACCACACCGAATTCCCAGCGCTCCGGTGTGCCCACCGATCCCGCCAGCACCGGTCCGGTGTGCACGCCGACACGCACCCGCATCGGCGGCAGACCTTCCGCCTGAAGCAGGCCATTGAGGGCAGCCATGGCCTGGCGGATGCCCGCCGCGGCCTGCACCGCCGCCAGCGCCTCCAGCTGGGTGCCCCGGTCGAGGGGTGCTCCGAACACCGCCAGCAGGCCGTCGCCGGTGAACTTGTTCACCAGCCCTCCCTGGCCCTGCACGGGCCCCACCATGGCCTCCATGCCCCGGTTCAGCCAGGCCAGCAACGCCTCGGGATCGAGTTGTTCGGCCACCTGGGTGAAATGCTCGATGTCGGTGAAGAGCACGGTGAGTTCGAGCTTGCGCCCCGGGAAACGGCCTCCTTCAAGCAGCAGTTCCCGTTGCCGCCAGAGCTCGCCCGCCACCGATGTGGAGGTGGTCTGCTGCAGCAATCCCTCCAGTTCCTGCCGCTGTTGCTGCTGCTCCTGAGCCCGCCGGGTCCAGGCTGCAACGGCCAGAGCCGCCAGGGCGGCGAGCGGCGAGGCTGCATCAAACCACCAGCCACTCGCCAGGCTCACCGCCGTGCCCACCACCAGCGCCCCGGCCGCGGCCAGCACGGTGAGCTGGCTCCAGCGCAGCCGGCGGATTCCTTCCCCCAGGCCGACTCCTGCCAGCGCGGCCGCCACCAGCAGCACCGTGTTCAGCCAGGGCGGCGCAGCCCTCACACCCAACGGCTGCCCCTGCTGGAGGGCGATCAAGGCCGCCAGCCGGTGGGCATGAAGTTCCACCCCCGAGATGCGCAGCGAACGCGTGGGTTTGGGACCTGTGAACGGCACGCGGAAGCCGTCCCGCAGGGATGGGGCCTGGCTGCCGATCAGCACCAGGGATCCCCGCAGGCTCCGCTCCGGGACCTTGCCGGCCAGCAGCGCCCGCAGGGACCAGGTGGGGAAGCTGCCCAGACGATGGAAGGCCAGCATTCGCTGCACACCGCCATGGTCGAGGCCGTGGTAGCCGCCGCTGTTCGTCTGCAGGGGATGGACCCAGGCCGGATCCCGCTCCAGGGCCTCCCGGAGGGGATGGCCGCCGTGGCCCACCTCCAGCATCCGCAGGGGCAGCGGCACCATCGCCGATCCCATGCCCCGCACGTAGAGCAGATCACGACGCACCACGTCGTCACTGTCCACCACCAGATCGTTGTAGGCCTGACGGTTGGCCGGAGTGCCGCGGATCGCGCCGATCCCATCCACATGGCTGAACACCGAGACCAGCCGTGGGTTGCGGCTGCTCAGCTCCCGCAGGGCGGAGTGGGCATCGCCAACGCCGATGTCCCGGTAGAGGTCGAGGCCAATGGCGGCGGCGCCGGCGCCATCCAGTCGTTCGATGGCCCGGAGCAGCAGGGCGTCGTTGAGGGGCCAGCCCAGCTCGCGCAGGTCCTGTTCATCGATCCCGATCACCCGTACCGGCGTGGTGGCGCCATCCGGAGCTGGCCTGAGCCGCACGGTGAGGTCGTAGAGGAGGAGATTGGCGGTCTGCACCAGGCGGCTGCTCTGCAGCACCAGGAGCACCAGGGCGGCGGCGGCGTAGGGCCCCAGCTGGTTGACGATCCGCCGCCACGGCAGGGCCTTGGGCGGGCGGACGGCCTGGGCCGATGGCCGCGTCGCTGGCGGGGACGGGGAGGCCATTCAGAAGCGGTAGCTGATCCGGCTGTAGAGGCCGTTGTTGAGCAGCCAATCCTGGAGAAGGTTGGCGGTGGAGCCCCCGAACTGGCTCACCCAGCCCAGTTCCATCAGCCAGTGCTGGCCCTGCAGCCAGCGCACCAGCACCCCGCCCGCTCCCACATCCCCGCTGAGCGTTCCCTCCTGGAGGCTGGTGCTGACGCGGCCGGCCCCGATGAAGGGCACCAGCTGGATCTCAGCCATCCCGCTTCGCCAGGCGCTCCAGCTGAGTTCCGTTTCGCCGAGCAGGCCGCTGTCGCCGCTGATCACCTGACCTGGTAGACCCCGCAGGCCGTTGTCGCTGCCGAGGCTGATCCCCATGGCGCTGGTGAGCGGTGCGAAGGCGTGCTGGGCCGCCGCCTGGAGGGTGAGCTGCCAGCGCCGCGCCGGGCGCCAGCTGCCGCTGAGTTGCAGGCCCAGCGCCCGGGACTGGCCGGGATCGATGCCGAAGTACCCCAGGATCTGCCGTTGCTCGGGGGTGCTGAGACCGGCCACACCCTGGAGGCCGTAGGCGCTCCCGCTCCAGCTGAGCCGTTCCCCCCGGCCCTCCGCCCCCAGACCGAAGCGAACGAACCCCGTGCGCAGCCAGCCGTCGCCGCCGGCCCCCAGCAGCAGTGGGAAGGCGCGGCCCCCGAGGTAGCCGTCGGTGCGGTTCACGCTCAGTCCGGCAAAGCCGAACCAGCGGCTGTTGAGGGTTTCGGCGAGGCTGTAATCCATCTGCCCCAGAACCTGCAGCTGGCGAAAGGAGAGATCCGGGCCGGGACCGTTGAGCTCGATCAGGTTGCGCCGGCTGGCGCCAAAGGCCCCGCTGATCTGGAGCCTCTCCCCCAGGGGCAGGGTGTAACTGAGGGAGGCCAGGCTGTAGCCCAGGTCCGGCTTGCTGTCGGTGTCCACCTCCCCGTAGAGGAGCAGGGCGTCGCCGGCCCTCACCAGATCGCCCTGCAGCAGGGTGGCCAGGCCCCGGAACTGACCGCTGCCCGCGCTGCCGTCGTTCCTGAGTGAGAGGTCGCCTTGAAGGGCGCGCCGGCCGGCGTCGACCGTGATCACCAGCACGGCCCGGGTGGGGTCGCTGCCGAGCCGGTTCAGGCTGGCCTGGAGGTTCGCCACCCCATTGAGGCGCTCCAGCTGGGCCACCCTGGCCTCCAGCTCGGGCAGGCGCAGCACCGTGCCCTGCAGGGGCAGCAGCAGGTTGCGCAGGCGCCGGTTCAGACGCTGGTCGGGACCCTCCACCCGCACTTCCGCGATCCGGCCTTCCACCACCTCCAGCAGGCCGGGCGCCGGTTCGGACCGCGTGTAGACCCGGGTGTTCGTGTACCCATCGGCATAGAGCCGGCTGCTGAGGGCCGCCGCACAGGCCTGGAGCCGGGAGGCAGGATCCGCGATGGCGGCGCAGGGGGTCAGGATGGCGCGAAGCGTGGCGGGGCTATAGAGCGTGAGGCCCTTGACCTGGGGCACAAGAAGCGGATCCGGGGAGGGTGCCGGTGCCTGCGGGTAGACGGGCTGGGGCGGAGCTCCTTGCGGCTGCTGGTCCGGCGAGCGGATCTCGCGCCGCGGAGGGGCGGCAGGCGAGATCCGCTCCGGCAGCGGGGCCGGCAGGCGGACAGGCCCCGGCTGCAGCGGCGGCGCGACCAGTTGGGCGAGCAGGAGCGGCAGCACTCAGTAGGTGGAGCCGTGGGTTTTTGGGGTTTTGCCGCCGCTTACGGGCACCGTGACCACCGAATCAATGGCTCCGGCGGGCAGGGCACGGCCATCACGAAGCACCAACTGGGCGATCACGGAACCGGGATTTTGTTTCGTGCCGTAAGGGTAACGGTCGTTGCGGTAGGCGGCCAGGATTCCCATCTGCTGGTGGTAAATGAACACCAGGCCCTGGTTAAGCGGGATCGGATCGCTGTTTCTCAGCTGGCTGTAGACCCGGCCCGCATTGCGGATGGAGCTCAAGGGGCGATCATTGAAGGTCATGGCGCTGCCATCCACCGCGATGATGTCGCCCCGATCGCCGGCGGTGCGGAGAAAGTTGCTCTCCATGCTCTGAATCAGGCGTGGCACCCCGGCAAAGGAGGGCACCTTGGACTCAACCTGCACGACCTTCCCTGGGAGCGATTGCGCCAGGGCTCTTGGACCTTGGATGAGGGCCGTCATGGTCTGCTCCAGCCAACTGAAGGCCTGGCTCAGGGCCGTGCTGGCCGCTCCCAGGCGTTCCCATGGCGCGAGCAGGGCATCGCGCTCCCGCACGGCGCTTGTCCAGAGACCGCCTCGCTTGAGGGCTATCGGCGTCGGGCAACTGGCCACAAAGCTGGCATCGGCGCCGGAGTAGGCCGGGTAGGGGGGCGTGAGGGCCAGGTTGCCCGGGGCCGCTGTGGCGGAGCTGAGCTGGTTGCCGCCCAGTCCTGGGGTGCCGAGGGCGGTGACCTGGAGGCAGCGGTTGACGTAGATCACCTCCGTGCCGATCGCGTTCAGGGTGATCGTGTCCGCTTCACTGGAGGGTGATTGGCGGAACACACAATCGGTTGTGTTGCCGCTGGGGCTGGTGCAGTTCGCCAAGTTGACAATCGTGGCGGGCTCATTACCTACCACGTAGGTGTCGTTGCCGCCGCCACCCTTGAGGTTGTTTTTGCCCAGGCTGCCGATCAGAATCTCGCCGCCGGCGCCGGTGCCCGCGGCATTCAAGGTCCAGCCACTGGGGCTGCGCAGGGTGATTCTGGATCGAAGGTTGTTGGCTGCGATCGTGATGGTCAAAGGCGAGTTAGAAGGAGCCGTGGCGGGATTTTGGGATGGTGCCCAGAAATAGGTGTCTCCCGTTAAAAATGTGGTGGTGTTGGTGGCGCACTTCGTGCCATCGAACTGGTTGCAGTATTGATTGGCGGCCTGCACCGGCGTGGCGATCAGGCTGGCGGTTCCCAGCGCACCCGCCAGAAGGACCGCGGGCATGCCCCTGGTGGGTTTGGGGGTCGGGTTCTGGCTTTGGTGCCTGTTTTGAAGGGGCGTCATGGCGGTGGGGCAGATGGGGAGGGATGGGGGGATGGGAGAAGAGGAGGCGGTCAAGGGCATCGGGCGTGGTCTCCTCACCAGGGGCTGCCGGAGAGGGTCATGCCGGCCCAGAAGTAGGGATGGCTGAGGCCCTCGGCAAGCCGCAGCCGGTCGCCCGGGGAGAGGCCGGCCACCAGAGGCCGGGCATCGGCCCCGATCAGGCGGTCGCCCTCCAGCCGGATGGTTCCGCGGCGAAAGGCCAGCCGGGTCTGCCGCAGGGCCTCGTCTTTGGGGAGGCCCCGCGCCAGCTGGCGGTAGAACTCCACGAAGAAGGCGGCGCTGGCGGCATCGTCCACGAACCAGAGGGTGCCCAGGGCGCTGCGGCTGCCGGTCCGCAGGGCCAGGCCCACCAGCCCCAGCTCACTCTGTTCATCCCCCAGGGCCGTGCGACAGGCGCTGAGGCTCAGCAGGTCAACGGCGCCCCGGCTTGGGCCCTCCCGAAGGGTGCGGGCCAGGTCCGAGAGGTTCAGATCACCGGTGGCGGTGTAGAGCCGGGCCACGGTGGGCCGCCCGCCCCGGAATTCGGCGTGGGTGGCCAGATGCACGCGGCTGTAGAGGTTGGTGCCGGCGGCGCGCAGCAGGCTTCGGTCGCTGAAGGCGTTGTCGAGCAGAAGATCGGAGCTGTTCTCCGCAGCGAGCATCTGCAGTTCCTGGCGCACCAGGGGCAGTTCGGCCAGGCCATTGGCAAAGCGGCTGCTGCCCGCCAGCAGCATCCGGCCGCTGGTGGGCTCGGCGCGGCTGGCCAGGGCGGTGAGGCCCAGGGAGGGGGTCAGGGTGAGGGCATAGGCATCCCCCAGGAGCACCCCAGGCGCCACCGGCAGGGCCGCGTAGGGAACCGCCTGAAGTCCCCGGTCCACGCTCAGGAGCAGGGCGGAGATGCCGTCCTTCTGGAGTGTGGGGAGCAGGGGTTGGAGCAGCAGCCCGGAGAGTTGGGAGGCCGCCGAACCGGCCTTCTCCAGGTCGGGCTCCTCCATGCGGCTGAGTTGCTGTTGGAAGCGCGCGATCAACGCTTTGAGGCGCGCTTCGGGCACCTCCACCCGCCATCCCTTCATGCTGCCCTGCGGCGGCAGGTACAACAGATCGAGGGCAGCGGTTCCGTTGCTCCCGGGGGTGAGGCTCAGGCGCACGATGGCGGGTCGGTAGGGCTTCGCCAGCTGCCGCGCCAGCCTGAGGCTCTCGCTCTCCAGCCGCTGCTGCAGCCACAGCGTGGTCGGCTGTTCTGCACTGGCCGCGGCCGTCAGCCCAAGGCCCGCCAGGGTGTCGCGCTGGCCCCGCTGCTCCGACTGGTCGAACGCCCGGCTCGCTGCCGCCCCATCCAGATCCGATAGGCGCGGGGAGGGTGCCGCGGGGGTGTTTCTTTCGCTTCGGGTGGCCTGCTGCCGCGGGCCGCTGAGGCTCTCGCTGGTTTCCAATGGACTGCCCGAGCCCGCCTGGGCCAGAGCCACCAGCGGGGCAGCCGGTTGATCCGGCGCCAGCCTGAAGTTCGCCGGAGCCACGGGAGCTACGGAGGCGGGAGCCAGGGGGCGGGGGGGCAGAGCGGCCGCCCGTTCCTGGCCCAGGACGGCCACCAGTTGCTCCTGGCTGGGATCGGCCTGGGTGGAGGAGGTGCCATCCGGGGCCACCGTCACGATCACCACCCGGTTGTCGGGAAGCACCACCACCTGTACCGAGGAGCGAGTCCCCCTGTCGCGACTGGCGCTGATCAGGCGCTCCAGCACGGGATCCTTCGCCGTGATCGGCCCCTCCGGTCCGCCGGTGGTTGGCGTGGTGGCGAGCGCCCCAGCACCGCTGCTCTGGCCGATGCCCGCCAGCAGGGTATCGGTGCCCCTCACCAGCTCGCTGCCCCGCAGGTCGGCCGGCGTGCGGGAGGACAGTGTGATCGTGCCGTTCTGGCCCCCATCCACCTGGCTGTTCCCCAGGATCAGCTCGGCCCGGCTCCAGAGGTCCGTCTGCCCCGGCCGGCCCACCGGCAGGGTTGCGGTGGGATCGAAGGGATTGGGGAAGCTCGGGGCGGCAGTGGGGTCGTTGCGGTTCAGCAGGCTGGAATCCTGCACCAGCAGGGCAGCAGATTCGGACCGGTTCACCAGGGTGATCCGCCCGCCGAAGCCCTCCAGACCCATTGGCTCAGCGGGTGCATGGCTGCCGGCATCCAGGAGGCTCTGGTTTCGGATCTGAATGCCGCCATCGCTCACCAGGGTGATCTGGGCCTGGGGGAATTTGCCGATCGGTTCGCCGGTGGGGGTGGAGAGGAGGCCCTGGTTGTCACCGTCGTCGTGGGCGTCGAAGAGAATTGTGTAGTCGCCGATGAGTGGATCGAAGAGAAAGGGGAACAGGGGGCCCTGCCGGGTATGGGTGAGCGCTTCGAGGCGGCTGTTGTCCACGCTGATCGGCTGCCCCGTGGCGGTGTTCAGCAGGGTGATCTCGCCACCGCTGAAAGGCATGAGGTTCTCCCAGTCGATGGTGAGGCCGTCGATGCTGGGGGCATGGCCGCTCTCCACGAACAGCTGGCTGCCTTTCAACTGGATCCCCCCCGCACTGGCGAGGCGGATGTCGCCCGAGCCGGCACCGCCCTGGGCCGAGAGGGTGGTGTTGTCGAGGTGAATGCCGCCGTCGGAGCCGGTGCCGCGGGCCACCAGGGCGATGTTGCCGGCCAGATTGTCGCTGGCATCGGCGCGGATGTGGCTGCCGGTGATCCGCACGGCCCGCCCCGCCTCCAGCAGCACGTTGCCGCTGGTCTCCACCAGGTCGATGGCCGTGGGGTCCGGCCAGGGCTCTCCCCGGCTGGCCAGGGCCTGGCGCAGGGAGGTGAGATCCTGGCTGGCCCTGAGCTGGCTGCCTTGGCTGATGCTGAGATCGGCCTGGGAGCGGAGATGGACCAGGGGTGTGAGGCGCAGCTCCGTGGCCGCCCCGCCCGGCTGGGAGGCGGGCGCCATCAGATCGGCCAGGTTGGTCACCTGGAGATCGAGGCGGCTGGCCTCCAGGTTGATGCCACCACCGGGCGCCGTGCTTTCCAGCCGGATCAGGCCCTTGGGGGCCTCGATCGTGGTCTTCACCAGATCCAGCGATCCCCCCACCACCTGCACCGAGCGGCCCTGCAGGGCGCTGTCCCCGAGATGGATGGCGCCGGCCTGCTGGCCGGGAATGGCGAGGGTCTGGAGGGTCACCAGGCCCCGTTGCCCCGGTTGGCCCGCGCTCACCTCCAGGTCGTTGAGGTCGAGGCGCTGCCCCTGCAGGCTCACCTCCTGGCCCGCCGAAAGCAGGCTGCCTGCCCCGGGCTTGGCCTGCAGCAGCGATTCGGGGGTCTGGATCAGCAGGGAGCGCTCCACCTGAATCCGGCCCCCATCGAGCACCACCGGCCCGGCCGCCTGCAGGCCCAGGTCGTGGAGCGTGACCAGGGAGAGGCTCGCTGTGCCGCTGGGATCTGGAATCCCGTTCAGGGCGGCCGCTTCCGCCGGCGTGGTGCGGAGCACGTCGAAGCCACTGCCCTGGCCCAGGTCAAGGCTGGTGGCTGTGCTCAGCATCAAGGTGTTGACGGGGGAGAAGCTGGCGCCACGGCCGAGCCAAATCCCACCGGGTGACAGCCAGAAGAGGTTTGCCGCTTCGCTCAGCGCCAGCGGCTTGTTGAGGAAGGTGCCCTGGGGATGGGTCACCCCCACGACCACGTTGGCGCGGCCGCGGTTGTCGATGCTCACCCCCTCCACCCCCTGGCGGGTGTCGAACTGGCGGAAGCGGTAGAAGGCGTTGGAGCCGGCGCCGATGCCCCCTTCCACCCGGCAGGTGCCGGCCTGGCAGCTGCCACCTTCGGTGCCATTCACTCGGGTGTTCAGGCCGCCGCCCACCACCTGGGCCATGGCAGGGCTGCTGAGCCCGCTCAGCACCAGGGCGAACAACCGCCGGCCCAGGTGCGGGCGGGCAACGGTGATGGGTCGGGGAATGGAAGCCATGGGTCCGGCACACAGCCAGGGGCCTGCAACCCGCTTTGGACCGAGGGCGGCACCACCGGCAAGGCCGAGCGGATGGCCTCGGATCGTTCGGTCGACCCTCAGGCATTCATTAGAGGCTTTCTGCAGCATCTCAGGTGTGATAAGAGTCACAACCTGGGCCGAATCGCGGCATCACGCTGGGACCATGGTTCCCGTTCCTGTTCCCTCCGGTGGTGCCGCCGCGCCCGATCTGGCCGGCTATGCGCTTTTCGCCGATCTGAGCGGGGAGCAGCGGCGTCAGCTGCTGGAGCAGCACCGGATCCTGCGCTTCCCCGCCGGCCGGCCCCTGCTGCACGAACAGGATGACGGGCAGGGCCTGTTTCTGTTCCGCCAGGGCATCGCCAAGGTCCGCAGCATCGATGCGGAGGGCCAGGAGGTGGTGCTCTCCCTGCTCGGGCCGGGGGATCTCTGCGGTGAAATGGCGATCCTGCAGGGGGGGCGCCGCAGCGCCGATGTGATCTGCCTCACCGATTGTGAGCTCGTGCTGCTGCGGGTGGGTCCCTTCCAGGCCCTGCTCCACCGGGAGCCCCGGCTGGCCTTGGCCCTGGCCCGGTTGGAGGCGCGGCGGCTCCAGAGCCTGAACCGGCGCTTCGTGCGGCGTGAATCCAGTGCGGCGGCCCGCCTGCTGCAGGTACTGGAGGACTTGGCCACCCGCACCGCGCCGGAGGCGCCGCCCACCGCGACGATTCCACCCCTGCCCCAGCGGGAACTGGCGGCTCTCTCGGGCCTGGCCCGGGAAACCACTTCACGCACCCTGGTGCGGCTGAAGCGCCAGGGCCTGGTGGAACAGCTGCCGGGGGGGCGATTGCGGCTGGTGGTGGCTGGCCAGGACGCGCAGGTCTGACGACGCGGCCCCATCCGGTCCCCTTCCCTAGCCTGAACCTGGCCGCGAACTCCCCTGGCCGGAGCATGACCAACGGGCCCGATCCAGTTCACCCCCCAGCTGTGGTGCCACCACCCCAGGGCAGCGACGACAGCGGCGACGCCCTCGTGGGCATCCTTGGCGTAGCCACCGCCCTCAGCGGGGCGGCCGATCTGCCCTCGTTGCTGCATCTGATTCTGCGCACCTGCCGTCAGCTCACGGCCAGTGATGCCGGCAGCATCTATCTGGTGGAGCGTGCCGATGGCCGTCCGCAGGCGGCGCCGGTGGCATCCCCCCAAGAGCCGGACGGCGCCGCGACCGCCCGGCTCTGGTTCGCCGCCTCCCAGAACGCCAGCCTGGAGCAAAGGGCCGGGGCGGAGGGCGCTGCCGCAGGCCTCGCGCCGGCCACCGTGGAGGAGCGGCTCCTGAACATCCGCTTTCCGCTCACGCCCCGCCGGCTGGTGGGCTGGTCGGCGCTCACCGGCGAGGTGCTCAACATCGCCGATGTTTACGCCCTCGATCCCCAGCTTCCCTATGGCTTCGACGCCAGCGTGGACCGGGAGCTCAACTACCGAGCCGTGTCCATGCTCACGGTGCCGCTGCGTTCCACCACGGGCGAGGTGGTGGGGGTGCTGCAACTCATCAACCGTCGCAGGGCGAACGATGGAACACCGCTCACGGCGGCCAACGCGGTGGCCCTCACCCGTCCCTTCGATGCGATTGACCAGCGCCTGATCGAGGCTCTGGCCAGCCAGGCGGCCGTGTGCGTGGAACGCACGCGGTTGATTGAGGATCAGGCGCGGCTGGTGGAGGCGATCATCTCCCTGGTGGCCGGCGCGATCGACGCCAAGAGTTCCCACACCGGCGGCCACTGCGCCCGGGTGCCCGAACTGGCCATGATGCTGGCCCGCGAGGCCGAGGCGGAGGCCCATGGGCCGCTGGCCGCCTTCCGATTCACGACGGAGGCCCAATGGCGGGAATTTCGGATCGGGGCCTGGTTGCACGACTGCGGCAAGGTCACCACACCCGATTTCGTGGTGGACAAGGCCACCAAGCTCGAAACCCTCCACAACCGCATCCACGAGATCCGCACCCGCTTCGAGGTGCTGCTGCGCGATGCCCGCATCGCCCGGCTGGAGGGGGAGCTGGCCGGCGCCGACCCCGAGGTTCTCGAGCGGGCCTTTCAGCGGCGCAAGAGCGAACTGGAGGAGCAATTCGCCTTCGTGGCCGCCTGCAATGTGGGCCAGGAGGCAATGGAGCGGGATCGCATCGAGCGGCTGCGCCAGATCGGATCCCAGCGTTGGTTGCGTCACTTCGATGACAGCCTGGGCCTCTCCTGGGGGGAGTTGGAGTTGCGCCAGCAGCCGGCGGCTTCCGTGGATTCAGCCGTCGAGCCCGGCGGCGATCAGGCGGCCGATGGCGTTGGCGGGCTGGAGCAGCCGGTGCCGGAAACACTCCTGGCGGATCAGCCGTGGCACCGCATTCCCCGCCGTGAGGCCGACATCCCCGACGCCTGCCATGGCTTCAGCATGGTGGTGCCGGAACTGCTGTACAACCATGGCGAGCTGCACAATCTCAGCATCGTTTCAGGCACGCTGAATGCCGAAGAGCGTTACAAGATCAATGAACACATCATCCAGACCGTTTTGATGCTGGAGGCCCTTCCTTTGCCCGCGGATCTGGCCCGGGTGCCGGAATATGCGGGCACCCACCATGAAACAGTCACCGGTACTGGTTATCCCAAGGGGCTTAAGGGCGATGAGCTTTCCATCCCAGCGAGGATCATGGCGATCGCCGATATCTTTGAGGCCCTCACCGCCCCAGACCGGCCCTACAAGAAGGCCAAAACCCTCTCCCAGAGCGTGGCGATTCTGGCCGGGTTCCGTGATCGGGGCCACATCGATGCCGATCTGTTTGCGCTGTTTCTGCGTCGCGGTGTGCACCGGGCCTATGCCGAGCGCTTTCTGCGGCCTGAGCAGATCGACAGCGTGGATGAAACGGCCTATCTGCGCTGATCAGGTCCCGATGCCGTCCCGGCTTCTGGGGGTCCCTGCAGTGCCGCCCGCACCGCCAGCTCGAGGGCCTGGGCCCCGCTGAGCTGACAGCCGCGAGTCTTGGTGGGGCGCGCCTCGGTCATTGCTGCGACCGACAAGCCGAGAGAACCGCGAGAGCAAGCAGCGGTGCAGATGCAGCACCAGCAAAGCGGTGTTTATGACATCCACAGAACAAGCTATCTACACTCACGGGCGGTGCGATTGCCGCCCAGTTGTTGACAGTCTGCTTTTCCGCATGGAGTCCGTCGCTGTGACCATTCCGTGCGGATATGCTGCAGGACACTCGGGCCCGCTTCAGGCCTAATCCATTAAAGATGCAGCTCGTGAACGTCTTGTCGGAGCGAAAAGCTCATCTGCTCCGCTGGATTCTTCTCGCTGGCTGGGCTGGCCTGATCCTCACGATGCTCGTGCCGGGCTGGGATCCGTGGCCTTTTGATTTGGATCACTGCCCTGGTTTGCGCGATTGCCATCACCATGAGGGCAACCAGATGTTCTGGGGCGTTGTGGTGCCGCTTGGGGTGCTGATGCTGGTGTTGATGAGCCATGAGCTTTGGCGTCGCATCTGCCCCCTGGCGTTTGTTTCCCAGCTTTTCCGCGCCCTTGGGCTGCAGCGCACGGTGGCTGGCAAGGGTGGTCGGCGTGATGTGGTGAAAGTGGAGGCCAACTCCTGGTTGGCACGGCATCACGTTCAACTGCAGTGGGCATTGTTCATCACCGGGCTGAGTTTGCGCTTGTTGGTTGTCAACAGCAATCCTCTGGCCTTGGGTTTGTTTCTTTCCTTGACCCTTCTGGCGGCGTTGGTGGTTGGGTGGGCTTATGCCGGCAAGGCCTGGTGTCAGTATTTGTGCCCGATGGCCCCGGTCCAGACCCTCGTCACCGGTCCGCTCAGTCTGTTCGGGAGTCCATCGCAGTTTCAGACCAGCTCACCCTTGACTCAATCGATGTGTCGCAGTGTCGGCACCACAGGGAAGGAGTCCAGTGCTTGTGTGGCTTGTCAGTCGCCTTGCATCGATATCGATTCAGAGCGAACCTATTGGCACAATCTATTTGGGAAGCCTGGATTGACATGGGCTTGGTATTCCTACCCGGGTCTGGTGATCAGTTTTTTCTTGCTGATCCAGGATGAATCGCGCGGTGGTGTCGATTACCTTCGCAGTGGTATGTGGGCTTACGACACTAAGGCGGTGTCGCTGCTGTTTATGCCGTTGTCAGGAGGCTTCACGCTGGGGCTTCCCCGCCTGCTCACCTTGCCGGCGCTTCTTGTTTTGGCCGCTTTCATTTCCGTGGCCATCTTCAACCTTGTCGAGCGATTCTTGTTGGCACGCTTCAGCGAAGCGATGCCTGAAGAGCGCTCGAGGGAACTCGCGCGTCACCGAACCCGTTTATTGGCAACATTTCTGGCCGTCAATGGCTTTTTCTGGTTTGCCGATCCCTCGCTAGGAGCGCTATCGGGATTGACTGGTCAGTTGATCCGCTCCGTGGTGCTCGGTGTGAGTGGCATGTGGTTCTATCGCGGCTGGTACAGGGAGCGCAGCTCCTATAAGCGTGAGAGCACAATCAACAGCCTCCGCAAGCAGCTCGCAAAGCTGTTGCCTGATCTTGAGCAGCACCTGGAGGGGCGCAGCCTTGCAGAACTTTCGGTGAATGAGGTGTATACCCTTGTCAAGGTTCTGCCGGCCCAGCTTGGCAAGACCAAGCGGCAGATCTATGGATCCGTGCTGGAAGATCTGTTCAGTTCTGGACGTCTTGAGCGTGCTGAATCGTTGGTACAGCTTGAGGAGCTCAGGCAGTCCCTGGGGCTTGTGGATGAGGATCATTACGCCGCGATTCGCCAATTTGCCGTTGGCGATCCACGCATTCTCGATCTTGATCAGCTTCAGCTGGACAGCCGCAGCCTTCGACAGCAGGCTGCCAGTCAGGCGCTGGAAGATCTTCTTCACGGAAGTGGCAATCTTGGCTCAGCCCTTGCTAACCCACGTCAGCAGGAAGCCCTCGAGAGAATTCGCCGTCAATTCGGTCTTGATGATCTCAGCTGGAATGAGACACTTGCTCAATTTGGTCCGGGATCTAATTTTGCTCTCAATAATATTGAACGTGAGATCACGGTTCTTAGCCAGCAGCTTGTCGCTCGACAAAGCCTTGCTCGGGCTGCGGAGCAGGAGCCATTGCTGAATCCGTTGCTGCCGGTGATGGATCGCCGCATCGGTAGCTGTTATATCGCCATCCAGCAGAGCATCACTGCTCATCCGGAAAATCAATCCATGAGTGCCGCATTGGAGCGGCTCTTCCCTTATTTCCCGTCCACGCTCCTGGTTGAATTGCATCGTGGTGATCAATCCTTGATGCCCTCAGAGCATCACGCTGAAATCGCTGCTCTTGGCGACTTGCCCGATCCTGCCGATGTGATCGATTCGCTTTGGAACGATCCAGATCCTGATACGGCCCGTTGGGTGCTTTGGGTTCAGGGAAGGCGTTCTCCCCAGCGCGCTGAAGCGCTGATGCGACAGGCAAGGCCTGATGGAGCCAGTGCCATGGAAAACACCTTCCTCCTCGATAAAAGCCCAGAACAACTGCAGCTGCTGAGGCGCCTGCTCAGGGTTCCCCTGGTGGCGGGCCTCTCACCGGCGGCTCTCTTCAACATGGTGCGCTGGGGTCAGTTGCGGCAATTGGAGCCCGGTGCCTCGTTGTTCAAGGTTGGTGATCCTGCGGATCTGGTGGCCATTCTTCTGGAGGGTCAATGTGTTGTCTTGCGTGGTTATTCCGATGCTGGGGAACTCACAACCATGACCAAAGTTCGTGCTGTTCAAGCGGGTGAGCCGATCGGAGAGGTTGCCTTTTTTGCCGACCATAGCCGGAAGGCGGAGGTGAGGGCCGATGGAGAGTCGGTGCAGTTGCTCGTGTTTTCTGTGGAGCGATTTGAAAGCCTGCTGCAATCCTCGCCAGAATTCAGCCGAAGTCTGCTGCGGCACATGGCCATTCGCATCGAAGATCTCTACGGCAAGCTGGCTGTTTCCTCCAGCATCCAGAAGGTTGCCTGACTTCCTTTTGGCAGCCCATTCGCGGAGGCCTCACCGCTCTGCAGGGGGGCCTGGCGGTGGTCACCACGGCGGCCCTGAAGCCCTCCGGCAACCCCGCTTCTTCGCTGCCGCCGCCGGTGAAGCAGGTGCTGAATGGCTCCACCGTCCTGATCGCTGTGCTGATTCGTATTCCCTCGCCAGGGGCGGGCCTTGTTCCGCTGGTGGCGGCCCTGAGTTCTCAGGCGGGGCGACGCGGCCGTCCGCGCCATCTTCGCCACGGATCTGGTGGCGAAGCAGATCGCCCTGGAGGTGATCCAGACCGGTTTCCGGAATCGGGGCCCCATCGATGCCGATCCCGTTGAGCTGCTCCTGCGCTGTGGCGTGCACCGTGCCGATCACAAGCGCTTTCTCCTTCAGGAGCAGAGCGACAGCGGGGACGAAACGCTCTAACTGCTCTGATCACGGCCCGATGCCGTCCCGGCTTCTGGGGGGGGCTGCAGCGCCGCCCGCACCGCCAGCTCGAGGGCCTCGGGGTTGCCGCGGTTGTCGATGCGCCGTTCCGCCAGCGTGCGCTTCCGCGCCAGGGGCCACTGGGCGGCGATGCGGGCCCGCGCCTCGGTCTCGCTGAGGTGATCTCGCCCCATCAGCCGCTCCAGTTGCTGCGCTTCGTCGCAGTCCACCAGCCACACCTCGCTGCAGAGGGAGTCGAGCCCGGTTTCGAAGAGCAGCGGCACCATCAGCACCACCGTGGCGGCCTGGCCGAGTCGCTCCAGTTCCGCCGAGAACCGTTGCCGCACCAGCGGATGCACCAGCGCCTCCAGCCAGCGGCGTTCGGCAGGGTCAGCAAACACGAGCCGCCCCAGGGCGGCCCTGTCGATCGCGCCGCTGGCCTGCGGGTCGGGGTTGGGACCAGCGCCACGGCCGCTGTCGCCGGCCTGTTCCGTTGGTGGTTGTTCTGCCTGCCACCGCACCCTCTCCCCGTAGCGCTCCAGCACCGCCTGGGCGCCGGGGCTTCCCGCCGCCAGCGCCTCACGCGCGAAGTGATCGGCATCGAGCACCGGCAGGCCATGGCGCTCGGTCAGCAGGCGCGCCACCGAGCTCTTGCCGGTGGCGATGCCGCCGGTGAGTCCGATCCGCCGTTGCCGGCCCGACCAGCGGGGGCGGTTGAGCTCCTCCAGCCGGGCCGGCGGCCCCAGCTGCTCCAGCTGGAAGGTGTTCCCGTAGCTGGGGGTGGGTCGCTCTGAGTAGAAGCGACTGCCCGTGGGCGGGTGCAGGCGCTGGCTGAGGCCAGCCAGCCGGCTGCGCAGCCTCAGGGCCAGAAGCACTGCCCTTTGCAGCGGTTTGGGCGGTTCGGGCCAGCCCAGGGCCGCGGCTTCTGGAGCGCTCAGCAGGGCCCCCAGCACCTGGCCTAGAGCTGGCCGCAGCAGGGCTGGCCAGTCGGCCAGGAGCATGGCGAGGGTGGCGTCGGCGATGCGGCGGTTGCTGGCGGCGGAGGTGAAGGCCTCGGCCTCGAACCGCCGGTTGAAGGCCACGAGGTCCGCCAGGCTGGCGGGAATGGCGGCGATGCCCATGCGCTCCCCCACCAGTCTCCAGAACCGGAACAGGGCCTCCTCCTCCACCGGGGTGAGGGCCCGCCAGCCGTAGCGGGCCAGCCAGCGGATCGGCTCACACACGAAGGTGGAGAGCACATAGAGGTAGTCGCGATCGCTGATCGCGA
>Ga0209189_1001502_pt1 | contig 17353 bp, 19 predicted proteins | sample C_130820_EF_Meta_FD_187308 | JGI IMG/M metagenome (GOLD analysis project Ga0209189, IMG submission 187308) | Freshwater microbial communities from Lake Croche, Canada to study carbon cycling - C_130820_EF_MetaG (SPAdes) (version 3) | ecosystem: Environmental > Aquatic > Freshwater > Lake... | reverse complement strand
ATCATTTTCAATGTCAACACCCTGTACAACGCTGTTAAGGTTAAACTTCCAAGTTGTGCCAGATGTCTTGTTTTTATCAGAAACAAATTCTCTAAAATAGAGAGGAATTGTTTGTACATTTAACTGACCCTGTTGTGTAGGCTGTACGTGAATAATAGCAGGATTTTTAACAACAAGATGATCTGCTGTACTCTCTACGTGTTCAGCAAGAAGGGTTCTACCAATGTGATCTATAAAAGTAATAATTTTATTCATGTAGTTATATTAATAGTTTTTTTATAAAAATCCACTTAATTTTTAAATTTAAATTGCAGATCACTTACAATTTTACCTACTAACTCATAATTGTTTTTGGCCATAAGCTCTTTTATTTCATCTTCGTTTGATTGTTCTATAGTCCAAAACATAACACGTCTCTTATTATTGCGGAAAAAATCCTGTAGAACAGCTAGCTCTGAGCCTTCAATATCTAGAGAAAAATAATCAATTACTTCAGGTGCATTATACTTGTCAAGTAATGTATTGAGAGAGATGCATTTGCGTGTTTCAGTTTTTTCTACCGGGTTATTTTTACCTTGTGGCCAAAATCCCTGAATATGTGATTCTAGATGATTGAACACATCGACATTAGCTAAGCTAGTAAAGACAACTTCTTCATCATCTTTTAAAATAACATTATTGTCACATATACAACTACGGTTTTGTTTTAATTTTTCGAATGTATTAAGATTTGCTTCAATACAAATTCCTTTCCAGTTAAACACTTTTTCAAGTAAGTATGTGTTACTTATAAAGACACCATCACCAGCAGCTAAATCAACAAAATATCCTTGTCTTTTTTTAGATTTTAACACATTCTCAATATAAAATTTGTCTTGCCCGTGCTGGCTGAAAACATTGAGATATTTGCAATTTTCCATTTTATTTACTTACATTGTTTGTATTTTATGCAACATTAAGCGCTCAACAAATCAAATAAATCTGTCTGAACTTGTGCTCCTGGTGAAGTTAATTTCCAGTTAACTGCTTCATAAAATCTATCCATTACAGAATAAACAATCTTTTCAAACATCTTCTCTCTATCAGGCTCAAACGCGTCAACGAACTCTTTTGGAAAATAATATTTGTATCCAAGAACAGATATGCCGTACTTATTGGGTTGCATGACATAAAAAAATCTAACCTTATCACCTGAACCAATCTTTTCGTACTTCTTGTCAATCTTAAATTTATTGAGAAGTAGATTATGATAGTAAGCAGCTTTCACATGAATAGGCATATGCTTTGCAGTTGAAAAATTCTCACATTGAGCAGCATATTTTTCAAAACCTTTGCACCCCATAACAAATGCAATTTCATCAACAGATAACTGCTTAAATAAATCATATGTTTCAGAGAAAACTTTATTTGTTTCAGTATAATTTTTAGTCATTAACATGGTTTCAATAATTCGCTTAACATGTGGTTTAATAGCTTTAGGCATTGTTGTTCGAACAACTTCTACACCAGTATACTTAAACTTGTCACAAGGTATACCTTCTTCATCAAGAATATGCAGGACATAGCGTTTTTTCTGCAAAAAAAGACCTGCATCTGCAATAGCTTCTCTCTTGAACATTAATCTGCAATCTTTTGAATTGAGCGAACTGGTACCCCATTCTTTGATTTTTACATTTAGATAGTCTTCAATATCTTGTACTTGCTTATAATATTCATCTGTAACTTTGTCATTCTTATCTAGCATTTTTATGCCTGTTTTCTTAATGAGCTGCTTGATGGAGATATAGCTTGAATCTGTGTCATTGTAAATGATAGGGTTGTCATTTGTGATATCATCGTCTGTTAAATTGCCTCTTTCTTTAATATAATCAATAAGCAGCTTGTTTGATTGCTTGATAACTGCTTGACCTGTGAGAGTAATAGATTCAGCAAGCTCATCATCACCAAGCGGACTATGCTTGTTGCCAAAGTAACCATAGATTGTATTGATTAAAATCTTGATAGTATGTTGCTGTATGTTGAGATTATCAGATAAATTTTTTGTCTTGGAATACTCAGGGTCATCTTTCTTTAGGAGGGACAATTTTCTCTTTACTGTTTTGAGTTGTTTTTTGAGAATAACACGCTTCTCATAATAATGATCAACTGTTTCTGGTATAATACCTTTTTCTTTTTGTGAAAAAAGAACTTTTGCCTTTGATATAGCTATTTCTTCTTTTTTAATAAATTTTACAAAATTATCAGTTGTCAGTGTGAAGGTCTGTCCATTTACATGTTTTATTGTTACAGTAGTATCTGTTTTTTCTGTTATGACGCCTACTTTTGTTTCAGGTGATAAGTTTAATGTGATCATCACATTAGGATATAGACTGTTTGCATCAAAAGAGACAATATTTTCTTGAAACCCTTTCTTTGGCTCGCCAACATAAGCACCAGCATTTTGCTCATCACTGTCTCTGCCCTTATTGAAAGTCGGGATTCGCAAATTACGGTGACGGGCTCTAATAGCTGCTAATCCAGTAATAACAGATAGTGATCCCAGTGCGCCTTCAAAAGTAGTAAGACCAGCATATGCTATCATTCTTAACAACTGAAGGTACTGAAGCTTTTCTTCTAAGCGAATAAGAAGATTAACGTCTTGAATATTATAATCTACAAACAATTCCCAATTTTCATCTGCAAGACTTGCAAGATTTGTGTCACCATAATCAATCTTATTTTCACCTAATTCAGTTTCACCAATAGAATCCAATTTATATGATTCGCGCAATACAGGACAAAAGCGTTTGTAGATGTCGAGATAATCGACACAAGATACACCTTCAATATGCCAGTGAACTTGTTCTTTACCAAATTTTCCTGTGAAAGTTATTGGTCTAATATTACCTACAGGTGATAATCTTTTTGCAGCATCTTCACCTAATATCCTGGTTATACGATTGACAATATAGGGTATGTCAAAGAATTCAGAATTCCAGCCAGATAAAATATCTGGGTAGTCAGACTGAAAATACTTTAGAAACTTCTCTAAAAGCTCTTTTTCAGTGCTACATTTAAAATAAAGACCATTATCATTCTTCTTTGAATATGATTTAATGCCCCATGTGATAAACTGTTTTTTAAGTGAATCATAGACTGTGATAATATTGATAGGATGCTGTGGATCGCTAGGCACAGGAAATTCATCTGGGCTATATGTTTCAATATCTATAAACAAAACACGTATAGGATATTTGCTGAATTCCTCTTTCTCATTGTCTTGCCAATATGTATCAATTAGAAATTGTTGCTGTACGTTGAGATTTTCAAAAACTCTCTCTACTTTATTATCTTTTAAGAAGCGATATCTTTCAGCCTGGTTTTTAAATCTCTTTTTCTTTAATTTAGTATTAAAGATGCTGTATACATCTTCTTTGTTGTTTGTCTCCAGATATATATACGGTTCAAATGTTGTATCATAAGCAACCCGGTTACCACTTGCATCCCAAGTAAAAAGACGTATGCACTGATCGCGAGGTATATATGCTACATTCCTAAACACAACAAAATTATAGAAGAACTTAAAAAATTATCAAGGATTAACAGTATTCAAATGTTTTCTTTCAGGTGACTTGTACGGAAAATTATAAAGCTCAACATATTTGTTAATATTTTCTTCGTTTTCTAAAAAGCGAGTTTCAGCAACTTTTCTGGCTTTAGAACAAATGTTCATATATTTGCCTTTCTTAGATAATGTCTCTTCAACCTGATTAATCATCTCGTCACCTGTCTTGAACTTGATGGGTGCTTCCTCATAAGTGCACAGATCTTGGCAAGCTATTGGTATGCCGTAGCAACAAGCTTCAATATATTTTAAATCACTTTTTGCTTTATTGAAAGTACTGTCTTGCAAAGGAGCAACCATCATGTTGCATTTAAGATTATAAATTTTTTCTGGATAATTGTATAAGCTTGCCCAAGGATGAAATTCTATTTTACCAGAGCGAATATAAGGATTGAGTCTAAGAGGAAATGCGCCTAGGAACACCCATTGAAATTTATCCACTGTTTTGGCAATGATATCAAACACATGAGCAAAGTCGTCGTTCTGATTCACTCTATTATCAACATCAAAATGAGCTCCTGAGCCAGCATATAAAATTCTTGGCTTTTTTTCATTCAAATCATAATTTTCTGAAATGCGTTTTTCATTGTAAAAATTACCCATCCACCATTTAGGTGGGTAATTAGGAATTACAGTTACATTTTTATTGTTTGTTTTGCTCTTATAATAATCGCGCATAAAATCACATGTAACTGTAATTTCATCACACATTTCCATAATTTCTTGGCAATTTTTTCTAATACTAGGATCAGTAAATGCAGGCTTAAATTTATTATAATCTGGAATATCTTCACTAAAAACTAAGTCATCTATTTCATATATAATTTTAAATCCTAATTCTTGTGAAATGCGCTTTAAGTGTCTTACAAATTCTAATTGATGACTTGTTGCTTGTCGCTGGATTCTAACAGTTTTTACTCCCCTATAGTAATTAGGATCTAATACCATTACTGTACTACCATGCACAATCATTTTCTGATGTGCATTGAGAAGATGTTCTGGCCAAATCATTCTCCAGAAACCACAACCACTATAATCAGCATAATAATTTAAAGCTCGATTTAAATTTAATTCTGGGGGAACAGGCAATTGAGGCTGAGGAGCTATTGGTTGCGACACATTGAAGGCAGGAGCAAAAGCTGGTGCAAAGGGGGAAGCAAAAGGTGACGCAAACATGGCTTATATATTAACTGCTATATTCAAGATAATCAACTTTACGAGTAATGCCATTACTCTTCTCTAAGAAAATAATATCTCCTGTAGCAGCTTTAATGCTTTCTTTACGGTGACTTATGACCATGGCACATTCATTAAATTTCTCAACTCTCTCTTTTAGTATACCGATGACCAATTCAACACCTTTTTCATCTAGTGATGAATCAAATAACTCATCATATATGGAAAAGTTGAAAGACACATTGCCTTGAAGGCGTCTAATATCCATGAAAGCAAATAAACAAGCCAAGTCAACATTCTTGCGCTCTGCACCACTAAAATTGAAGTAAGAACAGTCCTTACCTTTGTCATCAACAATTGTCTCTTCAAAGTATTCATTAAAAGTACAAACACAATTAGCATCCATCTTTTTGAGGTAGTAGGCTAATCTTGTATTAAAGATTTGTAATATCTTTTTGACAATAAAAGATTTAACTCCTTCTTCAGACATTATAAACTTAACTGTATCGAGCTTATTTAAGTTTTGCTTTATTTCATCAATTTGTAATTTAGATTTTTCTTGCTTTTCTCTGCTCTCATTTATGAGATTATCAAAATTAGTATCATTGTTTTGTATCTCTTTTAAATCTATATCAAGCTCTTTTTGCCATGAATTCAATTGATTGAGTCTAGATACCAGTGAGTCTTTCTCTTGGTTTTGCATTTTTATTTCATGAATCTTATGTCTTGTGTTGTCGGTTTTTTCTTGCAGTAATATCTTTGCTTGTTTGTATTTCTGTTCACTAGCTTTTAATGTTGTATTGTCATTATAAAAATTGTCTATCTGTTCTTGTATTTTCTTTTTCTCTTCTTTGATATGCTTCTTGTCTTTATCTTCTATAGAACGTAAGCACATGGGACAGAGATCAGCATCTGTACCAACATTTTTAATTTTTTTCTCAAGTTCAGATATTAATGTGATATTAGTAGTAATATCTTCTCTTAGCTCATTAATTTTTTTATCTGCCTTTTCTATCTTAAAATTGATTTCTTCTATAGATTTATCTAAATCATCTATGTTTTTAGTAGAAAATGTTTCAATACGCTCGGTTATTGTTTTTATTTCTTTCTGATTACTCTCTTTGCGTGATGTGTATTTTTCTTTTTTCCTATCTCTTTCTTCTATTAACTTATCTTTTTGTTTTTCAAGAGATATCAGGTTAGTGCTCATTTCATCATATTTTGCTGACAGAATATTAAATGTATTTTTCTTTTCATTTAGTTCATTCTTAGCTTCTGTAAGCATTGAACTAAAAATAGAAAGATTGAAGATATCTTCAATAAATTTGCGCTTTTCTTGCTTCTTCTTAGCCATGAAAGGTATTGTATTATTAAGAGTCATAATAACACAGTTTTGAAATATTTCAGGTGTACAGTCAAACTTTTCCATTATAAAGCTATTTGTATTACTAATGCTGTCTCTTGTCTTATCATCCCCGTTAACAAAAATAAAACATTTTGATGGATCAAGTGTTCTGATAATCTGTATCTGATCTTTATTTGTTGGTGTAACAACTTCTGCATCTAGAATTATTTCGCATGTTTTTTTATTAATATTATTAATAATGAATTCTTTTTTAAGATCTCTTAAAGTCTCGCCAAAAACAGCAAAATAAATTGCATCTGCAACTGTAGATTTACCTACACCATTTCTTCTATCCTCTTTATCTTTATTAATACCTGTAATAATATGTAGCCCTGGTTTAAAATCTATTACTACAGGTGTACTGCCAACAGATAAAAAGTTTTTTATTGTTATTTTGTTAAAATTAATCTTTTTCATTTACACTTCTTGTAGAGCTCCTGACAGTATCCAATTATACTTTCTTTGTCTTGAATATCTAGCATATTAACAAACTCTTCTATTGCTTTACCGATATCAATACCAGACATATCAACATTTGTATCATCTGTTACAGTAATATTGCTGTTGACTTTATAATCAATTGAAACAGAAAATGGTTTATATGAGGATATCTTTTTAATTAAAGCATCTATATTATCAGGGGCTGCCTGTGTATCAACAATAAGCTTGACTATATTATTATCCACAGCAGTTTTTAAATTATTTTTTTCAGTAGAATTTTGTTCAATAAGTTCTGATAATAGAATTTTTTTGTGTTTAGGTGAAAGCGTATTTTCATAAAATGTTAAGTTTAAGTTGCTTAAATCAAGCAAATAATACCCTTTGGTTGATCCTGTATCACCAAAATCCATTTCAAAAGGGTTACCGACATATACTATTTTTTTACCATTATAATCACGTTCTTCTCTCAAATGAAAATGACCTGTAAGAATTAAGTTTGCCCTATTGAGTAGGTCTGTTGTTTTTGTACCTGTATCACAAAGTTTGTAGCTATTCATCTTAAAGCTCTCAATTTCAAAGTGACCAAAAATTATGTCTTTATTAGTAACGGTTTCAATAGACTCACCCCAAGGTACAAAAAGAACTTCTTTACCAAGGAGTGTAGCAGTTGTTGTTGTAGATATAACTGTAACGTTTTTTCTTTCATCAAAAATAGAGATAGAATTTACATCAGATCGATCTTTATAATAAGCATCATGATTTCCGACTAATAATACAATATTAAATTTTTTCCATAATTTAAAAATTTCATTTACAGTATGCAGAGTATTGACAGCAATTTCATCTCTATAGTGAAAAATATCTCCAAGAATAAAGATGTCTTTTATTTTTTTCTCTATTAATTCTTTTGCCAGCCATTTAGCCCAGCTTAGCGCTGTATCATGCCAATATATACTGTTCTGGTGTACACCAATATGTAGATCGGCTATACAACAAATACTACTACCTTGTGTTGTAATTTCTGCTTTATGATCCTGTGGCATTATAATTGTCGTTCTCTTCGTTACTTGAAGGGTCAACGTATATATTATACGGATTATAATTAGCTTCACCGTCACTTGCAGTCATTAAATCAGTATAAATTTTATCACGATAATTAGTAACTGTTTCATGATGCTTTTTTTCTTTTTTAATACGGTTAATAAAAGCATGAAATGCAATTGTTGTGAAGTAGGAAAAGGGACTGAATCCACTATTTAATTTAAATTTTTTATTCTTAAGAGCAGATACCATCTTTACAATAGCGTCGCCTATCATGTCATCCTTATAAGAGTAGTTTATAAAATTTGGTGCATATGATAGTCCATGTGCAATCTTATTAATTGAGTCACCGAGCTTAATTGATATAAAGTTTGAGTTGTAGAATTTTTGAATTTCTTCTTCAAATTCTTTACTATTAACATAGTGTACCTTTTCCTTACCGCGTGGTTTTTTTGGTTCAACTAAAGAAGCGGGTATCTTGAGACTTCCTACATCCTGATCAAGGACAGGAGTTTCTGTTTCTTTATTCTTTAATTTCTTTGATTTGGAATGGGATGTTTTCTTTTTCATAAAGAGCTTTGCGTTTTAAAAAATGTTGTTCACCATATAAGAGGTTATCTGCGATGTCGATTATTATAAGCTTATCCTTATCCTTATGCAACCGCAAACCTCTTCCGATTGATTGTAATATCTTTATTTTTGCTTTTCCGCCGCCTGCAAAAACAATATAATGAAGGTTTTTAATATTGACACCTGTAGAGAAAATCTTAGATATGGCAACAATTACTAAGTTATCGGAAACTTCCATAAGATTTCTAATTTGTTCTCTTTCTTGTATCTCTACTTCTCCTCTAATAAAATATACTTTTTTATCAGGTAGCATACTTTTGAGCACTTCTTCTAAGATTAATCCATGCTCTATATAATCAATTAAAATTAATGAGTTTTTTCTTATTTTTGAAATAAGTTTTGCTATAAAATTATTTCTAAATATATTTTTAATTAAAAAATCAACTTCTGTTCTAAATTTATCAGTAGCATTATAATTTGTTTCAGGGTATTTAGGTCTTTGTTTATAGGTTAATTGACAAATAATTGCAGATGCATGACTAACAAAACTCTCTAATCTTAATTGATAGCTAGATTTCTCGTATATTATAGGCCCTATTTTACCTATTATATTCCATTGATCTAATAAACTTTCAGGCATAGTTCCTGTGAATCCAAATCTAACGGGGGTTTTAATTTTTTTAAGTATTTTATTTACTTCATTACCTTTTCTTAATTTATGTACTTCATCAACAACAAGCACATCAATATCCTCAATCCAAGAGACATCGCTATTTTTGCTCTGTAAAATTCCAAGGTTTGCAATTATAACATTAATATTATTAATTTCTTGTATGCTAATTGGATTATTGCCGGTCCATTTTTTAATCGAAAATAAAACATTATAGGAATGAAAATCTTTAAATGTTTGTTCCACAAGGCCCAAGTCTGGTACAATATATAAACATTTAATCCTTGAATTGGAATTATGTATTTTAGATAAAAGTGAAGCAGCTGTTAGTGTTTTTCCGCCTGCAGTAGCAAGTACTACAGTTCCTCTGCCTATACTAAGAGCTTTATCGACTATTTCTTTTTGATAGTCGCGAAGAGACAGTGATAATTTTGCTTCATCAAATGTAAATTTTGGGTCTTTTAGCCATTTTGTTTTTGCAGGTGCAACTTCATCCCTAAATTCATCATCTACTTGTATTTGCTGAGGATATTGATTGTTGGTAATGAATTTTTTAATTTCAAAATACATACATGGTTCAAAGCGACCTGTGGGTGTGATAGCGTAAGTTCTCTGAGGAATAAATCTTCCATATTTTCTCATGAATGTAGCAGCTTCATTTTTAATAGAGAAATTTTCGCGTATTTCATTAAAAAGATCGCCAGACAGAATTCCAAGGCGTTTTTTAGGGTCAAATTTTAATTCTATCATGTTGTTTCAAGCTTAATAATGTCGATTAAATTTTTCAAATCATAAGAAGCACTAGAGAGTGTTTTTTCAGCTTTTTCAAGTAGCTCGACAACTAGCTGTAGTTCGTTAATTTTTCTATCAAGATCTTTTAGTTCATCTGCATTTTCAACAAGTTTATCCAAGACAGGAAGAGACGGCTTAACAGGTGAGTTTTCCAGAATTTTTTCTTTTATAGCTTTTTTGAGTTTTTCTTTTTTATTTTTTATATCAAAAATTTCAGACTTATGTCTTATACATCTTCCTGCCCACTTATGTTTTATTCCTGGTAATCTAAGAGTATAATCCTTAAGATATAGTTCATCTATCTTTAAATCATTTTCTAATTCTTTTATATATTCACTAAGCACATATAAATAATAGTATAAAGATGTTAATTATCAATGATAACGTTTAAACAATATTATTATGAGCAAAATACAGCTGGGCCTGGGGGTACACTTGGTACTTGGACGGACGTAGGCGGTCAATTTCCAGGATCAGGTGATGAGGGTTACGCTCCTAATGATGGTAGGGTATTGAGCCCTTATGGTCCTGCAGGAGCTGTATTAGGCAGAAAAATAACAAAAAAAGGCAAAAAAACCAAAATTAAATCTGTTGTACAGAGAAGAGCTAGCTTTAAATACTTTTAATGGATTTAGGTCATTGGGTTTTAACGGATAATACAAAACTATCAGAAGATAGTTTTGGGTTTATTTATGAAATAATAAATCTGACTACTAATAAGAAGTATATTGGCAAAAAGCAATGTAAATCTAAATTAAAGCGAAAGCCTCTAAAAGGAAAAAAGAATAAAAGAATAGAAATAAAAGACTCTGATTGGAGAGAATATACAAGTTCATCAGTAGAGCTAAATGCAGATATAAAATTATACGGTAAAGATAAATTTCTTTTTAATATATTAAGAGTATGTGGCTCAAAGTGGGAGCTGGCTTATTATGAAATTAAAGAGCAAATAGATAAGAATGTTTTGTTTAGAGATGATTATTATAATGGCATTATAAATGTGCGCATCGGCCGGCCGCCAAAAAATTTGCTTGATAACTAAATTATCCTAATCATACTATATTATGGTTAAAGAGCTTGTATTTGATCAGCATAATTTACAGATTTTTAATTATGAATATATTTTTAAAGATTTTATTGAAAAACAGTTTATTAATGACTTATACAGTTATAAGCTATTAGAAAGAAAAAAAGATTCAACAATAAGAAAATTGTTTATACATCATAATGTACATGCTATATGTGAATGTATATTGAGAAGCAAGAAGAGGGGTAAGCAAGTACTGTTTTTTGATTATCACAATCTTCTGGATGGAGAAATACAAGAGTATATAGAAGAATCAAAATTAAAAAGCTATTTAAACTACACTTACCATAAAATTAAATCAACACTGCCTATTAGAATATATTATTGTACCTTTTCTTTTAATTATTTTTTACAGAAAAAAACAGAAAACGCTGGTATTGCAAGAGAAACTATTTTAAAAATTAAAAGTCTTGCAGAAAATGTTAATTATGATATGTTTACATTTGAAAAAATAAAGAAATTTGTAAGGAAGGAAAACCTTACTTTTTTAGATAAAACATATTTTAACAGTCTAAAATCCAAACAATTGCTTATTAATTGATAAATATTAATAATGAGATTTATTGAAAAACTTAATGAGTATGTACTGTCTTTAGAGCAAAACGAACAAAACGTTGCTCCAGAAGCAGCGCCTGAAGCTAAACCTAAAGAACAAAGAGTTGATGTTGCTCCAGAAGGCTATACAGAGATAGTGAGGCTTTTGGCCAAAGCTCTTGTAATAAATGTTCCGCCTGATGCAATAGATGATTTATTTTCTACTAAAATTACAGGTGAAAACGTTGAAGGTATTAGAGAAGGGCTGGAAGATTTAATTAATACTTCCACTAATTATCAAGATAATCCAGAAAGGCTTAAAAATCCTCATTTTACAGAATTCTATAATACCATAAATGAAAATAATTTTTATAAAAAATTAAAAGAAGTAATTAATATCATGAAGAAATATAGTAATGATATTGATCTCAAGGTTTAATGAAAAAATACTCCAGCTTAGGTGAAGTTTATCTAGAATCATCATTTAATAAGACAATTGAACTGCCTCCTATGCTTAAGGTTATAAGCGAAAAAAAAGTACAACAATCTACTGCTAGTAAACTTGGATTAGATGTACAAGTAAGTCAGAATTTTTTATCTATTTCTAAATCTCCAGGGAGTACAGGCAAATGGACACAATATCAGCAGTCTATATTTGATAAACGTAAAACAGGAGGCGGTAGGGGTGAATATAGTGTAGCAAGTTTTGTTACAGGCATAGAGCCTAGTGCAGCCTTATCACCTCAAGAAATATTGAGTGTTCTCGATGATTGTGTTTCAGGACAAAGTGAATCTTTCGATGTAGCAGTGCCACCAGAAAGCAAAACATATAAATTTGAAGTAAAAGAAATAGAGACTGATGGTAGTGTAAGAATTGGGGCAGAAGGAAAAACAGCAACTAATAGAATTGTGAATGGTATAATGCAAATTTTGAATGATCTAGAGAATGTTTATCTTTCTTTAGATAGTAATTCAAGATTACAGGTAGATGAGTTGATGAGAAAGCAGCTAGGGCTTGAAGCGGCATTAAAAGAACCAGAAAAACCTAAAAAAGATACTAAGAAATATCAGCAAGCTTATTCACAATATGGTGCTTCACTTGAAGCAGCAAAAAACTGGACATTGAGAGGATTTATTAATGCAATCTATCAATCAGATGAAGAGGAAGGAAGGGGTATTCGTGAATTACCTGCATCATTGATTCAAAAAGATGCTACCATTAATCCAGGTGATTTTAAGAACCCCGAAAGAAAAAAGTATTTCTTAAGAAATTTGCAACAAGTTTTTGATGCAATAGAAACAATAGCACAAGAGCAATCTTTCTACACAGTACAAGCTCCTAATAAAGCAGAAGAGTTGAAAAATATTATTAGAAAATTGTACCTTCCGAATGTAGGTGATAAAGCAAAGAAAAAAGAAGAATTAGATTTTCTCGATCATGAAGCGGATACTCTTGATAGAAAGTTAACTAAAAGAAAATGTAATGTAGCAGGATCAGGATGTTTGGATGCAAAAGATTTCTTCAACTCAGTTAATAGAATGAAACTTTTATCGAGACTGAGAGGTGTACAGGATTTATTCAAGGATCCAAATATAATTAAAAAGCTGTTTCCTGCTGATATTACAGGGCTATTTGTTGTATCAAAAACAGGTTATAATTATTTTCCCAAAGATTCAATTGATCAATATATAGAAATAAACCAAGTTTCTGCTGGTGGTATTAAGATAGTAAAGAAAGCTGAGCAACAGCAAGCACAGACTTAAAATTATGATTACTTTTCATCAATATCTTCTTCTTGAAGGCGGCGCTGCAGGGCATATGTCACATCCTTTTGATCTTCAGAACATAAAAAAAGGTACAGATTTAATTAATTTTTTTAAAGCAGCTGCAAAAAGCGTTGAAGGCAATAAGACAGCTGTTAAGTTTGATGGTCTGAATGTTAGTGTTAAGTTGATAAAAAATGATAATGGTGGGTACGAGTATGCTCTCGATAGAGGCAGTGCAAAAGAAATAGATATAAAAGGTATTACTCAAGCAAATCTCGAGCAACGTTTCGAAAAAGGTCACGGCATGATTAATGTAATAAATTTTTTGCTACCTATTTTAAATAGTACTATAGACAGTACATTTTCAGAAATAAAAAAATTAGGTTTACTTAAGGAAGGTATTTTTCTTAATATTGAATATGTTACAGGTCAGACAAATGTAACAGAATATGACAGAAATATGATTGTTATTCATGGCTTAAATCGCTTTATACCAAGAGTGGGTAAGAATGGAAGAGTTTTAAGTAGAACAGCGGTTGAAATACCATATAATAAAAATGTTTTAAATGAATTTATAACTAAAATAAAACCTGTATTTGCACAACATGAATTTGAAGTGTTTGGACCAACAGTAACTAAATTATCCAAAAAACCTAATTTTGAAACAGTGTTAAATAAACCGTTTGGTATTACTTTTTCTGAATTTAATGCTGAAACAAAAACTATAAATAGTTGGTTGAAAACAGCTAGGAATGTAAAAAATGTTTTTGTAAAAGATATTAAGAATAAAAAAGTACCGGCAATGTCAAAAGCATATTATCAATATGTTTTAAGCGGGGCTCCTTTAAATAAGCTAGTTGGTGAAGATAAATCAACACAAAAAGCGGTTGCTGATGGTGCAGTTTTTTATCATGCTACGAGATTATTGGGCAATGAATTACTTGGCTCTCTTTCTTCCGAAGCTGGTGATTTAAACAAACATGAAGGTATTGTTATAAGAGATAGAAAAATTTCCTCTGTTCCTGTGAAGATAACTGGTGAATTTATACTCAAAGGATTAGCTAGTCCTTTTAAGAAGACCTCGGAAGATGATGAAAATCTAGAAAGCGCTCCAGGTGTAGCAGGATTGATAGGCTCGTTAAACTATGCAAATACAACAGGTGATTATATGGGTAATAAAAGTAAAATAAGACAGCCTCCCTATGAAGCACCACCAAACCCAGGAGCTTATGTAGGATGAAATTTAATGAATATTTTCTTTTTTTTGAGCAGTCAAATAAATCTTTAGTCATATTGCCTGGTGGATTTAAACCACCACATAAAGGTCACTTTGAAGCTTTAAACTATCTTTTGAAACAAGCTAGGGGCAATAATGCTATTATTTTTGTGGGTAAAAAAGAAAGAGATGGAATTACCCAGGATCAAGCAGTAAAAATATGGAACATATACAAAAGATATATTCCTGCAGCAGTAGATGTTGTAGCAGTTACTGGTGCAGATAAGTCGGGAAGAGAAGCTACGCCCTTGAGTATGACATATGATTTTATTGAAAATAATAAAGATAATTATGCGGCATTTATTGTGGGAGCTGGAGAGGAAGATATGGCACGCTTTAGAGGTCTTGAGAAAGATAGAATAAAATATTCAAATACAAAAATTATATCTATTCCTCCTCAATTTGGGAGAATATCGGGAACGAATGTGCGATCTAAGTTAAAAGAGGGTAATGTTGATTTTATTCCTGATGCAGTAGTAGAAAAAGAAGAAATAAAAAATATATTAGGAATCTAATAATTTAATAACTTCGGCAAAAACTTGCTGCTTGGTTTCTTTTGATTCTTTACTTAAAACATTTCTTAAAGCTTTAATAAGATCATCACCGCCTCTATTAAACGCATTATAAAGATCAATTTCTGTTTCTTCATATAACCCGCCCATACTCTGAATAGATTTTTTAAAATCTTCAAAATCTTTATAGCCAAAAACAGAATTTAAATTATCGTGTGCTTTGCTTATTTTATCGAGAACCCATGCTTCAACTTTTGCCTCACAGCCTGCTTTAACCATTAAACTATAAATCATTGTTGAAAGCTTGAATATACGGTACACTAATTGTTTTGCCATGTATGTGTCGCTATCTGTATCTTCTTGCTCAATACCACAAGAGCCTCCACATTCTTCACAATCTTCATTATTTTCCTGATTTTCCACACAAGCCTCACAACCACTGCATTTACAATTACCACCTTTTGCAGCACAAATTTTATTAACTTCTTCATCTTCCATTTTTTTAATTGTAGAAGCTTGCGGATTTTTTGTACCGGGAGCATTAATAGGAGTGGTTACAAGCACCTTGTCTCCTTTTTTAGGCATATTAACAGATTTGAGCTTATCAGGGCTTAATCCTGACCCTGGGGCATTGTCACCCTGAATACCCATAGATCCAGTAAATTCATTTATCTTGTGATTATATGCTTCATTTAACTGCTCAAAGTCTCTTCTAAACATATAATTATTTATTAATAATACCTAAATATTATTATGACATTATTTGAAAAAATATTTTTTAGTACTCTGAATAATGAGATTATTAATGAAAAGACAAGTCATAGATGTACAAAAGTAACAGGACAAATGTCATCTACAAGATCTGATAAGAAATACATGAGATGCACACGTGTTAATGGAAAATTAAAAAGAATACATTACGGTGATCCAAATTTAAGAATAAAGAAGTCAAACCCAAAGAAAAGAAAATCATTCCGAGCAAGGCATAAGTGCTCTACTGCAAAACCTGGTACACCAAAGTATTATAGCTGTAAAAATTGGTAATTTATAATGATAACGTTTAAAGAATTTCACAATAAAAATATTTTAGGCATAAGAGAAAGAATTCATTTATTAGACTACCCTGAGGTGGGAGACATTGCAGCAAAAGTAGATACAGGAAATGAAGCATATAACGTTCTTCATGGTGTAGATATAGAGAATAACGGAGATAGTGTTACTTTTAAAACTGTAAATGATAAAAAAATAACATTACCAAAAATTGATAGTATTGTTATTCATATTGGCAGTGGTGTGAAGGAAGAAAGACCAGTTGTACAATTAAATTTTAGTCTTGATGGTAAAAAATATACAAATATGCCGTTTAGTATTGCTGATCGATCAGAAAATGAAGAGCCTATTCTTCTTGGGGAGCCATTCTTAAGACAGACTAATTCTGTTGTTGACGTTAAAAAGTAAATTATTAAAACCTATTGCATTTAATACATTTTTTAAATTGAAATGATCTATCTTATTTGTAATAAAAATGGTAGGTGCATAGTGAAGTTTAGAGTCTATTCTTAATCCATTTTCTTCGCCAAGATTTAATATATCGTCAACAAAATCCATTGCTCCAAAGTTTTTTAAATATTTCCAGTAAAAATCTTTATGTTCACACTCAACAAATACTTCAAAATGTATGGCTTTTTTTGCAATTAGTGTAAGCTCTCTAAAACAAGTTATAGAAGTGGGGGGGTTAATTATGTCGCCGTTAATTATCAGCGAATGACTCACATAATTATTTAGTCAGCTTTTATACTAGTTTTTTATTTTGAGAAAACTCAACAAACTTATAAAATTCAGCTCTAGAGTTATCGTTATTATCAAGAAATGCCCCAGACATTCTTGCTGTACGCATTGTAGAATCATGACGAATGCCGCGATTAGAACAGCAAGTATGATTAGCTTCAATCATAACTGCAACACCATTATTCTTTTCGCAAACCTTGTCAACATGAGCATGAATTTGCATGGTAAGATTCTCTTGCACTTGTGGTCGTCGGGCAAACCAATCTACAATACGATTGAGCTTGCTCAAGCCAATGACCTTACCCTCCTTAGAGGGTATATAAGCAACATGAGCATGAATTTGCATGGTAAGATTCTCTTGCACTTGTGGTCGTCGGGCAAACCAATCTACAATACGATTGAGCTTGCTCAAGCCAATGACCTTACCCTCCTTAGAAGGTATATAAGCAACATGAGCTACACCTGTGAAGGGTGCATGGTGGTGTGAACAAAGAGATGTTAGTTTAATATTATTTTGACATACCATACCATCATATTGATCAATATTATCAAAAGCTGTAATCTTGGGTGGCTTACTATAGCAACCCCATGCAAAATCTTCTACAAAAGCTTTGGCTACGCGATGGGGTGTGTTGTTACTATTAGGGTCATTTCTCCAGTCATATCCTAATGCATCCATATAGGCTTCGT
>Ga0209189_1001500_pt1 | contig 17354 bp, 16 predicted proteins | sample C_130820_EF_Meta_FD_187308 | JGI IMG/M metagenome (GOLD analysis project Ga0209189, IMG submission 187308) | Freshwater microbial communities from Lake Croche, Canada to study carbon cycling - C_130820_EF_MetaG (SPAdes) (version 3) | ecosystem: Environmental > Aquatic > Freshwater > Lake... | reverse complement strand
CGCACATTCGCTGCAGATAACCTATGGCTCAGTGGTGCATTTGAAAGAGATTGTTTAGCAATTCATTTCACATGGAAGAAGCTCGATGCCATTTACCCAGTCATTGAAAAAGTAGAAGCAGCACTTCGCCGCTTTAACTACCGCCCACATTGGGGCAAAGTCTTCACGGCAGATGCCACATATTTAAAGAGCGTTTATCCAAAGATGAATGAATTCCAGGCGCTGGTTCAGGCCCTTGATCCCGCAAAAAAATTTGAGAACACCTTCACTCGCACCTTTCTTCTTTAATTCATGAAATAATTACGCTCGATGGGATCTTGTTTGTTTCACATGCTAAATTATCTGGGTGCGAATAGAAAACATCCCATTTGAATTAGAAACCAAGCATTCAGGTAGCTGGAATTACCTTGTAGATGAGAAGAAGCTCGAAGTTATTGCGCTTCCGCATTCAGATATTTATATAAATCCTGCAGGTAACGACTCATTAGATGCGCAATCACTAATGAATGCAACCACACTTCTAGGTGTCCCACCGGAAGGTGACTTTAAGTTTGTGGCAAAAATTACCGTTGGCTTTAAGTCCCAGTTTGATGCAGGCGTTCTGTTGATATGGCAAGATGAAAATTATTGGGCAAAATTTTGTTTTGAATATTCTCCTGATTCAAGTCCGATGGTTGTATCAGTTGTAACTTTAAATGTTTCTGATGATGCCAACTCTTTTGTCGTGCCGGACAATTCAATTTGGTACCGGGTCTCGCGGCAGGATAATGTTTATGCATTTCATGCATCTACAGATGGCAAAGTGTGGCAACTCATCAGAGTTTTCACGCTAGGTAAAGAAATCAAGGATCACAAAGTGGGATTTTTGGTGCAATCACCCACAGGAGAGGGTTGTAGAGTCCTTTTTGATGAAATTAATTTCTTTACGAAAAGACTCATCGAGCTTCGTGATGGTTCTTAATTCAGCTTTGTAGCGCTTCAAAAACTACAGCGATTACGGATGCACCGGCATCTTCATTGCCTTGTGCGCGTTCTCCAATCCATCCTGCACGACCGTGTTTAGGCGCCATTGATGCAGTCGCGATAACTCCAGCTCGCGCAGCGGACGCTGCTGCGTTGAGTCCAGATTTAAGATCAATCGCACTTTTGAGTGCTTCAGAAGCAGGGTGCAGTGCATCAAGAAGTGTTCGCTCGCCCAGTGATGCTTTGCCGCGTGTAGCGATTCCTTCATATGCCGCAGCAACACCTAGTTGCACATTAGTAAATGCATCAACATCGGCGATTGCTGCAGAGGCTCGGATAAATCCGGTCGCAAAAAGTGTGCCAAAAGTTGATGGTGCGTTCTTGGCAATCTCTCTACCAATCAACATTAAATCTGCTTTTAGATCACCTGTTGCGCCGGCAGCGCCTGCGCGAAGACCTTTTGCAATATTTCCTGCAGTTATGCCAAGGTCGCCGTCACCAGCAACCGAATCCAACTCTTCAAACTTTTTCGAGTTGCCTTCAAGGGCTGCCGCGACAGTCTCAATCGATTCAGTAAATGAACTCATGCTTGCGTGAAGAAAGGTGTGTGAACAGGTGTATTGATGTAGTTGAGCAGTTCATCATCTACACGTATAACACTTATCGAAGCACCTGCCATCTCAAGAGAGGTAGCGAATTCTCCAACATAGGCACGAGCCACACTAACCCCGTAACCGGTGAGCAATTTCTTTGCTTGGCGGAATATGATGTAAAGCTCCTCAGGAGGTGTTGCTCCAAGGCTATTAACTAGTACGCAAACTTTTTCACCAGATTTCAAATCTAGATCTTTCTTAATTGCCGAAACTAACTCTTCAGTAATTTGATCTGCAGTTTCAAGTTTACTCTTTCGAATTCCAGGTTCCCCGTGGATACCCATTCCTATTTCCATCTCACCGGCTTTAACTTCAAAGGTTGGATGTCCAACAGCTGGCAGTGTTACTGGACTTAGCGCAACACCCATAGTTCGCGTTTGAGCAGCAGCTTTCTTTGTCACTGCAACAACATCGTCGAGTGAAAGTCCCTTTGCGGCAGCGGCACCTGCAACTTTGTAAAGGAAGAAAATTCCTGCGATACCGCGACGTCGAGCTTCTTCACCTTTTGGAGCGGATGCGACATCGTCAGCTCCGAGAACTGTCTCAACGCGTATTCCTTCAGCTGCAGCAAGTTCGGTTGCAAAATCAAAATTGAAAACGTCTCCGCCATAATTGCCGTAGATATAAAGCACACCAGCACCAGCATCAACTTTCTTGGTTACAGAAAGCATCTGTTCTGCTGTTGGACTTTGAAAGACATCACCAACAGCAACTCCATCGAGCATTCCCTTTCCTACATAACCAAGGAAGAGTGGAAGGTGCCCGGAACCACCACCAGTTGTAATTCCAACCTTTCCGGCTACCGGTGCATCTGCACGGACCAGGGCATGGTTATCGCCATCCACAGCTTTGAGCTGGCTGGGGTAGGCCTCAAGGATTCCCTCAAGCATTTCATTGACGAATTCCGTGGGGATGTTCAGGATCTTCTGCATTTAGTAAGCCTACCTTCCATCTAATTAACGAATTATAACAAAAATGTTATAAAGAAATGTGCTTTTTTAACGAAACTCTTGACCGAATTTGTTAAAACAGAATATATTCACCTTAACTCAAGGGGTCAACCTTACCTGGTTCCCTACCTAAGTTAGGAAAAAGGAGCACGAATGAAAAAGTACAAGCTCGTAGCAGTAGTTGCTGCTACCGCGCTACTTGTTTCAGCTGGCATTTCAGGAAGCCAAGCAGCCGCAAAGAAGCGTTATGTAGTCTCCGTTAAGTTGATCGGCGTGGGCTGGTTCGACAATATGGATAAGGGTATTAAGGCATGGGCTAAGGCCAACAAGATTGACGCAACAATGACTGGTGCAACAGATGCATCACCAGAGAAGCAGTCAAAGATGATTGAAGACCTAATCGCTCAGAAAGTTACCGGTATTGGTATCGTTCCAAACGACGTAGCTTCAACAGACGGTGTGATTGCTAAGGCCAAGAAAGCTGGCATTAAGGTTGTTACACACGAAGCAGCAGGAATCAAGAATGCTGATGCTGATATTGAAGCGTTCAACAACGCTGCATACGGTGCGGTCATGATGGATAACCTCTCAACATGTATGGGTGGAAGCGGAAAGTACGCTGCATTCGTAGGAACTCTTACAAACGGAAGCCATAATGAATGGGTTGCTGGAGCGCTTGCACAGGCTAAGGCAAAGTATTCAGGCATCACACGTGTTGAAGATCCAATTGAGTCTAAGGAAGATGCAGATGTTGCATACAACAAGACCAAGGAACTTCTTAAGAAATACCCAGATCTCAAGGGTGTAGAGGGCTCATCAGCTAACGACGTGGTCGGTATCGGCCGCGCTGTTGAAGAACTTGGTCTCAATGACAAGGTCTGCGTAATGGGAACATCTATCCCTTCAATGACAAGCAAGTACCTTGCTACCGGAGCGATCGACAAGATCTTCTTCTGGGATTCAGCACTTGCAGGTCAAGCTATGTTGAACATGCTTGAAGTCCTTACTAAGGGCGGAAAGATCACAGCTGGAATGGACCTCAAGGTTCCTGGCTACAACAAGATCGTAAAGATTCCTGGAACAACTAAGGGTTGGGCAGGAGCTGCTTGGGTTATTGTCGATAAGAACAATATGGCTAAGTACCCAATCTAATTCATTGGGAAAGACTGCTTGAAAAAAGTGGGGCGCGGGAAACCGCGCCCCACTTTTACTTAAAAGGTAATAAACTGAAATCTCCTCCCAACGGTTAAGAAGGGCATGTAACAAGAAATGTCTACCTTGCTCACCGCTGAATATGGAGTTGCAAACATTGTTAAAAGTTTTGGTGGAGCAAAGGCTCTCTCTGGTGTTTCACTCTCAGTTAAGAGCGGGGAAGTTCATTGTATTGCCGGTGAAAATGGCTCTGGAAAATCAACTCTGATTAAGATCATGAGCGGTGTCCACGCTCCTGATTCAGGGCAAATACGATTAGGTGATAAGTCATTTTCAAAACTCTCTCCGAGAGAAGCAGTGCGCGAAGGCGTTCAAGTAATTTTTCAGGATTTCTCGCTGCTCTCAAACCTAACAGTCGCTGAAAATATTGCCCTTCCAACATATGTTTCAAATAATGTAAAATTCTTAAGTAAGAGCAAGACCCGCGGCATCGCATCACAAGCACTTGATTTACTTGGGATTGACATCGACATCGATACTCCCGTTGCTGATATTTCAATTGCTTCAAAACAGCTGATCGCAATTGCTCGCGCTACAAATCTTGGCGTAAAAATGTTATTCATGGACGAACCGACAACAGCACTTACACGAAAAGAGATTAAACGGCTCTTTGAAGTTGTCGAACAGATAAGTTCACGTGGAGTAGCAACAGTTTTTGTGAGCCACAAGATTGATGAAATTCAAGAAATCTGTAACACAATTACAATTCTTCGAAATGGAGAAGTTGTGGCCGATGGCCTCATGAAAGATTTTCAACGGGGGACAATCTCAGAGGCAATGACGGGGCTTAATGTGTCTGAGACTCGAATTGCACCAACGCTGAAGAAAACAGATAAGAAAGTTATTCAAGTCAAGAATTTAATTACAAAACCAACATTTTCAAATATTTCATTTTCAATCGCCCCAGGTGAAATTCTAGGAATCACAGGCTTACTAGGTTCTGGACGCACGGAATTGGCTGAAGCAATCTTTGGTCAGTACCCAATCGATTCTGGCGAAATAATTGTTGACGATATGCCAATCAAATTGAATTCTTCATCCGCTGCACTTAAAGCTGGCATTGGTTATGTTCCGCCCGATCGCCTTACCCAAGGCCTATTTCTTGAACAATCGATTTTGCGTAACCTTGTCGCTGTCGGAATCGACCAGTATCAAAGTAAGGGGAAGTTTCTTTCCAAGAATCGCCTCAGTGACGCAGGCGAGAAATGGATTAAAGACCTCCGCATCAAGACAAAGAATCCATCAAATCCGGTTACCTCACTATCTGGCGGCAACCAGCAACGTGTAGTGCTCGCCAAGTGGTTAGCTATGAATCCGAAGCTTATGATTCTCAATGGTCCGACAGTTGGAGTGGATATCGGTTCAAAACGTGAAATTTTAGAATTTATTCGAGATCGGGCAGAGGAAGGCATGGGATTCCTAGTGGTCTCTGATGATATTCCTGAGTTAGTTCAGATTTGTCACAGAGTTCTCGTTATCAAAAACGGTCAAATCTCAAAAGAGTTTGATGAATTAGAGCTAGGTGAAGAAGTTTTATATGGGGAGTTAAGTTAATTATGGACTTTAAGAAATTACTTCTTCGCAATGAAACCGCTCTAATTATTGCGATAGTGCTCCTTTCGGTGATTATTGGCGCAAAAAGTCCGGAATTCTTCACTCTCGCTAACCTCTTCGATATTCTCCGCTCTTCTTTTGTTCAGCTTCTTTTTGCCTTAGGTGTTCTAGTTGTGATCATTAGTGGAGGCATCGACGTCTCATTCCCAGTGGTTGGAATTTTCTCAGGCTACTCTGCTGTTGTTTTAATGAAGCGCTTTGACTGGAATCCAGGAAATATCGTGCTTCCTATTGCGATAGCGATAGTGATTGGGATTATTTTGGGAGCACTAAACTCAATTGCAATTGCAAGCTTTGGCATCCCCACACTTATTGCAACCTTGGGCACATCGGGCATTTTCCGTGGAATCATGCTCACCTTCATTGGATCATCATTTATCAGTGATATCCCATTGGCGCTTGACAAATTTGCAACAGCAGATCTTCTTAAGATTCAGCCACATGAGGGAACTCTTGCTCGCTTACATGTATTGATCATTCCTATAGCAATAATCACCATTCTTGTCTCACTAATGCTTAATCGGACTATGTTCGGGCGTTCTGTCTATGCACTTGGTGGCGGTGTCGAGGCAACTCGTCGCCTTGGCATTTCAATCAAGCGCACCCAAGCAAAGGTGTATATGTTTGTTGGTGGAATTTCTGGACTTGCAGGGATTTTGTACGTTTCACTTCAAAGAAAAGCAAATCCTTATGACCTCTATGGGTCTGAACTCGACATCATCGCTGCGGTCGTGCTTGGTGGCGCAAGCATTATGGGCGGTTACGGCACTGTCTTTGGAACAGTTCTTGGAGTTCTTCTCATCAGCCTTATCAAGGGAAACCTGATCCTTCTCGGTGTGAGTGGTTCATGGCAGCGTGCGGCAATAGGCGCCTTGCTGCTCATAGGTATCACTGTTCAAGCGATTAACGAGAGCAGGAAGACCAAAAGCCGGAGAGTCTCTACCAGTGACGAGGCGGCACACTAATGAACGAGCGGTTTAAAAAAATAAATTCTGGACTACTTGCAGATCGAAAAGTCACTCAATTAATGGCAATCACAGCTGTAACTTTCATTATCTTCTCTGTGATCTCACGCGATATCTTCTTCTCATCGGCCAACTTCACATCAATGGCATATCAGATTCCTGAAATTGCTATTCTCAGTATCGCCGTGATGCTTTCCATGCTGACAGGTGGAATTGATCTCTCAATAGTTGCAGTCTCGAATGCAGCCGCCCTTGTTGCTGCGTGGATTATGACGAGCAAGATGGGCGACTCCGAGACCCTTTCTACTTCCTGGATTCTAATTGCCTGTATAGCTGGCATCATTGTGGGTCTTGCTGCAGGTGCAATTAACTCAATTATTATTGCGCGATTAGATGTGACACCAATTCTGGCGACTCTAGCAACAGGAACTCTTTTTAATGGAATTGCTATTGGACTAACCAACGGAGTGTCGATCTCTGGGCTGCCTGAACAATTTATGCGTGTTGGAAATGGAACGCTCTTCGGAATTCCAACCCCATTCGTTTTGATGGTAGCTATCGCATTAGTTGTGGGACTATTTATTAATCGTACGACACTTGGACTCAAAGTCTTTTTGGTTGGAACAAACCGCAAAGCAGCCCAATATAGCGTTATGGGCGACCGCAGAGTGATCGCGTGGATTTATCTCATCTCAGCACTCCTCTCATCTCTCGCTGGATTGATTATTGCCTCACGTACTTCGGCTGCTAGCCCTGACTTCGGATCTTCTTACATCCTGCTTGCGATAGTTGTTGTAGTACTGGGTGGCGTCAACCCTAATGGTGGTTTTGGAACAATCACGGGGGTCATCCTTGCTACCGCTGTGTTGCAAATGGTCTCATCCGGTTTTAATGCTCTGCGATTTAGCCAGTTCTTTTACCTTGCAGCGCAAGGTGCAGTCCTTGTCTTTGTAATGATTCTGAACGTAGTCCTCGAGAGACGAAGAGTTTCTCGTTCCATCGCTAAATCCCTGAGGTCATAAATGTCACTTATAGAGCGGTTAGAGAAATATTGTCTCACCCCAGCAATGTCTGGATTTGAAGATGAGATGATTAAGAAACTAAAGGCAGACCTTGAAGGCCATGTTGATGAGATACGAGTAGATGTCTTAGGAAATGTCATTGCAACCATTAAAGGAACATCTCCTGACGGATCTGATCTTATGGTTTTTGCTCATACTGACTCTCTAGGCATGATTGTCAAAGGTATCGATAGCGATGGATTTATTCGGATTGAACGAGTAGGTGGTGTCCCGGAGCGTATTCTTGCCGCATCAAATGTAATTCTGCAGACGTCATCAGGGAAAATTATTAATGGTGTAATTGGATTTGTTTCTCACCACCTGACCCCTCCTGATGATAAATACATTGTTAAGCCAATTGGGGATTGCTATATAGATATTGGAGCGACTAGCTCCAGTGAGGTAGAAGCAGCAGGAATTCGAATCGGGACTCCTGTTTTATATCGACCAAGTTTTGAAAGGCTCATCAATAACCGTGTAGCCGCCACATCTCTCGACGATCGTGGAGGTTGTGCCCTCCTTATCGAACTTGCACAGCACTTTAGTAAGAACCGACCTCAGGCCACTCTGCATTTGGTTGGTACAGTTCAAGAAGAATTTAATCTTCGCGGTGCAATGGTTGCGGCGCAGCAAGTTCAACCAACTGCTGCAATCAGTATTGATTTGGTCGCAGCATCTGACACCCCTGATATTTCTGGTGGTAATTCAATTTCAGTTGGAGCTGGTCCCGTTGTTGGAACTTATACGTTTCATGGCCGAGGAACTCTCAATGGTTTGATTCCGCACCCAAAACTACTCAGCTTTGTTGAAGAAGCTGCGAAGTCACAAAAGATTACGTTGCAACGACATGCAACTATCGGTTTACTTACGGATGCTTCCTACGTTCAACTCGTCGGAAGTGGAATTGCCTGCGTTGATGTTGCATGGCCCACTCGCTATACGCACTCCGGTGTCGAGGTCTCTTCACTGGATGATCTTGAGAATTTAAAGAAGTTGCTCATCAAGGTGATTGAAAAATTTCCAGCAAATGAAAATTTCTCTCGACTAGAATAGAAAAGGAACTCCTCATGGGTAAAGACCTTCTTCTTGGTATAGATATCGGTACATATGAGTCAAAAGGTGTGCTGGCAACACCCCAAGGCGAAGTCATCGCTCAAGCTGCGATCCCCCACAAATTGCTTTTCCCTCATGCTGGCTGGGCTGAACACGATCCAGAATTGACTTGGTGGGGGGATTTCTGTGCGCTAGCAAGGCAATTACTCGAAACTACTGGTGTAACTGCACAAGATATTAAAGGTATCGCAGTCAGTGCGATAGGACCAGATGTGCTCCCAATCGATGAGAACTTTAAGCCGCTTCGCATGGGAATTCTGTATGGCATCGATACTCGAGCAGTTGTAGAGATTGACGAATTGAATGCAATCCATGGTGAGGATGTCATATTTAATGAGACTGCTAATAGCCTATCTTCGCAGTCGATGGGACCAAAGATTCTATGGGTCAAGAAAAATGAACCAGAGATTTACAAAAAGGCTCGATGGTTTGTGGATGCAACGACATTTATTGTCGCTCGACTCACTTCACGTGTAGTTGTCGATCATTTTTCTGCTGGAGCAATGGTTCCAATGTATGATCCTTGGAAGCGCGAATGGAATCCAAAATATACTGAAGGTATATTAGAGATTAACCAGCTCCCAGAACTTTTATGGAGCCATGAAATAGCAGGCCATATAACAGAGTCTGCATCTCAAGAAACAGGGTTAGCAGTTGGTACTCCGGTAACAACAGGCACTATCGATGCGGGAGCCGAAGCTCTGAGTGTTGGTGTTATTGAGCCTGGCGAAATGATGATGATGTATGGGTCAACTATTTTCATGATTCAAGTTACCGATAATGATCAAGCACGCGATAAGCGACTCTGGGCCAATCCATACCTATTTCCTGGAACATGGTGCCTACTTGCCGGCATGGCAACGAGTGGTGCTCTCACCAGATGGTTTAGGGACAACTTTGCAAATGAGCTGATTACAGCCGAAGAAAATGGTGGTGAAAATGCGTATTCAGTTCTTGTGCGAGAGGCAGAAGCAACCCCAGCGGGCGCCGAAGGCGTCATCGTTCTCCCATATTTCAGTGGAGAACGTACGCCAATCATGGACCCTCGTGCGCGAGGAATGATCTTTGGTTTAAGCCTCACGCACACACGGGGGCATCTCTTTAGAAGCATCCTCGAAGGCATGGGACATGGCGTTAAACAGCATGTGGATCTTTTCACAGCTATCGGTGCACGTCCACGCAGAATTAAATCTGTAGGTGGCGGAACCAAGAATGCAGTGTGGCTGCAGGCGGTGAGTGATATTTCTGGCGTGCCTCAAGAAGTAGCACCGCTAACATTTGGCGCTTCATATGGCGATGCACTCCTAGCAGGAGTTGCAGTGGGATTAGTTGCCGGCCCTGAAGAGATTCTTGTCTGGCAAGGACGCGCAAAAATTATCGAACCAAACACGAACCTTGCTGCCACATATGAGCCATTGAGTGAGATTTATTCTTCGCTCTATCAGTCAACTAAAGAACAGATGCATAAACTCCATGAGATGGATTATTGAGCGCTTCCTACGGATGAAGCATGACGCGATAACTTGGAGCTGATGTAGCGCGTTCAAATGCCTCTGCCGCATCAAGTAGTGGGAATGTTGCGTCAATAATTGGTGATAGATCTATCTGTCCAGTAGCAATTAAATTAGTTGCAACCGCATGATCTCGTCGATCGGCACTTACAACACCTACAGCTGAAGTCTCACGGTTATGCATCAAGTTTGGATCAATTGAGAATGGTGTAACAGGATGAGCAGATGCGAAAAGACATATCTTTCCACGAGCATTGAGCACATCTAAGGCATCCTGATTTACTTCTTCACTACCGTAGGCAGCAATTGAGAAATCCACCCCACCGAGAAATTCGGCCTTGACGCGATCTCGAATATCTGGACCCGCCTTCAAAATTACATCAGCGCCTAATGATTTTGCTTTTGCAAGGCGGCCCTCGTTTACATCGACAACACCCACGCGCAGCCCAGACATTTTTAAAACCATTAAGTTGAGAAGTCCCATAGTTCCGGCGCCAAATACAACTGCTGTGTCTCCAAGGCGCGCCCCAATAAGTCGTGCTGCATGGATAGCACATGAAAGAGGTTCTGCAAGGGCTGCGTGATCCCAAGGCGCATCTCCTACGTTAAATACGCCGTCACTGCGGTGCACTTTATATTCTGCAAAACCACCAGGACCGTAGAAGCCGCCCTTAAGTGAAAAATTAAGGAAATGCTCCACGCAACCTTTATCTTCGCCGCGAAGACATGCGCGACAAGTTCCACAAGCCGAAGATCCCATAGTGACTCGATCACCAACTTTTACATTTGTTACAAGTTCACCAACTGCAGCGATTTCTCCAGCGTTCTCATGACCACCAAGCAGTGGATAATCAGCTTTTGCTTGCCCTGTGTAAATGCGTTGTTCCCAAGTGCATAGCCCAGCTGATTTAATTTTTAAAAGAACATCACGAGGTCCAATTTCAGGCATAGGAACGTCGACAATCTCAATCTTTTTTACTCCTGCGATTGCCGCTGCCTTCATCATCTGTGCCATTTGGTTACTTCTTCTCTAGGACGATCATGGCGTCATCAACAGATGCATCTTTATGCACAATTGCGCGGATGGCTTGGATAAATTTTGCAGGCGTTGGGTGCTGAACAATATTTCTGCCATACACAACACCAGATGCTCCGGTGTCGATAGCAGTACGTGTGCGTTCAAGCAGTTCGCGTGCTGGAACAGAGCCACCACCACGGACTAGAACAGGAATACCCGATGCGATTTCTACTATCTGACCGAAGTCGCTCATGGGATTTGTTGGATCAACTTTGATTAAATCTGCGCCTAGTTCAACAGCTTGGCGCACAAGCGCAGCGATTTTCTCTACATCGCCCACTGAGGCTGAGCCTGCGCCTGGTTTTGCAGTCATCACCAGCGGTTCAATCATGAGAGGAATATTCTCTTCGCGGCACTTTGCACCAATCAACTGAATATTTTGAATGCACTGTTCTTGCAGACGAGAGTTTTCATCAAGATTAAGGAGGTTTAAAACAACGACATTTACATTCTTCGCAAATGCATCACGCAGTGTTGCGACATTCGCGGTATCCCAGGGATATTCGATATCGCGAGCTTCATACACATTTGTGACATCTAGGCGAAGTGCAATGGCGATGTCAGAATCCAAATTGAGCGAGTTGTAAATCTTGAGTCCACCAGGATTAAGTTGAATAGCGTCCGGCTTACCTTTAACTATTTCAGGAAGAGCCTTAGACAGGTCTTCAATCCCCTTTGAAAATGATCTATCTCCAAAGACTCCAAGGTCTAGGGCGATATTGATGCATTTTCCAGATTTGCTATTGAACATTCCTTCAAGGCGCTTATTCACTTAGGTCAACCCCAGCTCTGTTAGAAATTACCTTCACGATTGCGGAGGCATTTAACTCACCCATGCCGGCGTCTACTCCTTCTTTAGCAAGTTCTTCGGTGGTAACTGCAATAGAAACAGGAGAATCTAAACGGCTAGCAAAAGCTTGAATCAACTTTGCATCTTTGAGCATTAATTTCAGAGGGAAGTTAACTTCATAATCTCCCTTAATGACTCCGGCACCCACACCTGCATAGATCGGAGTCTTAAAGTCTGCGACGGCTGCTACCTCGAGAACTGTTTTAAGGTTGAGGCCCGCCTTCTTTGCAAGTGATAACGCTTCACCAATCGAAACAATTTGCGATGCAACAAGAAGGTTGCCAACTAATTTCATCTTTGTGCCATTGCCACCTTCACCCATGTAGTGAAGGGTTTCACTAATCGGTTCTAAAACTGAACGAGATTTTTCGAAAATGTCTTTCGGACCGCCGATTACTATCCAAAGGCCCCCATCGCGAGCCTCACCTTTTGTGCCAAATACGGGTGCATCTAGGAAGGCAATGCCACGATCCTCATAGATTTTTCGTTCCACAGCACTGGTTTCGGGGTCAATCGTCGAAAGGTCAATGACGATAGTTTCCTTTTCAACTTTAGAAGCAAGTGAAGGTCCCTTTAAGAAAATAGCATCGACTGCAGCGTCATCTGCAAGGCAGTACATAAGAAAATCAGCACCAAGAAGTAGTTGGCTTGGATCGGCGACAGTTTTTGCACCAGCTTTCTCAATCTCTGCGTACTTGCTGGCAGTCCGATTCCAAACAGTAACTTCATGGCCTGCTTTTACGAGATTGCCAACCATTCCTGATCCCATAATTCCGAGACCAATGAAACTGACCTTTGCCATAGATATCTCCTAACGAGATTTGTTTGCAGCCTCAACGAGTTCGATGACTCGTTTTGGGTCTACAGGATTAAAAGTCTTACCGTCTATTTTCATACTACTACCCGCAATTACCCCATCGGCAATCTTGAGAGTCTCACCAATTGTCTTGGCATTAACGCCAGTATTTGCAAATACTGGAATCTTCTTGGCTGTTTCTTTAGCTGCAAGTAAATCTTCATTGCTAAAAGGGACACCTGCTACTGGGCCAGAAATCAAGATTGCATCAAAGCCAAAGTATTCAGCTGCCTTTGCTCGTTGTTGAACTGTGCGACCTTCCAGTGCTGATGCAAATTCCGGAACAATATTTGTAAAGAGCGCGATATGTTCTGCCTTTAAACGCGTTCTAGTTTGTGCAACAAGTGCTGGATCTGGAGCAAGTAATCCCATTTCGCTAGCGAATGAACCGCACATGACTTCACGGACAAAAGATGCACCCGAAGCAGACGCAGCCTCGATTGACGCAATGGGATCCCACAAGAGATTGACGCCATATGGAAGCCTGAGTTGATCGTGCACTGCACCGATCATGAAAGTGGTCCAGGCCCCAACTTCTGAGCTCACGTGCGTGGTGTAGGGCAGGTCGCTCTCATTACAGAAGAGAAGTCCGTCTACGCCGCCATCCTGCAGCGCCTTCACATCTGCTTTTACTGAATCAATAAATTTGCGCAGGTCGGGCTTACTCTTAAATTGAGGTTGCCCAGGTGAAGCTGGAAGGTGAACCATTCCAATGACAGGCTTCTGGGTTGTAAATATTGAAGTTAGCTCGATAGCCATGTTCAGACTTCCTCCCGATAGGGACAAAATCTAACACAAAAAATGTAATGAAATGTTACCCGTTTGGAGTCAGAATGGTCGCTCCAGCGCCTACCTGGCGCTCGAGTGAGTCAACACCCTCAATGGAAGTAACAAATTCGTCCACCACATCAAGGCCAGTAACTCGGTAATTCGCTGTTACACCACTCTTGGAAGGGTCAACTAGGACGATAACTTCTTCGCAACGTTCAATCATGGATCGGCTGACATCTGCCACGGATTCAACGAACTCGGTAAGGCCACCCTTCTTAGAGACTCCACCAACACCAATAATTGTTCGCGTAGCGATGTAACGGTGAATAGTTTCTTGTGCGATTACCCCGGTTTGCGCCAGGTGATCCCTTACTACTCCACCAGTACTGATCACTTCTATGCCTCGTGAAGAGAGCAGGGAGGCGTGAGCAAGCGAAGGTGTTATAACGGTGAGATCAAAATTGCTTGGAAGAAATTGAGCAAAGACTGCCGTAGTTGATCCTGGTCCGACGAAAATGACTTCGCCTCTTTCAATCAGAGATGCGGCGTATTGACCAATCTGAGTTTTAGCAAGGGTTTGATCTGCTGCACGAGGGTGTAACAAAATATCTTGGGTATTAAGCAGCTGCGCCGATGCACCACCACGAGTAGTCTTTAAATATCCGCTTTCTTCTAGTATTCGTAAATCACGACGAATTGTCATTGAAGATACACCGAGTTCATCTGCAAGGCTGGCAAAATCTACTGCGTTTTCAGATGCAACCTTTTCCAGAATTTTTTGATGACGTTCAACAGAGAGTAGACGGCGCATAGTTAGTTTTCAGGTCAAAGAGCTACAGAGCAGCTTTTGAACTTTCGCCCCCGAATAAAGCATTTCCTTGGTAGACAGTCAGTGGTTCTGAAAGTAAGTCGTCGAGTTTTCCGAGGAATGATTTGACATGGCTAGTTTCAAGATGTGATGCAAAAGCAGCTGCATCTTTATAGACTTCAATATTCATAAAAGTTGCGGGTTGATCAAGTAACTTATGAACGTAGTATCCGCGTACACCATCTTCTTTCCATGACTCTGTCGCTCCTGCATGCAATTCAGCGAGGAGTTCAGATTCCTTCCCAGGCTTTGCCTTAAAAATCGCAGTGACAATCATTGCCGACCTTTCGTTTCCTCAACAGAGTAAGAGGTTTAGGAAAGTCTAGTACTCAAGACTCGACGGTAAAAGGTGCGCAGATGGCGATAAATCAACGCAAAACGATGGTTCTGGAGACGCTAGACTTAGCTACCACTTGGAGACGTCGCATAGCCCGGTCGAGTGCGCCTCACTGCTAACGAGGTAAGGTGTAAAAGCCTTCAGGAGTTCAAATCTCCTCGTCTCCGCCAAATTTATTTAGCAAAGGATTTGTGTGCCTCAATACAAAGTAGCAATCGTTGGAGCCGGCCCTGCTGGCTACTTTGCTGCGATGGCACTTCAGAATCTTCAGACTGAAGAACTGCAGTTTTCAATTGACATGATTGAATGCCTGCCAACTCCGTGGGGTTTAGTGCGAAGCGGTGTCGCACCCGATCACCCAAAGATTAAGACTGTTTCAAAGGTATTTGAAAAAGTTGCAAATGAGCCAAACTTCAGATTATTTGCGAATGTTGAACTCGGAAGCGACATAACCATTGAGCAGCTGAAAGAGAAGTACGACGCGGTAGTTATTGCAACAGGTACTGCACTGGGCAAAAAGCTCGGAATACCTGGAGAAGAGCTTGTGGGCTCAATGTCTGCAGCAACTTTTGTACCTTGGTATAACTCGCATCCTGATTTCAAAGACGAAAATATCGATTTGAGTTGCGATACCGCAGTTGTAATTGGTGCAGGAAACGTTGCAATGGATGTTGCTCGCATGCTTGCTCTTGAGCCAACCGAACTTGATCCCACCGATACGGCAGATCATGCAATTGACGCCTTTAAGAAGAGCGCTGTACGAACAGTGGTTATTAGCGCCCGACGCGGCCCTGAGCACGCAGCATTTACTGCTCCCGAGCTTCGCGACCTTCCTAAACTCGAACACACCAATGTTGTGATGGATAAAGGCGATGTCCAAGCTGCAATTGTTCGCGCAGGAGATGCCCCTGAGAAAGAAGTAAAGAGCAATCTCGATGCGATGCTGTTGATTTCAGAGAAAGAAGCGACTCATCATGAGCGCACAATGAAATTTCAGTTCCTTGCAACCCCTAAAGAGATCAAAGGTAATGGCAGCGTCGAAGAAGTTGTTTTCCAGAAGACAGGCAGTGAAGAGACTTTCAGCATTAAGTGCGGGCTAGTCATTACTGCAATTGGTTATGAAGCAGCATTGCTTCAGGGAATTCCTTACGAAAAGGGCAAGGTTGTTAATACAGATGGCCGCGTAAGTGAGAATATTTATGTTGTCGGCTGGGCGAAGCGCGGTCCATCAGGAGTAATTGGTACCAATAAATCGGATGCCGCCGATGTCATGAAGCTCTTGGTTGAAGATCTTAAGGATCCTAAAAACTCAGGCGATGTCACCGATGTAATTACACATAACAAGGTTGTAACTCAGAAGCACTGGGAGGCAATCAATGAGGCTGAAGTCGCAGCCGGTGAACCGCTCGGAAAGCCGCGTCGCAAGGCTGTAGACCGTACCGAGCTACTACGTATGAGCGGGATTTAACCCTTACAACTGATTCTTATTTACCATCTGTACACACCTGGTTAACTCACCATTTCCTCAGAAAGCATTTCCTGTGAATTCAATGTGGGCATGAAAAATGTAAAAATCAGATTTGCCGGCCTCGGCGTATTCGCCGTTGTCGCATCGCTCGCACTCTCTTTCGTGGTGCCAACAGCTGAGGCAGTGACCTATTCACTACCAAATGCTCCAACAGGTGTAACTTCTTACATCGGTTCAAAAGGCGTAGTTGTTCGCTGGACACCAGGCGCAGAAGTTGCACCTGCTGTAACCGGATACGTGGTCTCTGCTGGCGCAGGCTCATGTCCAATCTTCGTACCAGCTTCAAACCATACAAATGTAACTATGCCTGTAGTGGTCGGACAACCAGCTGGCACACCTATTGTGCAAGCGGTTAATGCTTACGGTTTCTCTGCACCTGGTGTTTCAGATAAATCATTTACAGCAGCGCAACTTGCGCAAGTTGGATATGCAACAAATAAGAATGTACAGATTTTGCAACTCAGCGACTTACATGGAGCAATCGAAACTGGATCATCATTCGGTACTGCGCTCTTGATGAGTAACTGGGATGCAGATCGTAAGGCATCTGCAGCGACAGTTTCATTTTCTTCAGGAGATAACATCGGAGCAGCGCCTCCGATTTCAACACAGTTTGAAGAGCTTCCAACAATTGAATCTCTTAACCTTATGAAGCTTGATGCATCTGGTTTTGGTAATCACGAGCATGACCGCAATTTGGCACATGTGCAAAAAGTTATTGGAGCATCAGATTTCCAGTGGGTTGCGGCCAACTATGGAGATGCTTCATTAGCAGTCCTTAAGTCAGGTGCAAAGGCTGCAAAGTCATTCACAATCATCGATCGTGGTGGAGTCAAGGTTGGCGTAGTCGGTGCCAACACACCAGAAACAATCGAACAAGTATTCCCAGGAAACTTGGATTACATAGACGCAAGTGGTGTGAAGAAGACAATTCAAATTGATGCTGGTGTCACTGGAATCAATAAGGCCATTGTGGATGCAAAGGCAGCTGGCGCAGATATCGTGGTTGTTCTTCTACACCAGG
>Ga0209189_1001499_pt1 | contig 17360 bp, 20 predicted proteins | sample C_130820_EF_Meta_FD_187308 | JGI IMG/M metagenome (GOLD analysis project Ga0209189, IMG submission 187308) | Freshwater microbial communities from Lake Croche, Canada to study carbon cycling - C_130820_EF_MetaG (SPAdes) (version 3) | ecosystem: Environmental > Aquatic > Freshwater > Lake... | reverse complement strand
CGGACAATGGCCCAGAATTTATTGCTAAAGAGCTGCGCAGTTGGTTATCTGGGGTTGGAGTGAAAACCGCTTACATCACCCCCGGTAGTCCTTGGGAGAATGGCTTTTGTGAAAGCTTTAATGGCACCTTCAGAGACAATTTATTAGATGGAGAAATCTTCTATAACCTAAAAGAAGCCCAGATCATCGTGGGGGAGTGGGTGAAACACTATAACCATGTCAGGCCGCATAGCGCTTTAGGTTACAGACCACCAGCACCCCAAACCCAAGTGCCCCAAATAATACAAAATCAACCCAGTTTGCTGCAATGATTTACTATAGAAAAACTCTCTTTGGTCGTGGACCTAAATTGACAGCAGTTCAGCCTACAGACACTGGGCCCGTTGCACCTAAAAGTAAGGTGTAACCATCAGGAGGGGATAAAGCAACTTGCTCTGTACCAATTGTGCCGCCGGCGCCTACTTTATTTTCGACTATGACGCTCACGCCAAAACTTTCGCTCAGACCCATTGCGATTGTGCGACCCAGTGCATCGGTTACTGCACCAGCAGAGTAGGGAACAATTATCTTAATTGATCCTTTGGGATAAGCATCAGTGGTTTGGGAAAAAGAAAAACTTGCAGCACAAAGAGAAATAATTAAAACCGAAACCTTAATCAAGTTTTTGAATTGTATTTGAAGCATCTTTTGTCCCTCTTAATTTTTATGAAAGATCTTTATAGAAATCTTTAAAATTAGCATACTCGTTTCTCACTTATGGGTAAAGTAGGTTAAGCAGGTATAGTTTTTTATCATGCTCTCTTTAGCCTCATTTACATCTGTCTATTTTTATTAATAAATTGGATCAAGAGTTTACTTGTGGCTTCAGGTTGCTCTTGTTGAACCCAATGCCCTGCATCTTTTACAAAATGGGTTCCTTGATATTGAGTGCTTAGATCACCCTCTAGATTTTTAAGTCCTCCTGGGGTTTGATATGTTCCCCAATCTTTTTCACCGCTAATGAAAGTCGATGGCACTTCAATCTTTTTTCCCGAGAAAATGGTTAAGTCTTTATCGTAAGGATTATTTCTATAGCCTTGAAGCCCACCTTGAAAACCCGTGCGACTGTATTCGCTGATATAAAAATCAAGCTCATGGTCAGGTAACCATTGGCAAGCACTAATTTCTTGCGCAGATGGGGTCGCAGATAAAACCGTTTCTGCCATTCCTTGTTCTAGATCCATTACATAGTAACGCGGTAATTTTTCCCATTCGCTAGCAATTAAGCCTTTCAATGGGAATGGGTTATTGTCAGGCCAGTCCGCACTTTTCATGTGGTAATAGGCCCTTAGAAATTGTTTAAGACCTTGTTTTGCTTTCCACATATTTTCATTGGCTGCTTCAGTAGCAAAGTATTGTTGATAATATTTGCGCGGTGGATTGAGTCGGGCAAGTTCTTCGCCAATTTGATTTGGTTTTGTAGGGGTAGCTGGAACATTAGCGGTATTGAAAGGAAGTGGTGCTGACGCCCCTCTAAATGGAGAGCTCATTAAAGCAACTGATTTGAAAATATCTGGGCGTGATAGTGCGCACCATCCAGCTAGCGTCGCCCCTTGATCATGCCCAACTATTGCGGCAACCGACTTGTAGCCTAAAGATGCTACAAGTGCGAGTATGTCTTGAATTTTATTCAGAATACTAAATGGGCGTAAGTCGTCTGAAAATTGAACATCGATATTAGTACTGCGTCCATAACCTCTGACATCAGGAGCTATGACGTGATAGCCTGCGGCAGCTAAAGGAAGCATCACCTTTCTCCAGCTATAGGCTAACTCAGGGAATCCATGAATGAGTAAAACAAGGTTATTGCTATCCGCCGACTGTTGCCCAGCTTCCAAAAGATGAATGCTTGCATTATTAATATCTTTGATAACCCTAGATCTAATACCTGCAGGCAGTGGAATGGCATTCATTAAGAGATCTCTTTAATTTAGCTAGGGTCTTATAAGTTCTGTAGTGCACTGCAAGGGTTTGTATTGTTAGATTTAGCCACAAATAAGTTTTGAACTTTTAAGTTGCAATAAAGTAAAGTATCAGTATACTTGTATACAAGTTAACCAGCAAATGAGGCTAAAAATGGACTTTAATTGTGATGTGGTGGTGGTTGGAGGTGGTGTTACTGGTGTAGCTGCAGGGATAGCGGCGGCAAGAAACGGTGCAAAGGTAATACTTTTAGAGCCAAGACCATTTGTAGGCGGCAATGCAACTACAGGGCTATGCCTTCACAATTTCGTTAATAAATTTGGCAGACAGGTTGTTTATGGCTTAGCCCAAGAGATAGTTGATGAGCTTATCAAAATGGGTGGCGCTGTAGGGCATATTCCATACAAAGGATTTGCTAGTGCGGTAACACCAGTTGACGGTAATTATTTCAGAATCAAAACAACTCAGATGCTTGCTGATGCAGGTGTTCAGGTGATTTATGGGGCTACTGTTGTAAGCGCAATAGCTGAAAATAAAAAAGCAACAGAAATAACATTTGCAGCGAAGGGTGGACTACATAAGTTGGTTGCCAAAAATATTGTGGAAGCCTCAGGTGATGGTGATGTAGCCGCAATGCTGGGCGTTCCATTTAGATTTGGAGATGGCCCAAACAAAAGAATGCAGCCTATTTCAATGATTCTTCATTTTCATAACGTAGATACAAGAGCAATCGCTAAGGAAATGGGCGAAGTTGATCCAGCTATGGCAGTAAGACCTGAAGGAGGTGACCCCATCCCAGTGTATTTCAACGGTTCATTTTCAAAATGGGATGACATCGTTATTAGTGAGGGAATCTTCCCAAATAAGGGCAGAAATGTATTTTTTAATACGGTTTGGCCGGATCAAATAAATGTAAATACTTCAGCAGTGCTGGATGTGGATGGAACTGATCCAGTTGCGCTCTCCAAGGCTACAGCAGACTTAACGGCTCAGTGCTACAAGATTGGTAATTTTATGAAAAAGCACATACCAGGTTTTGCAGGTAGTTATATGGTTCCCGCTGCAATACCAGGCGTTAGAGAATCTAGAAATATTCACGGTAGATATCAGTTGACAGATGAAGATGTTTTAGAGGGGCATAAATTTGAAGATGCTATTGGTCAAGTCTGCTTCCCAGTAGATATACATGCACCGGATAGTAGCCAGGCTATCTTCTATCAAATTGGAGGCGATGGAAGCTTTGATATCCCATTTCGCTCAATGCTCCCAAATGAACTAGATAACATGGTGGTTGCTGGCAGATGTGTATCTGCAACTCACGTAGCCCATGGAGCCACAAGAAATATGGCGCCATGCCTAGTAATGGGTGAGGCCGCTGGAACAGCTGCTGCAATGGCGAGCGCATCGGGAATCGGCGTTGCTGACATAGATGTAAAACAACTGCAGAAGCAATTGCTTGCTCAAAATGTATTCTTAGGTGATAGCTACCAATAATGAAAATGAATGAAATCTCGTTCAACACTTTTGAGCCACTTTGGCTTAAAGTGTATAAGCCATTAAGAGAGCGAATTCTGAAGGGATATCTTCTGCCAGGTGCAATGCTTTCTGAAAATGAGCTGGCAGAAGAATTTCAAGTAAGTCGTACTCCAGTTCGCGAGGCTGTTCGACTGCTTATTAATGATGGGCTAGTGGGGGTAAGCCCTGGAAGGAAGATGAGAATTATTTCCCCCACTCCCAAAGATATACATGAGGTATATGACATCCGAAGCATTATGGAAAAGGAAGCTATAAGAAGGCTATTCGATGAAAAAAAATTAAGCTCTATTTTGGGAAAGATGGAGCGGTATTGTGATGATGGTGACGATGCCCTTAAAAGAAAAGATATTGATGATTTGGCAAGAGCAAATGAACAATTTCACTCATGTTTTATGGACGCATTAAAGAATGATCGATTATTGGATCAATACAGAGCAATGCACCAGCTAATCACAATGTATCGCCTACAAACTTTGCAAAATGATGTGTGGGCAGAAACAGGCAATCAAGATCACCGTAGGCTAATTGAAAAAATTAGAAAGAATGAGATTCAAGGGGCGGTAGATTTAATTGGAAAGCATATTCACGGAGCAGAAACTACATTAGTAAAACGCTTTAAAGATAACAAGGGGAGTTAAATGAACTCAAAGAAACTTTTGGTTTTAATCAGCACGTTAGCATTTTTTTCCTTATCTCATGCACAGTCATTTCCGAACAAGCCGTTAAAAATAATTGTTCCATATCCTCCTGGGCAGGCATCCGATCAGATTACTAGAATGGTGGCTGATAAGGTTAGTCAAGCAATTGGGCAGCCAATCTTAGTCGACAATAAGCCAGGTGCTGGCGGTAATTTGGGTACAGAGATTGGTGCTAAATCTCCTGCGGATGGCTATACGCTGACAATTGGTACCGCAGCACTCCCAATTTCAAAACTAGTTTATAAAAAACTGACTTTTGATCCTATTAATGACTTTAACGGTATTACTTTGATGACAACAATGCCTTTGGTATTAGTTGTTCCGCCGACCTTAAAGGTAAATACAGTTGCAGAATTAGTTGAGTATGCAAAAAAGAATCCAGGAAAAGTTAATTTTGCATCTTCTGGTACGGGCACAAGCCATCAACTAGCTGGTGAAATGTTTAAGCAATATGCCGGCATTGATATTACTCATGTTCCTTACAAAGGTAGCCCCCCAGCTCATGTGGATTTAATGGGTGGATCAGTGGATTTAATGTTTGACAATATTGTGGCCGTGGGACCTCTCGTTAAGAGTGGAAAGTTAAAAGCCCTTGCAGTTACATCAAAGACACGATCTCCTGCACTTCCCAATGTACCTACAATGCAGGAGTCTGGATATCCAAATATTGAGGCTGTTGCATGGTTTGGCGTTCTGGTTCCCAAAGGTACGCCAAAAGCTATTATCAATCGCTTAAACAAAGAGTTCGTTACCGCACTTGCGATTCCAGAGATCAAAAATAAGCTAGAAGAAAGTGGTGCTCAAGTAATTGCATCCACCCCAGAAGACTTTGATGCATTTATGCAAAATGAGGTTAAAAAATGGTCGGGTGTAATTAATACCGCAAAAATTTCATTAGATTAGTTCATTTGTAAAAGTTAGCTTTTATAAAAAGAGGGGTTTATGGCCCCTCTTTTTTATCCAAGAAATCTCCGTAAGGCCTGATTACCTGATATATAAATAGCATGTGCCCCAAGACCCCAAAGCCCTTCAACAAAAATGGACCGCCCGCATTACTCATGCGCGTGCTCATTGGAATACCTTTCATAAGCGCGTAAGACACAACCGCAACACCGTAGCTGGCTTTAATTGGAATGCCGATCCTGCTGGCAAAGACTTCTACAGTCTTAGGGCTAACCTGATCCATGGCACTATCTCGGCAGTACTTCCCAATGTCTATGCACGTAACCCAGAGATATCCACAACACCCACCCATAGCGGAGCGGATATCAAGCTCTTTTGTAAAACACTGGAGAAAGTTACCAATAGAGCTCTAGAACATGCCCAGCTTAAGAATCGAGCGAAGTCCACCGTAAGAGCGGCTTTGACCTGCAGCTTTGGGATTCTCAAAGTAATGTATCAACGAGATCCAGGTCTTGATGGATACATTCAAGGTCGCATTAACGACGCCCAAGAAAACCTCCTCGCTATAGAAGAACTAGTGCGAGATCTTCAGGGTAAGGCTGCTAATGCAGACCAAAGTCATCATGACGCTAAGAGGGGTGAATTAGAAGAGCTCATTAAGTCACTGCAAGAGCAATCTGAGGTCCAGTCAGCTGAAGGCTTAGTCATTGATAGAGTCCTTACAGAAAACCTGCTCATCGATCCCTCCATCTGCGAGTTCTGGGATTACATCGATGCAGACTGGATCTGCCAGATCATCCCGATGAAGCGGGGTCAAGCTGAAGCGCTCTATAAGAAGAACCTAGCTAATGCCAAGATCTATCAACCAAGTCAAGGTGAAACATCCCATAGGAAAGCTAGGCGCCTAGCCTCAATGCACCTCGATACTAAATCGGCCCCAGTGGTGGACGATCAACAAATTGCTGTTCTAGAAATCTGGGATAGAACTACCCAGCGGGTATATACGATGGTGGAAGGTGCTACTGAGTGGTTACGTGAACCTTATTCACCACCAAAGGTGGGAGAGCGCTGGTACCCATTCTTCTTATTACCTTACCAAGTGGTGGATGGTCAGTTCGTTGGTCCAAGCTTAGTCGACCTCACAGAGCGCTTACAAGAAGAGCATAACGAGGCCAGAGACCGCTTTAATCAACACCGGGATCTTTGCATACCGGGCTGGGTAGCCTCTGCTGATATCAATGAAAAAACCATTAAAAAACACGCTGATTCCCGCTTTGGAGAAATCACCATTGTGGATACCGAAGGCAAGCCACTTAATCAAGTCATCATCCCTAGAGGTCACCCCAAGATAGATCCAATTGTGTACGACACCAGTGCAGTACGTTATGACTGGGAGCAAGTCACAGGTTTACAAGATGCCGCGCGCTCAACAGTGGTTAGACCTAAAACAGCTACCGAGGCCAACATCTTACAAAGAGCTTTATCTGGGCGCGTATTTGAATTTAAAGACCAGATAGAAGATTGGCTGCAAGAGATAGCGCAATACAGCGCCCAAGTTCTCTTGCAAGAGCTAACTAAAGAACAGGTAGAGCGCTACATGGGAGCACCTATTACCAGAACTACGCTGGTTGACGGCAAGCTCACGACGACCCAAGAGAAAACCTATGACTGGCCGCATCTGACTAAGGGGCGCATTTTTGATATGGTGGATCTGCGCATCCGAGCGGGTACTACCGGCGCGCAGGATAGCGTAGAAGAAAAAGAGGGTTGGCTCAAAGTGCTACCCATGATTACGAATCTATCAATTCAGATTCAGAACTTACAAGCTAGAGGAATGGATTACGAGCATATCCGTAATCTCCTACAAGAGACTCTCTTGCGGTATGACGATCGTATCGATTTCAATCTATTTATACCGAATGTAGAAAAGCAAGCGGAGGGATGGTCACGTTCTGAGGGCCTCAATTTAGGAGGCAATTGCTTCTCCGGTTGGAGGCAAAGCGCGCATATGCAGACAGGTAACGAAGGTAATTCATTAAAAGAGGAGGCAGGCAATGACGAAAGTGGCAAACGAGGTAATTGGTTTTAAATCAGAAGTTCTTAGTAATGGAGGGGCTATTCAACGAGTTCAAAATAGGGAAGAGTTAAAAGAACGCGAGCGCTTGAGAAAAGAGGCTGAGAGTAAACACGCTGCTGAAGCGCATGCAAGACTAATAAAGGCAAGAGAAGAGCGTGATCTGAAGTTAGCCGAAAGAGCGGCAGCTCAGAAGGCATCCGATGAAGAAAGAGCTAGAAAAGCTGAAGAGCAAGTGGCCTCCAAATTAACTAAAGAGCAAGAAGCTGAAAAGCTAAAGGTGCTCGGAGTACAAAAAGCAGAGCCAAAAAGTCAGGCTACTAGTTTGCTTGATGCTATAAGTAAATCAAGCGACTCCAGCCCATCTCTTGCGCAGATCTCTGAAGATATTGATGAGGAAGAGGGGTTTGGGGATTCGGAAAGCGAACCTATATTCACCCCTGTAAAAGGTGAGGTATATATTCCAGGCTTCATGCCAGCATTAGACAGTAAAGCAGAGCCCCAGTCTGTATATGACCTTGGAGAGTTATTGCCTGCTCCATCAGAAATTACTATGGATGCGCTTACGCAACCAGCTATTCAGACTGAGACTGCTACAGAATTAATCAATCGGGTTTTGAACCCCGCGCCTGAGAGTTCAAGCCTCGATATTAATTGTAATCAAAAAGAGGTTGCTTTTAGTGATATCAAGTCCAAAAGGGGTTCTGAGCGCATACAAAAAATCATCAACGAGAAGCGAGATCTAGAAAAGCAGGTTGAGGATTTGCAAGTTACCGTAGCGAGTTTGCAAGATGCAATTCGTAAATACGAAGTGACGAATCAATTTGTTGATAACACTATGGCTCTCTCATCTAAGCAGAAAAAGCCTACCGAGCTAGTGTCAGAGGCCAAGCATCAGATTATTAAATATTTGAACTCTCGCGAAGATGAAGTTGATCATGTGGCTAAGGCCCAATGCTTTTATAAGTACCTCACTGATCCTTTTTATATGCAAGTTTTTGTGCAGAACCGTAAGCCAGAGCAATGGCAATCGATGATTGAATCTATCTACGACTCAATAGAGATGCAAGAGCCAAACTTTAGCAATGCAAAGATCACACCAATGAGGACGCTTCAGCCAATTAGGGCGCGAACCTCAAAACTTGGCTCTCCACTGGCGCACTCTGAAAGTCCAATAGATCGTATTGCTCAGCATTTAGGCAATATGGGGATATAAGGTAAACAACTTCAGGGTTAGCCCTGAAGTTGTTTTGATGCAGATTGAATTGTTTCTAGGATTTCATCAAACGTAGGGGTTGCGCCAAAAATCATCGTCGACATTTGCTCATAATCTCTGCGAAGAGCCGGAATCATTGTCTCGCTAGGGTAGATTAAGAAATTACCTTCTGCTGCCGAATGTTGCTCATAGTCTTTATCAAAAAAGAAGATAGATGCATGAAGTGCGCATTCTTTACCGAGATTCATATCCTTGATGGCATTTTGACCGACTGCATTATTCAAAAGCATGTGTAGATCATAGTAATGGCGAGAAATGCGATTGCCATTATTCCTTAAGCTACCCCGTGCTTCGAACCAGGAGCGCAAACCATGAGCAATGACCGCTTTGTCCCAGAAGGTTCTCTCTGGCGCTATGCAGTTCACATTGGGCATACTTAAGTCACCGCCGATAAATTCTTGAGCAACGTAGGGATTGATTGTGATAAGCCTACTAGGATCTAGCGCTGATTTGGCGCCAGCTTCAATCTTGACCTTAGATTCAATATAGTCATCCTTACCCGAAGCCTCTAGCGATGGATATTCAACTAGTAAAGTCTGTTGATCCTTGTCGGTGGTATCTATGACAACCTTAAGAGCAGGCATCGATATAGCAGCTTCGTTTAATTCGTTCTGAATTTGTAAAGTAAGGCGATCTTTTAGATCACCAAGGATATAGGTAGAGCAAGCAGATTTAATGGCATCCAAGTACTCGTTACGTTTATTTCTGCCCCAGCTTTGTATTGTTCTTATATTAGTTGAATGACCGATATCTTCCCGATATACCGTGATGTCAATATCTTCAGAAAAGCGTGAGATCAAGTCATGAGCTTTTGAAAGGGAGGTGCCGCCCTTGAAAAGCAATCTGGGCTCACCATCAGATTTGCCGTTAAATAATAGATCCAGGACAAAGCAAACCCAAAAGTCTTTCTCGACATTGCGTAATGGTGTGCCTAAGCGAACTGCAGTCTCTAGGAAGAGCGCGCGCCTATCGTTTTCGCTAGCCTGAAGGACTTTAAGGAAATTACTATTCATTCGCCCTCAGTTTAATGAGAGAGTGCAATTTGGGGTAAATCGTTAGAAAGACCCTTAAGTAAAGGGTGCATCCATGCTGGTAAGTGCGATAGATCCTTCTTGAGGTCTCGCGCAATACTTGCCCCAGCCTTTGGGTCATTAATGATTCTAGATAAGGCGGCTTTAATATCAGCCTGAGTGGAAGGATCTTTTTGCTTGATCCCATCTTTGAGCCAGTGCAGTGCCTGAACGATACGCATAGCAGGGCGATCAGCCCAGATTAATTTACTAGGTGACGCCACCTTAAATTGAATAGTGAGGTTTCCAATTTGAACGGGCTTGATGCGGGCATCGGTATGCACGATCACCTTGCCTGGAACCGCATTGGTTAGCCCTAAGTCATTAGCAGCAGTCATGCCATCAATGAGCATGCGCGCACTATCACGCCTAGCAATAGCCCAGATCACATTCTGGTAGTTGGGCTGAGATGTTTTACCGGTTAATGGGTTAACTCGTGGACGATCGTATAGACCGTGATCGATTCGACGTAAGTCACCTTTATTGGTGAGGCGCTGCAGCGCTTTATCTACCGCGCTACGGTTGCCTAGGTCGAGAAAATCCTTCGCCGTCCAAACCTTATCGGCTTGGCTACGGCTAATGCGCCGAGCAATCAGCGCATTGAGAGGAGTTTTCGCGTTTACTAATGCTTTCATAGTCCTTAAATTATATACAAATATCGGACAAAAGCAACATAAATTAACCGTTAAAAAACTATATAAAACAACGGGTTAAAAGAACATTAAAAATACCTAAGGTACCAATAAAATCAAGGTCAACCCATAGGGATGGCGCAGCTTACCTTGATGTGCGAGGGCAAAAAGACACTTTTTATATGGTTAAGGCGACAAAAGGGAGCCTTGACCATAGAAGCAGAAGTGGGTGCGTTACCAATAAAAACCCCAGAAATATCCAAAGTCTAAGCAAACCACCCCAATAATGAATCTATGTAGTGAGAGTTAATTACTCCAGCTGCTGCTTCACACCACTGCGTTAAAGCTAGATTCGCGCCTAGTAGCGTTGCAATGGATGGTTTCACGCTCCATCAATCGGTATGAGGCTACCCAATCTCATAAATAACTATTCATGGAGGTGGCGTATGCCAATTTCAAATACAGACTTGCAAGAGTTAGCTAAGGTTTCCTTAGATGAGTACCTACGTAATCTGCCAGTAGATCAAATCGCGGTAGAGAGACCTTTTCTTAAAAAACTCATGGAGGGGCGTAAAAGCCTATTAGGCGCAAAACAAAACGTTGTAGAGAACATTCGCAAAGAACACGGCAGTAACTTTAGCTGGGCCTTTGGTGAAGAGACAGTCAAGTTCAATAAACGCAATACGACTGAGCAGGCCTCTTTCCCGTGGCGCAGGGCGGTAGATGGCCTCTATATTGACTATGACCGCTTATTCAGTAACGGCATCAAAGTACGTGAGGGTGGGGCGCGAGGATTCCAATTGGAATACAACGAGCGTGTACAACTCATTAACTTGCTTGATGAGCAGTTAGAAGTCCTCAGAGAGGGTTTCCTCAATAAGCTAGACCTAGAACTACATCGCGACGGCTCGCATGGTGCAGATGCATTAGTAGGTTTAGATAGCTTAGTCAGCCTTGCACCAGACGCGGGTACGGTAGGCGGTATTGATCGAGCCAAGGCAAGTTACTGGCGCAACTATGCCCTCAAAGATATTGCATCCACAGCGCCAGGTAATTTAGTGGGCGAGATGGAGACTGCATGGCGTCAATGTATTAAGCATGGCGGTAGCCCGGATTTCATCATCGCTGGGGGTAAGTTTATTGATACCTATCGCAAACAAGTCACAGTGACCCATATCGCTGGATCAGGCGAGACTAAGTACATCGATGCCGGCGTAGGTGCGGGAGTCAATACAGGTCTTGCCTTCAAAGGGGTGGAGATCATCTGGGATCCGCAGTTTGATGAGTTAGACGCCATGGCAAATCGCACAGTGGAGTGGAGTAAGCGTTGTTATTTCCTCAACACTCGCTTTATGAAGCTACGTGACGATGATTTAGACATCGTTGCCCCAATCCGTCCGCACGATACGCTAGCCATGTACGCCATGGTGAACCTACGCTGTGCTTTGTCTATCTCAAGAGCAAATGCCCATGCGGTATTGGCGATTCAATAAGGAAGAACGAATGAATAACAGCATGAACAACAAGGAGCTTATTCATAGCGACTTCCAGATTAAGGAGGTCGAGGCGGTAGTACGTAGGGATGCATTCACGACTATCCATGTTTATGTACCGCCGTATGAGACCAATATCCTTCGCAATCTCTTTGGGCGCGAGAACGTCACGGTGTTCGAGCGCGCCTCAAAGACCACCATTACTCCAGAGCAAGAGTACGACCGCCTATGCGCCAAGTATGGCCATGAGGTCGTAGCCAAAGTCTTTGGAGAGGATGATGGTGACCGCCTAATGGAGATCGTAAAGGGATTAATGGAAGAAGGAGGCAGCGCCATTAGTTCAATTAAGCAGGATAAAAAAGCTAAGACATTTGAGCTCGAGATTTCTGAGGCTCAGAAAGGAAGCAAGCGATAGTAAAAAAGCTTTTATTGGCAGCCCTAATTTAACTGTGATGTTGTCTCAAATGGATGTGGGTGTATTTGTGGGTGTGTATATGCGGGGGCGCATTTATTGCGCCCCCACATTGCTAGCCTCAGTTTTTACATCAAAAAAGCTTGATCTAGTTAAACGCTGCACTTTTTAAATCATTTAATGCCATTCATAAAAATAATTTTATGCTTCCTATATTTACATCACTAGTACAAACTTTGGCCGTAAATGGCCTTAGCCTATTGGCTGGAGCAGTTCAGGCAAAAGGCAAAGAGTTTATTGAGAAAAAGACTGGGGTTCGTATTCCGGATAATCCCAATCAGGAAGATCTCATCAAACTCAAGCAGCTCGAGATTGAGCAAGAGCAACTTCTCTTGCAATACACGCTGAAGCAAAAAGAACTTGAGATTGAGGAATCTAAGCTTTTAGCGGAAATGCATCGAGCCTCACAAGATAATGCGACCAATCGCTGGCAATCAGACATGGTGAGTGACTCTAGGTTATCAAAGAACATTCGACCCGGAACACTGGTCTACATTCTCACGGCATACCTGCTATTTGCATTGTTATCAGCCATGGGCATTGATATCAACGAAGCTTATGTGCAACTTTTAGGAGAGTGGGGGCAATTGGTCATGCTGGCTTATTTTGGGGGCAGGTCTATGGAAAAGATCTTTGAAATTCGGATGAACGCTTCTCGACAAAAGGAGGAGGTTTAATGAGCTCAACAAAAACTAGCCTGGTAGAAGAGCAAGCTGCATTTTTAATGGATGTTTGTAGTCTCATTCAATTTGCCACGAATGAGGGCTGGGTTCTGACCGGTGGGGAGCTTTGGCGTTCAGCAGAGCAGCAAGAGATTTATTGTAAGACTGGCAGATCAAAGACTATGCATAGTAATCATTTAAGACGTTGTGCTATCGATCTGAACTTCTTTTGGAATGGAAAGCTAGTTTGGGATAAAGAGCTTATTCGTTCAGTAGGTGAACATTGGGAAGGCCTTAACCCTAAAAATAGGTGGGGCGGTAATTTCAAGGGGTTTGTGGATGTGCCCCATTTTGAGAGGGTGCCATTACCTCTCTAATTTTTGATTTTTGGCGGACGAACGCTGAGCTTTTGTAATAACGAGGCTGGCAATACTTCTTTTGCTGGCTTAAATAGGATCATGTCCTCCCTAGTCAGCTCCCGTACTTCACCCTTTTTATTAATAAGCGGTAATTTTTTAGCAGCAAACTTTTTAATCATAGTTAATGCTCTGTTCTCGCTCTAAAGCACCCCCATGCCTTTTTTTAAACTACGGGTTAGCTAAAAGATGTGAGATGACGGCTTCTTATGGAGTTTTTAATAATTTCTCCACATCCTTAATTAAGGTAGCAGTGAAGTTTGTTAGCTCTTCGATAGTGGTTTCTTCAATCTCAAGATAGCCTTCGTCAGCTAAGTTTTTCTTTTGGTGAGCTGAATCAAATACTTTCCATTTGCTTGCAGGCCACGCTAGTGTCTCCCCAAGGCATTGAAACACCATGAGCTTATTTTCACACCGATACCCATGCCAACGAAGGGCAGCAAGTGCCGCGCTATGAGCAGCATTGTAGGCAAAGGTAAATCGACTATCTTTTGATACTTCTCTGACCTCTGAGTCTAGAAGCCTAATATGAGCAAGGCTCAGTATCCGTAGCGCTTCAATTTCTTCAAAAGGCGCAGATTGAAGTTGACCAGTTTTAACTAAAATATCTAAATTTTGATTAGTCACTGAAAACTCCATATTTAAAAGATTGTAGGTAGCAAGTCGAATTTTTTTGCCCCAACTTTTTAGCTGGGGTGATGGGAGTGTGTATTTTACTAAGCAGTAAATTTTTTACGACGAAAAGAAAGTCAATATCACTACTCGCTATATCAGTATTCTTAGCATTGGAATTCCTATAGTTCAGCATGTTATTTAAATCGATTTGCTTTAAGCGGCCCTCATTGATAGAGTGCATTGCATGAATTCAAGCTCACCTCAAAACTTAGATTCATGGATTGATCCAGATGATGCTCCATAGATTAGCTATGAAGATTTAAAGCGCAGCGTTTGGGCAATCGATGGAAAGCTAGTTTCCGAGTCTGAACAGAGAAATTTATCTAATGGTAAATAGCAAAAGCCAAATTCTGGGCCTTAAATCCAATATTCCATGAAAAGAGATAATTGCACCATGCAAACACATTCTTTATAATGTAAGTATTGCCCTTGAGGCCTTTGTAGTAACTAGTGCTTTAATTAGCTCAAAAAGCCCATCCTACGTTGGGCTTTTTTCTTTTTAGCCCACTTTCGTGTAAATCACCCTAGTTCAACAGGCATCGTGTTATGGGGAATAAAAGCTGGGGAAGGGTGGATGAGCCAAACCCCCGGCACTGGCAGAAATTGGGTTTGGCTGCTTCGTTCCCGACCTGACCAGGTTATCCAACCCACCATGCGGGGAGGCCCATCCAATTCCATTTTAGCTTGTTAGAATGGAGAACATGACAGCATTGGCATTAGCCCGTTCGTGGCGCCCTAAAACTTTCTCCGAATTAGTCGGCCAAGACCATGTGGTCAAGGCTTTAACCCATGCCTTGGATCAAGGTCGCCTGCACCATGCATGGCTCTTTACGGGTACCCGCGGAGTCGGTAAGACCACCATAGCCCGAATTATGGCCAAAGCCCTCAATTGCACGGGGTCTGATGGTTCGGGCAAAATGACCTCAGAGCCTTGCGGAAAATGCCCAGCTTGTATGGAAATCGACGCTGGACGCTTTGTTGACTATATAGAGATGGATGCTGCGAGTAATCGTGGCGTTGACGATATTGCTTCTCTTTTAGAAAAAGCAGCTTATGCACCAAGCAATGCTCGTTATAAGGTCTACATGATTGACGAGGTGCATATGCTCACCAATCATGCCTTTAATGCCATGCTGAAGACTTTGGAAGAGCCTCCAGAGCACGTCAAATTTATTCTAGCTACTACCGATCCACAAAAAATCCCCGTAACGATTCTGTCGCGTTGCTTGCAGTTCAATCTCAAGCAAATGCCAGTACCCCTCATTGTTGAGCATCTGGAAAAAGTACTCGCTGCGGAAAAAGTGGAATGCGAAGTCAATGCCTTGCGCGTTTTAGCAAAAGCGGCACAAGGTTCTATGCGCGACGCACTATCGCTGACTGATCAAGCGATTGCCTACGCAGCAGGCAAAGTATCTGAAGAATCTGTACGCGGCATGCTTGGCACATTAGATGATGCTTACCTCATACGCATCTTGGATTGCCTCATTGCTAAAGACGGTGCAAGCCTGCTTGCTGTAGCAAATGAGATGGGTGAGCGCAGCATGTCTTTCTCATTAGCACTACAAGATCTCTCTAGCTTGCTGCAAAAAATTGCAGCAGCCCAAGTTGTTCCAGAGTCTGTTCTCGAAGATTGGCCAGAAGCAGGCGAGATTCGTCGCTTGGCAACACAACTGACAAAAGAAGAGGCACAACTCTTCTATCAAATCACCATTACGAGCCGTCCTGACTTATCACTCGCACCCGATGAGCAAACTGGCTTTGCAATGACGCTATTGCGGATGTTGGCGTTTCGCCCCAGCAATGGTGGAGGAGGAAGCTCTTCTCCTACGCCATCATCGCCATCAGCCCCACCAGTCAATACTGCTCGTCCAGCATCTAAGCCAGCTGTTCCAGCGCCAGCCGCTAAACCTACTGCTTCTGTTACTTCAGCTCCAACTCCTGCAGCCGCTGCTGCAGCGCCGGTTGCTGCCGCTGCACTAGTAGGTAATCCAGCTGAGCGTCCAGATTGGCATAGCTTGATGCGTCAAATTCCAGCGCGAGGTTTACTGCAACAATTGGCTCATCAGACCGAGTTGCAAGATTGGAAAGATATGGCAACGGGGGTAACGGCTATAGTGGTCACGACCATGCCACAACTCGCAAATGAAGATGCTGTCAGACGTTTATCTAATTTGCTCACTTTGCACTTTGGTAAGCCAATCAAGATCGTGATTGAAAAAGGTGAAGTAGAGGGCAAAACGGTAGCTAAGGTTGATGCCCAGATTCATCAAGAGAAAAAAATGAATGCGGAACAAATGATTGCAGCCGATCCATTTATTCAGCAATTAGAAAAAGAGTTTGGTGCCAAAGTTGTTGGTGGCTCTGTTAAACCGCTTTAATTGACTTTTAAATCTGTATATCAATATTCATAAATCATTATTAACACCACTAAGGAAATAAAGCGATGATGAAAGGTGGACTTGCTGGTCTCATGAAACAGGCTCAGCAGATGCAAGAGAAGATGAAAGTAGCGCAAGAGCAATTGGCAGCGTTAGAAGTCACTGGCCAAGCTGCTGGCGGCTTAGTTAAAGTGACCATCTCTGGCAAATACGAACTCAAGCGTGTGCAAATTGATCCAGGTGCAATGGATGATCGCGAGATGTTGGAAGACTTGATCGTGACTGCCCATACAGAAGCATTCAAGCAAGTAGAAGCGGCTAGTGCACAGATGATGTCTGGCGCCACTGCTGGCATGCCTATGCCCCCTGGCTTTAAGCTGCCTTTCTAATGCTTTTTAATACAAGGCAATTCATTTCTTAATGGCACGTCATGAAGCCCCTCAAGATGCTCTCGGTCGACTGATCGAGGCATTGCGCGTATTACCTGGAGTAGGTCCTAAGTCTGCCCAGCGTATGGCCTTCTATCTATTGCAGCATGATCGTAATGGCGCAGCGGTACTTGCCCAATCATTGGGTGAAGCAGTAGAGACTGTTGGTCACTGCGCACGTTGCAACACGTTTTCAGAAACGCAGATTTGTAGTACTTGCGCTGATGATCGGCGTGATCCATCTCTGTTGTGTATCGTTGAAACGCCTGCTGACCAAGTCATGGTGGAGCAGACACTGAGCTTCAAAGGGAATTATTTTGTTTTAATGGGGCGCCTCTCGCCACTCGATGGCATGGGCCCCAATGAAATTGGCTTTGATCGATTGCTCATGCGGATTGAAAGCCCTGATACGGGAGTGTCAATCCGTGAAGTTGTGCTCGCAACCAATTTCACGAGTGAAGGTGAAGCTACGGCCCATTACATCGGCGAAGTGCTCAAAGCCAAAGGTATCAAAGTCACACGCATTGCACGCGGTATCCCAGTAGGCGGAGAGCTTGAGTATGTTGATGCAGGAACGTTAGCTAGAGCTCTGATGGATCGACGTTAAATATCGATTGCATTCCCATATGGGTGGATTCTTTCCATAAAACCTCATAAAACCGAGTAAATACAACATATATTGATA
>Ga0209189_1001497_pt1 | contig 17379 bp, 15 predicted proteins | sample C_130820_EF_Meta_FD_187308 | JGI IMG/M metagenome (GOLD analysis project Ga0209189, IMG submission 187308) | Freshwater microbial communities from Lake Croche, Canada to study carbon cycling - C_130820_EF_MetaG (SPAdes) (version 3) | ecosystem: Environmental > Aquatic > Freshwater > Lake... | reverse complement strand
GCGGGGCAGTTCGGCCTCGGGGATCACGGATCGGCCATCGCAAAGACTCGCCATCATCCGTCCGTTCCCAAAAAAGATCAGCGTCCCCATCGGTTCGGGGCCGTAAGGCAAACGCATGTGCTTGCCGTCTTCGTCGTGAGAGCGGGTCGTTACCAGGCGCCATTGACCAATTAAATCGGGAATCATGTTCATCACTATTCAATTCCTAAAAACCGTAACAACTTGCCCGAACCAAGTTCGACGAGGCATCATCGCAAGGATACTTGGAAGCCTCATCAGGAACCGTCAAACTTGAACCAACCCCCACGCACCCTGCCCCCGATCCTTCAACGCGTTCGATTTCCGGTCATCGGCTCGCCGCTATTCATTATCAGCAACCCCAAACTGGTGATCGCGCAGTGCAAGGCCGGTATCGTGGGTTCAATGCCGGCCCTCAACGCAAGGCCTGCGTCACAACTCGATGAATGGCTGGCGGAGATCACCGAATCACTCGCAGCGCATGACCGGGCCCATCCAGAGTCGCCAGCTGCCCCCTTTGCCATCAACCAGATCGTGCACAAGAGCAATGACCGTCTCGAACACGACATGCAGGTTTGCGCCAAGTACAAAGTACCCATCACCATCACGAGTTTGGGGGCGCGCGAAGATGTCAATCAGGCCGTTCACAGTTGGGGCGGAATCATCACGAGTTTGGGGGCGCGCGAAGATGTCAATCAGGCCGTTCACAGTTGGGGCGGAATCGTGTTGCATGACGTCATCAACAACGTCTTTGCACACAAAGCGATCGAGAAAGGCGCCGATGGACTGATCCCGGTCGCGGCGGGCGCGGGCGGTCATGCCAGCGTGAAAAGTCCTTTTGCGATGGTTCAGGAAATCCGTGACTGGTTCGGTGGCCCCTTAGCTCTCTCGGGATCGATTTCGTCAGGCGGCGCCATTTTGGCGGCACTCGCGATGGGCGCCGACTTTGCCTACATCGGTTCCGCTTTCATTGCGACCGATGAAGCCCGCGCCGCCGATGGCTATAAAAAGATGATCACGGAATCGAATTCAGACGACATCGTTTACAGCAACTTCTACACGGGTATCCACGGCAACTACCTCAAGGGCAGCATTCGTAACGCCGGTATGGATCCCGAAAAACTGCCAGAAAGTGATCCCAGCAAAATGAACTTTGCAACCAGCGATGGCGCTAATGCAGCCAAAGCGTGGAAGGATATCTGGGGCTGCGGACAGGGCATTGGCGCCATTCGTGAGGTTGTGCCCGCAGCCGATCTGGCTGCGCGGTTCAAGCGCGAATTCAACGAGGCGCGCGAACGCTTGAGCGCCCTGGCCTGACTGAGGGCGGCTTAACCGCGCGGGTCGCGGCGGACACCCACCGGGAGGGCGGCACAGTCCTCCCAGACGTCCGGCTGAAACCAGCGCCCGCCCAGAAGGTAATCACGCAGCATCGGCAGGGCGTCCTGACCCCAAAAATGCTTGCCGTCGACTGCAAACGTCGGCACGCCGAATACCCCCGCCGCGATTGCGGTTTCCGTCGCGTCGCGCAACTGCCGTTTGACATTATCTGAGATGGGATCGATGACCGGATTCAGCTGCGCGCGCAGGGCCTCAAATCGTTCAGCATCCTCAGGCTCGCCGCCGCCGGCCCAGACATGTTCGAACACCTGCTGACACGCCTCACGGGTCGGCAATCCCCCGGGGTTGGTAGCCACCGCAAGGCGTAGAAGCGCCAGCGGATTGAAGGGATGTCTGGAGGGTAGACGCAATCTGCACCCCTGCTGATGTGCCAACCAGAGTACCTGGCGATAGGTCCATTCACGCTTACCAGCGATCTCTGCCGGCCCCCGATGGCCGTGATGCTTCAGCAGGGCGCCAAACAGAATCGGCTGGTACTGAACTTCGACCGCCAGCCCTTCGAGTGCCTTCGGGATCGTGTGAAAGGCCAGGTATGCGTAGGGGCTGATGAAATCCAGATAAAAGGTCACTGAATCGATCGATGCCCCCCGCTCAGCCATTACTCGGCCTTAGCCCCTGATTCCTTGACCACTTTGGCCCACTTGACGATCTCGCTTGCCTGATAGCGCGCCAGTTCATCCGGTGTCGACAGAATCGGCTCGAGACCAAGTGTTTTGAGCTTCTCTTGCACATCGGGCAGTTGGAATACGCGTACCACCTCCGCCTGCAGGCGATCGACCACGGGACGGGGCGTTCCGGCGGGCGCAAACATCGCGAACCAGGTGGTCGCCTCAAAGCCGGGAATCGTTTCAGCAACCGTCGGCACATCGGCGGCTGCGGCCGAGCGCTTCGCAGTGGTTTGAGCGATCGCGCGGATCTTGCCTTCGCGCGCCATCGGCAAGGCCGACGGCATATTGTCAAACATCAGCTGGATGCTGCCGCCGACCAGATCTGGGATGGCGAACTGGCGCCCCTTGTAAGGCACATGCGTCATCGAGGTGCCGGTCATCGACTTGAATAATTCGCCAGAGACGTGAACCGAGCTGCCAATCCCGGGCGAGCCGAATGACAGCTTGTTGGGGTTGGCTTTGAGGTACGCGATCAGATCCGCAACCGACTTGACCGGCAAGTCATTGTTGACCACCAACAAATTGGGCGCCGACGCGACTAAGGCGATAGGAGCAAACCCTTTGACCATGTCGTAGGGCATTTTTTCGTAGAGCGCCCCGTTGATCGAATGGGTGCCGACGGTGCCCATCACCAGCGTATGTCCGTCCGGCGCTGACTTCGCGACGAAATCTGCGCCGATATTACCGCCCGCGCCGGGCTTGTTGTCGACCAGCACTTGCTGGCCCAACTGCGCCTTTTCACTGAAGATGCGCGACAGAATATCGGGCGCACCACCGGTCGGAAAAGTCACGACCAACTTGATCGGCTTGGTCGGATACGACTGCGCGTAAGCGGCAGTCGAGGGCAGGGCAAACAGAGCCGCCGCAGCAATCAGAATCGATCTGCGCGCTGCGGATGGCAGTGAGAATGAAAATCGGGATGGGTTCATGTCAACTCCTTTCGGGCGGAGCTTGACCGATCGGCACCCAACTACACAACCGAAATCACCCCCGGGGATTCCCTAGGGCGTTCCGATTTCGAGAAGAATTTCGTTCCGCCGAAAGAAAGGCAAACGCCAGGGTGGATCGTAGCGAGCCATTTGCGGTGAAGCGACAGGCGACAGGCCCTGCGCCCGAACCCAGACGATTAGTTCTTCGGTGAGGGCCTGGCTCTTGTCGACTCCTGTGAATCCGGAAAATGACAGCACTGCATAGCGCTTGGATGGCACTTCGCGCAGGATCACCAGGGGATTGGTTGGCCGCGGCAGACTCGCCATCGAATATTGCTTGGGCATCACAAAGTGAATCCGCCACCGGTTGGCGTCCATCGCCTTACTGGCAACGAGCGCTTGGGGTTCGACAGTCACCGGCGCCGTCATCGCGATGGTCTCCTTGGCTGAACCCGCTGCCTGACCATCCACCGAACGAGCCGATTGGTTGTCGCCGAAAATATAGGCCGCAATGCGACGAAACCCCGCGTTGGAGGCGTCGCCAAGATCCCCGTCCACGAACGTCTCAGCAACGATGAGGGGGCGGTACTGACGGATCTCGAAACGATCGGCTTTCCGCTCGACGGTGTATTCCGGCTCTTCGATCGCCATGACAGGCCCTCCGATCAGGATCGCACAAGCACTTAGAACCCAGAAAAACGATAGGATGATTCGCTGAATCCTGACGATCGCCATTCGAGTTTGATCTCGACCCTCTTCTCGACATTCACCGTTCATGTATCCAACTCCTGTTGTTATGCCCGAATGGGCCTACGCCCGCCGACCCGATGATGCCTACGATAGCAGTGGCCTGACCCGCGGGCCCTGGCACCCAGACCACCAGCACGCGGGTCCACCCAGCGCCCTGGTGTGCCGCGCGATCGAGCAGGAAGCGGCCGCACTGGGTCTTCAGCATATTGGACGCCTGACGTCGAACCTCTTGCGCCCTGTGCCAATCGCCCCGTTACAGGTCTCCGTGCGGGTGGAGTATGCGGGGCGAAACGCAGCCCATCTGGCCGCCGACCTGATTGCGGGCGACAAGGTCGTCGCCCGGTTTACGGCACTGGCCCAGCGTGAATCACCGATCGACTTGCCCGCACACGTCCTGGATCATCCCCATGGGGTCAGCCTGCCCGAAGAATGCCCCGCTTGCTTCCCGCCTTTTTATCGCCCGGAATCCGTCGGGTATTTCAAGTTCGTTGAAGTTCGTCTCGCCCGCGGGGAGTTTTTCAACGGCCCGTGTTTTGTGTGGTTTCGGGTGACGAAGCCCTTAGTCGACAACGAAACCCTCAGCGCCTACCAACGCGTTGCCGTTGCGGCCGACTGTGGTAACGGCATCAGCAAGGTGTTGAGTTTCGATACCCACCTGTTCATGAACTCCGACCTCACCGTCAACCTCTCGCGCCGCCCGCGGGGCGAATGGATCGGGCTTGATGCAATGACGTATCTCGGGCCAGACGGTTGCGGTCTGGCCGAGTCTGCCCTCTATGATCAGGAGGGTCGGATTGGGCGCGCGACGCAAAGCCTTTTTGTTCGGGCCAAAGACGAATCCTGAATGATCCAAACCTGAATAATCGAAGCCTGAACAATCATCTTTTTTGGTGGGATTTTAATGCGGACTTCAATGCTTAAGTTAACCCTCGCGGCGCTGCATGGTGCGCTCGCCATCGGCCTGGTTGGCGGCCTGAATGCGCCCGCAGCTGCACAAGGTTTTCCAACCAAGGCAATCACCTTGATCGTTCCCAACCCGCCGGGTGGCGTGGTCGACACGTCAGCCCGGCTCATTAGCGAGCCCCTGAGCAAACTGCTCGGTCAACAGGTGATCGTTGAAAATAAAGGCGGCGCGAGCGGCAATATCGCGTATCCCCTGGTGACCCGGGCACCCAAGGACGGCTATACGCTCCTGATCTCTTACTCGGCTTACCACGTGGGCAACCCCGCGATGTTTGCCAAGCTGCCCTGGGAACAAAAAGAACTCACCCCAGTCGCACTGATCGCTACCGCGACCAACGTGATCGCGGCCCACCCCTCGGTGCCTGCTAACAACCTGCGCGAATTCATCAGCTACGTGAAGACCCAGCCCGGCAAAATTAATTTCGCCTCGCAGGGCAACGGATCGTTATCGCATGTGGGGACTGCCCTGTTTGAGCAGACCACCCAAACTGACATGGTCCATGTGCCATACAAGGGTTCCGGCGATGCCATCCGCGACGTTCTGGGCGGCCAGGTCCAGGTGTTCATTACGACCCCGCCGTCGGTGATGTCGCACATCCAGGCTGGCAAATTGAAAGGGTTTGCCGTCACGAGCAAGACCCGCCACCCGATGTTGCCAAACATTCCAACCACCGCCGAGGCTGGTCTACCGGGCTTTGAACTGGAAGCCTGGGTCGGACTGTTTGCCCCCGCCGGAACCCCACCCGCCGTGATCGTGCAACTGAGCGAGCAAGTCAAAAAGGCCTTAGAACAACCAGAGACCCGACAGCGCGCCGCCAGCATCGGGATCGAGCCCCGATATTTGGGCCCAGAGGAACTCGGTGCCCTGGTCAAGCGCGACACGGACTATTGGGGCAATGTCATCCGTTCAAGAAACATCACCGCAGACTGAACGTCCTCAATTTTCGGTACGACCCCAATTTCGGTACGGCAGCCATGTCCGGTCTGAATTCCGACTCATCCTCAGGCCCGCTCACGGGCGTTCGGGTACTTGAACTCGGATCGCTGATCGCAGGCCCTTACGCGGCCTCGATCCTGGCCCAGTTCGGCGCCGAGGTGATCAAGATCGAGCCCCCGGGAGAGGGTGACCCCTTGCGCAAATGGCGCAAGATGCATGATGGGACTTCGCTCTGGTGGTACAGCCAAAGCCGAAACAAAAAGTCCGTCACGCTCGACCTCAAAACCGACGCAGCCCGCGAGATTGTGCGCAAACTGGTGTCGACAGTTGATATCGTGATTGAGAACTTTCGACCGGGAACGCTCGAAAAATGGGGTCTTGGCTGGGAACATCTACAGGCGATCAGACCTTCCCTGATCATGGTCCGAATCTCTGGATATGGCCAGGACGGCCCCTATAGCCAGCGCCCCGGTTTTGCCGCCATCGCCGAATGCATGGGGGGCCTGCGTTACACCTCGGGCTTCCCCGACCGCCCCCCTGTTCGAGTCGGCGTCAGCCTGGGCGACACCCTCGCCTCGCTCTACGGGACAATCGGTGCACTGATAGCAATGCACCATCTCAAGGTCAACGGCGGCCAGGGACAGTTCATTGATGTGGCGCTCTACGAAGCGGTCTTTGGGATTATGGAAAGCCTGGTGCCGGAATACCAGATGCAGGGTTTCGTGCGCGAGCGCAGCGGCGCCACCATGCCAGGGATTGCACCCACCAATACCTATCGCTGTCGCGATGGTTTGTACGTCGCAATTGCCGGAAATAGCGACAGCATTTTTCGTCGGTTCATGCAGGCGATCGATCGGCCCGACCTGGCGCACGACCCTGAATTGGCCAACAACGATGGCCGCGCGGCACAGGCGCAGCACCTCGATAACGTGATCTCAGACTGGACCGGTCGGCACGATTTGGCTGAAGTGCTCGCCGTTCTAGAGTCGGCATCGGTGCCCGCTGGACGGATCTACACCGCGGCCGACATCGCCACCGATCCGCACTATGCAGCCCGTGGCATGATCGAACATCACCATCTCCGGGACGGCCAGCCGATCGACCTGCCGGGGATCGTACCAAAACTCAGTGCGACGCCAGGGGCTACCCAATGGCTTGGTCCGACACTGGGCGAGCACACAGCCGAGGTGTTGGCATCGATTGGAATTGACGCCGCGGCGCTTGAACAACTGCGCTCGCAGGGCGTTGTTTGAGGGGCGTTGTTTGACGCCCGTCGTTTAACGCCCGTCCAGGCCTAACTCGACGTCGCTCGCCGGGCCTGCAAAGATTCAAACGAAGATTCAAAGCGCATCACGCCGTCATCAATCCGGCTCCACCGGATCGCCAACAAGTCTGCCAGATAGTTTTGGTAAACCCGCCACGGCCAACGCCGCCCCTGTTTGGGCAAGGCATCAATCGATCGCTGAACATACCCCGACGTGAAACCCAAAAATGGCAGACGCTCTTCACGCGGATTGCCCTCGGGTGAAGCGACCGTAAATTGATGACGGTCCATAAAATTGAGTAAACGGCAAACATAGGACGCAGTCAGGTCCGCCTTGAGGGTCCAGGATGCATTGGTATAGCCGTAGGTCATGACGCAGTTCGGCAAATCCGAGAGCATCATCCCCTTGTAGGTCAGGGCCTTGGACGGATCGAATGCAGCGCCGTCCAAGCTCAACTCGATATCGCCCAGCACGTTGAGCTTGAGTCCAGTCGCCGAGACGATGATATCGGCGGTCAAAACTTTACCGCTAGCCAACTCAATTCCGTTGGCCGACAAACGGGCGATCTGGTCGGTGACCACCGAGGCTCGACCGGATTTGATCTGTTCGAAAAGATCGCCATCTGGCAACGCGCAGACGCGCTGATCCCAGGGGTTATAACGAGGCGTAAAGTGTTTACCGACGTCGAATTCGGGGCCCAAGGCCTTGCTCGCCAGTCCCACCAAGCGCTGCTTGGCACGTTGCGGCCAACGCCTCAGCAAACGATATAAAAACATCCCGACCAACACATTTTTCCAGCGGGTCAAATCGTAGGCTAAGGATCTAGGCAGATTGCGGTAAAGCCACAACGCAGCCGCGTCGTCCGAAGGCCTTGCAACCATGTACGTGGGCGAGCGCTGGAGCATCGTGACATGGGCCGCCTTTTTAGCCATCGCCGGAACCAAAGTTGCCGCCGTGGCCCCGCTCCCGATTACCACGACTTGCTTGCCTGCATAGTCCAGATCAGCGGGCCAGAACTGAGGATAGACCAGTGTCCCCTTAAACGAATCCTGGTCTGGAAAGGCCGGGTGATGACCTTCTGCGTAGCTGTAATAGCCACAGCACAGATAGAGAAACCGCGTGCGGAACTGACTCCGCTCACCGGTTTTGATCGTCTCGACGTCGAGCGTCCAGGCGGCCTCTTCTGTTGACCAACGGGCCTGCCTGACCGCTTGTCCGAACTGTATCTGGGAGGTGATGTCGGCCTCGTCGGCCGCCTCCCGAAGGTAGCGCAGAATCGTTGCGCCATCGGCGATTGCTTTGCTCTCTGTCCAGGGCTTGAACGCATACCCAAGGGTGTACATGTCCGAGTCCGATCGGACGCCCGGATACCGAAACAAATCCCAAGTGCCTCCCAAGTCGTCGCGCGCTTCCAAAATTGCCCAGCGTTTGCTGGGGCAACGCGCCTGCAAATGGCGGGCGGCACCAATACCGGACAAACCGGCGCCAATAATCAGGACGTCGAGCATCGTAAACTCGACCGTGCCGCCTCGAGTGCGTCCATTCCCTGGGTTCGATCCGGGACCAAAACTCGCATTAAAAGAAGTACCTTCTTACTCGGAGCAACGATCGCCTTCGGCTGGTCTGCGGTCGTGCTGATTCGTAATTCGACCGGCAGTTTCCCCGCCTCTCGATCATTCAGTACAAAAAAATTATCGCTGTTACTTGAATAAAGTGCGATTGACCAGTAGGTCGATAGCTTGGGATCCGCCCGAACGATCACCGGCCCTCGCTCGAGGTCCAGTACACACAAGCCATACAAAAGGTCTGGATTTGGCATCACGACACGGCGCGATGTGGCGTCAGCCAGCGGCGGAAGAACCGGAGACTGCATTCTGTTAGCACTACTCTCAGCCTGACCCAATGAATCCAACAGCTTCCACATCATGACCCGAGGTACTGCCCAAACCACGCTGAAATGAACTGCGGCCGCGATCGCGAGCACGCCCAAAATTCGCAGGGCAATCGGTCGGATCAACATGCGCCATCTCGTTTGATCGTCGGCGCGATCAACCCACGTGGATCTTGTTGCAGTGCCGCCAGCGGATGGTAGAGACGCAGAGTAAGTTCCAACCCGCGATCTCCCGGGGTGGGTAACCAGGCAAAAGCGGCGTCACTCGGTTTCGTGGGCCCGGTCAGGACATGAAATTCACCGCGCTGATCCAGTTGGGCGGTAGCACCGTTCAAACTGAAACGATTCTGCGGGGCCTCAAACAAAAAATGATCGTCCGCATACGCCGTGAGGCTCCACCATCGAGCGGTCGGGGCCAGGCCGTCAATCCGGTACTGACAATGCGAGCGCAGTGACTGACCTGTGCTGTCGGTACGCGCGACGTAATAGATCGTCTCGTCACGCCCCAGCGCGAGCAAACCCACGACTGCAACCCGAGCTCGCGTGTACGAATCTGCGTTCGGGCTACCCGCGAGCAGGCTCGTTTCCCAGGGGCCCATCTTGACCAACGATCGCGCGGCTCCACCGTTTCGGATGGCCCACCAGGCCGTCCCCACCCCTAGAACGACTCCAAGCAGAACCACCCAGAGCAACGGAAAAATCCGCTTGGTCAAGCCCGCGCCATTAATACTAGGGTTTACGCTCATCTCGAACCAAACACAAAAAAGCGGATGCACGGGGTTGACGCCCTAAGATAGAGCACCGCTCCGACGCCAAGCCAACACTCATTTTGCTGCAGTCACAATTTTCTCAATTTCGCGAGGCTGCGCGCCGGGAACCTTATCCGGAGCTTGCCACGCGCCTGCGCTGGATTGGGGCCATCAACGACCTCCTTGTGCAGCATGGCGAGGCCTATACAAAAGCCATTTCGCAAGATTTTGGGCATCGCTCGACCCACGAAACCTGGATGGCCGACATCATGCCGTTGCGGGATTCCGTGCGTCACATCCAACGCCATCTGGCGACCTGGATGCGAACCCAAACGGTCCCGACGAGTCTCACTTTTCAGCCGGGTCGTTGCCTGATCATGCCGCAGCCCCAAGGCGTGGTCGGCGTCATCAGCCCATGGAACTACCCGCTCAATCTCGCGCTTGAACCGACTCTCGAAGCACTTGCCGCCGGCAACCGCGTGATGATCAAACCGAGCGAACTGACGCCCCGGTTCTCTGAATTGCTCGCGCAGACCGTGGCTGAGGCATTCCCGCCCGATGTACTCCGTGTCGTGACCGGAGGCGTTGAATTGGCGCAAGAATTCGCGGCGCTGCCCTGGGACCATTTGTTCTTTACCGGGTCAACTCGCGTCGGACGTGAAGTCGCCAGAACCGCCTCCGCTAACCTCACCCCAGTGACGCTGGAGTTGGGCGGTAAATCGCCAACGATTGTTTCTGCAAGCGCGGACCTCGAAAGGGCTGCGGCCAGTCTGGTCATGGCCAAAGCACTCAACGCAGGTCAAACCTGTATCGCGCCGGACTATGTGCTGGTTCACGAGAATCACCGAACTGCGTTCGCGCAGGCCTTCAGTCAGGCACTCCAAAAACAGTATCCCGAGCTCGGTGACACACCCGATTACTCTTCGCTCGTTAGCGATCGGCATTTTGATCGGCAGCTGGAACTGCTTCAGGACGCGCGCGACCAAGGCGCTAGCATCCTAACCCCGGACTGGGCCCCCAAGCTGCCAGATCGGAGTCGACGTCGCCTCCCGCCGACACTGGTTATTAACGCGACAGCCGCCATGCGGGTGATGCAGGAAGAGATTTTCGGGCCGCTGTTGCCAGTTCTTTTCTACGAGAAACTCGATACCGCTTTCGAAATCATCGGCCAGCACGATCGACCCCTCGCGTTGTATTGGTTTGGTCAAAGCGCCGCGGAAGAGCGACGCATTCTTCATGAGACCATTGCAGGCGGCGTAACGATCAATGACTGCATCCTACACATTGCGCAAACCAATTTGCCGTTCGGCGGCGTTGGGGCCAGTGGCTACGGGAGCTATCACGGAGAATGGGGCTTCAAAAATTTCTCCAAGCTCAAACCCATCTTCAGGCAGTCCCCCTGGTCGGGAGCCCACCTGATGCGGGCCCCGTACGGCAAGATGTTTGACTGGCTCGCGCGCGCCATGGGCGGGAGAGGTCAAAGTAGCCCATAATTCGAAAAACTTAGTTTCGACACTTCGAGTGCCAATACTTACTGGCGCAACCCAAATTAACCACTAGAACGACCCACAAGGACACAACCCGATGACAGCCAAGTACGAAGCCCACGGCACCGTCGCCGTGATCACCCTGCAAAACCCGCCCGTCAATGGTCTGGGTTTCGCAACCCGACGGGATATCGCGCACGGAATCGAGCAGGCGCAGGCTGACCCGGCGATTACCGCGATCGTGATCACAGGTGCAGGCAAGGCGTTTTCGGGCGGCGCCGACATTAAAGAGTTTGGTTCACCGATGGCGATCGCGGAGCCTAACCTGGGCACTTTGATCGGTATCTGCGAAGCGGCCACCAAGCCCATCGTGGCTGCGATCCATACGGTCTGCATGGGCGGCGGGCTCGAACTCGCCATGGGCTGTCACTATCGGGTCACCGCGCCTGGAACCAGCGTTGCGCTGCCCGAAGTGAAGTTGGGCCTACTGCCTGGCGCGGGCGGCACGCAACGCCTGCCACGCGTCCTCGGGGTCGAGACAGCGCTCAACATCATCGTGAGTGGCGATCCTGTAAAAAGCGAGCTTCTCGCGAGTTTGCCCGGACAGAAGCTGTTCGACCGCGTGATCACGGGAGACCTGATGGAAGGTGCGATTGCCTTCGCACACGAAATTTCGGCAGCCCGGCCGCTCCCTCTGGTTCGTAATCTGAAATGCACTCATCCCAATGCGGATGCCTATTTTCAGTTCACGCGGAATACCGTCGGCGCGATGTCGAAGAATTTCCCGGCCCCGTTGCGTTGCATCGACGCCGTTGCCGCGTCGACCAACCAGAAGATCGACGCAGGTCTTGCCTTCGAGCGCAAACTGTTTATCGAACTGATGCAAACGCCAGAGAGCAAGGCGCTGCGCCACGCCTTCTTTGCCGAGCGGGCGACCAGCAAAATCCCCGATGTCCCCGACGACACCGCGGTCCGCCCCGTCAACAAAGTGGCAGTCATCGGCGCAGGCACCATGGGCGGTGGCATCACGATGAATTTCCTCAACGCAGGAATTCCGGTCGTGATGCTCGAGACCAAGCAAGAGGCTCTTGATCGTGGCGTCGCGACGATGCGTAAGAACTACGAAGCTCAGGTCGCGAAGGGCAAGCTGGCGCAAACCAAATACGAAGAGCGGATGGCCCTTCTGTCGACCACGCTTAACTACTCGGATCTGGGCAACAGCGACCTCGTGATCGAGGCGGTCTTTGAGGAACTCGAGGTCAAGAAAGCCGTCTTCGAGCAACTCGACGCCGTGATGAAACCCGGTGCCATCTTGGCGTCGAACACGTCGACGCTCGACGTCAACAAGATCGCGCATTTCACCAAACGTCCGCAGGATGTCGTGGGGATGCATTTCTTCAGCCCCGCGAACGTCATGAAGCTCCTCGAAGTCGTTCGAGGTGCCGATACGGCCAAGGATGTCTTGGCCACGGTCATGCAGATCGGCAAGAAGATCAAAAAGACCTGCGTGGTCTCAGGGGTCTGCGACGGCTTTATTGGTAACCGCATGATTGAGCAATACAGCCGTCAGGCGGGCATGCTGCTCGATGAGGGATGCACCCCGTCACAGGTCGACAAGGCGATTGAGAAGTTTGGCTTTGCGATGGGTCCGTTCCGCATGGGCGACCTCGCAGGTAACGACATCGGCTGGGCGATCCGCAAGCGCCGCGCGGTTGAACGGCCCAATATGCGCTACAGCCTGACCGCGGACCGGCTCTGCGAAATGGGCCGTTTTGGTCAGAAAACAAGCGCCGGCTGGTATGACTACAAGCCGGGTAAACGCGACGCAATCCCATCGGCATTGGTCGAGCAGATGATTGTGGATTATCGGACGAGCATCGGCCGCACCCCCCGCAAGGTCAGCGACGAAGAGATTGTCCAGCGTCTGGTTTTCGCCCTCGTCAACGAGGCGGCCAAGATTCTTGAGGAAGGCATCGCGAGCCGCGCGAGCGACATCGACATGGTGTACCTGACGGGCTACGGGTTCCCTCTCCATCGGGGCGGCCCAATGTGTTACGCCGATACCGTCGGTCTCTACAACGTGGCTCAGGCCATGAAGCGCTTTGCTCAAAACCCCGATGACGATCCTGCGTTCTGGCAACCCGCGCCCCTGTTGGCGCGTTTGGTGGCCGAAGGCAAATCGTTCAGTTAACCCATCCTTGGAATTGTCATGACTCAAGCTGTCATTGTCTCTACTGCCCGTACCCCCCTGGCCAAGAGCTGGCGCGGTGCATTCAACGTGCCACGCTGGGCGGACACGCGGTCAAGGCCGCTGTCGAACGTGCAGGCATCGAAGCCGGCGCCATCGAAGATGTCCTGATCGGCTGCGCAACCCCTGAGGGCGCGACCGGTTCGAACATTGCACGCCAGATCGCCCTGCGTGCCGGTCTGCCCATCACCGTTGGCGGCGTGACCGTCAACCGCTTTTGTTCGAGCGGCCTGCAAACCATTGCGATGGCCGCGCAGCGGATCGTGGCTGGCGAGGGTGATGTCTATGTCGCAGGTGGTGTTGAGAGCATCTCCTGCGTTCAGCAGGAGGCCAATCACCACATGATCGCGGATGCCTGGCTCGCCGAGCACAAACCCGAGATCTACTGGAACATGCTGCAGACGGCAGAAAACGTTGCCAAGCGTTATCACATTCCAAAAGAACGGATGGACGAGTACGGAGTCGGCAGTCAGCAACGCGCCTGCGCTGCCCACGAGGCCGGACTCTTCAATGCCGAGATTGCTCCGATCACCGTCACCGCGGGCGTGGCCGATAAAGTCATGGGACTGCGCAGCAAAGAAGTGACCGTCAGTGCGGACGAAGGTCTGCGCCCCGGGACCACGATGGACGCTGTCCGTGGCATCCGTAGTGCGGTGCCCGGTGGCGTCATCACAGCGGGCAATGCGAGTCAGTTCAGCGACGGCGCCGGCGCCTGTGTCGTGGTCAGCGAAACCTACGCGCAACAAAAAGGTTTGCACCCGCTGGGACGGTTTTTGGGCTTTGCGATCGCAGGTTGCGAACCCGACGAGATGGGTATTGGGCCGGTCTTTGCAGTCCCGAAGGTCCTGAAGCGCCTTGGTCTTACCGTCGCCGACATTGACCTCTGGGAACTCAACGAGGCCTTTGCGGTACAGGTCCTTTATTGCGCCGACACCCTTGGCATTCCAATGGACCGGCTCAACGTCAATGGCGGTGCCATTGCAGTGGGCCACCCCTACGGTGTCTCCGGACAACGCCTCACCGGTCACGCGCTGATCGAGGGCAAGCGTCGCGGCGCAAAGAAGGTCTGCGTGACGATGTGTATCGGTGGCGGCATGGGCGCTGCGGGGATTTTTGAAGTCCTCTAAAAGTCTGTCATGCGTCCAATTCTTGACTATTTGTTGTACGACTGGCTCGACGTCGAGGGCCTGACCGATCGCCCACGTTTTGCGGACCATAGCCGCGAGACCTTCGATCAGGTCCTTGACCTTAGTGAGCGTTTAGCGCGCGAGAAATTCGCGCCCTTCAATCGACTGGTCGACACCGAAGAGCCTCGTTTTGATGGTGAAAAAGTCATCCTCCCGCGGGCAACCCATGAGGCCAACCAGGCCTATGTTGATTCGGGTCTGCTCAGCGCATCCCAGGATGCCGAGTTTGGCGGGATGCAACTGCCGTTCGTGCTGGAACTCGCGTCAAACGGATTTTTCTCGAAAGCATCGGTCAGTATCGGCGGGGGATTGTTGACAGTTGGTAATGCCAATCTGCTGATGGCACATGGCACTGAAGTCCAGAAAAGTGTCTTCGCATTGAACGAATTCAATGGACGTTTTTCGGGGACGATGTGCCTGTCCGAACCGCAGGCCGGATCGAGCCTGTCCGATATCGTGACCCGGGCGACACCCGATGGCGATCACGCCACCGACGACCCGCTCGGCCCCCGGTATCGGCTGCGCGGCAACAAGATGTGGATCTCCGCAGGCGAACACGAACTGGGTGAAAACATCATTCACCTGGTGCTCGCAAAAATCCCTGATCCGCAAGGGCGTTTGATCCCAGGCGTGAAAGGGATCTCTCTCTTTATTGTTCCCAAGCACCTGGTGGGTGTTGACGGTCAATTGACTGGAGTCCGCAATGACGTCGCACTGGCTGGACTGAATCATAAATGCGGCTGGCGGGGCACGACCAATACGCTACTGAATTTTGGTGAGGGTAAGTTCAAACCGGGTGGACAAGCTGGGGCGATTGGGTACCTGGTTGGCAAGCCGGGAGACGGACTGCGCTGCATGTTCCACATGATGAATGAGGCCAGGATTGGGGTCGGTATGGCCGCCGCAATGTTGGGGATGGCAGGCTACGAGGCGTCCCTGGCTTATGCCCGTCAGCGCCCTCAGGGTCGGCCACTGCAATCGGGCGGGAAAGACCCGAACCAGCCGCAAGTACCCATCATCGAGCACGCCGACATCAAGCGCATGCTGTTGGCCCAGAAGGCTTATTGCGAAGGGGGATTGGCCCTCGAGCTCTACTGCGCCCGACTGGTCGACGAATTGCACACCGGCGATGAACTCGCCGCTCGCGAAGCGAATCTCCTGCTGGAAATCCTCACCCCCATCGCCAAGAGCTGGCCCAGCGAGTGGTGCCTCGAAGCCAATAGCCTCGCGATTCAGGTTCATGGCGGTTATGGCTATACGCGTGATTTTCCGGTCGAGCAGTACTGGCGCGACAACCGCCTGAACATGATCCATGAGGGCACGCATGGCATTCAGGCGCTTGATCTCCTGGGTCGCAAGGTCCTGATGCAGGATGGTGCGGCCCTCAAAGCGCTCGAGCGCGCGATCCGCCAAACGATTTCCAGGGCGCACGAGTTACCCGATTTCGCGAGCCAACTCAGCAGCGCACTCGACGCGCTTCTGCAAGCCACCGAAGAAGCCTGGAGCAGTCAAGTTCCTGAAGAAGCGCTGGCCAACGCAACGCCTTATCTGCAGGCCTTCGGTCATGTCGTGATGGGCTGGATCTGGCTTGATATCGGGGTGGCGGCAACCCCCGCTTCATCGACGCTCACATCGGGCTTACTGGCTGCCCTGCGCTACTTCCACGCTTATGAACTCCCGAAAGTCGATGCCTGGCTGAAGGTCGTGCGCGAACGTGAGTCTGTGTGCCGCAACATGCCCCATGACTGGTTCTAAATTTCCAGATTTTTTAGAGATTTGAAATGCTGACCCTCTACGACTTTGAGATGGCCCCCAGCCCACGGCGCGCGCGGATTTTGCTCGCTGAAAAGGGCGTTCCATTCAATGCCGTCCAGGTCGACTTGCGCCAGCAAGAGCAACTCGGAGATGCTTTTCGCGCGATCAACCCACGCTGTACCGTGCCGGCCCTGCAGCTCGAAAGCGGCGCGATTCTGACCGATAACGCCGGGATCGCCGCCTATCTCGAGGCAACCTACCCGGAGCCCCCAATGATGGGCCGGACCGCGCTTGAGCGGGCAGAAGTCGCGAGTTGGAATGCCCGCATCGAATTGGAAGGCTTCATGGCCATCGCAGAGGCGTTGCGCAATAGCGCGCCCGCCATGAAAGACCGTGCCCTGACCGGCGCGGTGAACTACGCACAAATCCCAGAACTGGCCCAGCGCGGCTTGGCCCGTGCCCAACAGTTTTTTGTCGAATTGGATGCGCACCTTGCCGAGCGCGAGTTCGTCGCAACCGAACAGTTCAGTCTGGCCGATATCACCGCGGTCGTTGCGCTGGATTTTGCGCGGGTGGTTCGTATCAAACCCGGTGACGATCATCCAAACCTGATGCGCTGGCGAAAGGCAATGGGCGAGCGCCCGTCGGTGGCCACCTGACAGGGAGCGGCCGCACCATGGTGTCGACCCTCGTACTCAGCGGCGTCCCAGGGTCGCCCTACACCCGCAAGATGGTCGCGCTGCTTCGCTATCGACGCATCCCCTACCGCTTATTGCAAACGGCTGGCACACCGGCTGGCATGCCAGCGCCCAAAGTGCCCCTGCTACCGACGTTTTATCTGCCTCGCAAACAAGATACGTCCGAAGCACGCGGCGAGTCCCTTGAAGCGGTCACCGATTCCACCCCGCTCCTGCGCCGATTTGAGCGCGAGTTCGAAGGCCGCCATGCGGTGCCGGCTGATCCGGCCTTGGCCCTGGTGGATGCCCTTATCGAAGACTATGCCGACGAGTGGCTCACGAAGGCGATGTTCCATTACCGCTGGAGCCACCCGACCGACTTTGCCAAGGCCGAGAAAATCCTCCCATGCTGGAGTAGCGAACCACTCGACGATGCGCGTCTGCACGAGTACGGTCG
>Ga0209189_1001493_pt1 | contig 17401 bp, 26 predicted proteins | sample C_130820_EF_Meta_FD_187308 | JGI IMG/M metagenome (GOLD analysis project Ga0209189, IMG submission 187308) | Freshwater microbial communities from Lake Croche, Canada to study carbon cycling - C_130820_EF_MetaG (SPAdes) (version 3) | ecosystem: Environmental > Aquatic > Freshwater > Lake... | reverse complement strand
AACAACAAGGTCTCAACATACATTCAAGCCCTAGAACAGGCTAAAGAGGCTGAGGCATATCTTTTACCCGCTCGCCTCCGCACCATTGCAATCCATCGTTTGACGGGTCTGGCACTGAATGAAGACATCCCCCCAGCCCAGCAGCTCAGAGCGTTGGAGTTAATCGGCAAAATGACCGAGGTCGCACTCTTTACTGAAAGGCGGGAGCTGATCCAGACCACGGACAGCGGCACGATCCGTGAGCAGCTGCTCAACTCCATCCGTCTGGCAATATCATCTGAGGGAGCTGAGGACGTTGAGGCGATTGAGATTGACAGCTTGATGGCAGAGATCACAGGCGCTGCCCCTGATTCTGATTCATCACTAGATACTGATCTGGTCGATGACGATTCGATGCTGCAAGGCATGCCAGACGCTGCAGCTGGTGAGCAGACCCCAGACCCAGCAACGATTGACGAACCAGCGACCCCACTAGCCCCCGACCCCCTTTTTTTGAGTAACGATAGCGACAGCCCTTGACATAGTATTCCACTCAAATAATCCACTCTCAAAAAAAATCATGCAAAATCAAAAACTTACAACTGTAACAGGTGTTACACTAGGTAGAAACCCTAATATAGGGGACACCCCCCCATCACTTTTTATTTGCAATTTCAAAATATATATTTTTTAAAAAAAATGAGTCCCGCACAAAAAGAAACCCTCTTAGTCATAGATGAATTTTGGAAAAAGTTTGGCTTTGGGCCGACCATTGATGATGTCATGTCCATAACGGGAGAAAAGGGCAGGGGCAATGTAGCCCGTAAAATGAAGATCTTAATTGAGCTTGGCCTGTGTAAAGGGGTCAAGGGGAGAGCTAGGTCTATTCGCCCTAAACATGTTCGGATTAGAGACATTGAGTAAATTAGCCAGCTTTCTAGATACCTTGCCAGAGGGAACCCGTGAAGGGATCTATGCTGAAGCACAGGCATATAACGATGCCGTGATTCGAGAAAAGTCGCAAAAAAAGTTTATGGAGTTTGTCAAAGTCATGTGGCCTGGATTTATCCACGGGCGGCATCATGCACTCATGGCTAAAAAATTTGAGGACATTGCTAATGGAAAAATTAAGCGTCTTATTATTAATATGCCTCCTCGCCATACTAAGTCCGAGTTTGCATCGTATCTTCTCCCAGCATGGTTTCTAGGTAAATACCCTCATAAGAAAATTATTCAGTGTTCTAATACAGCGGAGCTGGCGGTAGGCTTTGGTCGTAAGGTACGTAACCTAGTGGACTCAGAGGTATATTCAAAAGTCTTTCCGAATGTTGCACTGCGTTATGACTCAAAAGCTGCGGGGCGCTGGGCTACGAATGCCAATGGTGACTACTTCGCTATCGGTGTAGGCGGTACGGTAACGGGTAAAGGAGCTGATCTGTTGATTATTGACGATCCGCATTCTGAGCAAGAAGCTGCATTGGCGGCATCGGATCCTACGGTTTACGATAAGGTGTTTGAATGGTATTCCTCTGGCCCACGGCAACGTCTGCAGCCTGGAGGCTCCATCGTCATCGTGATGACCCGTTGGGGTAAGCGGGATTTAACGGGTAAAGTCTGTCAGTCCATGATTGACCGAGATGGGGATGAATGGCAGATCATTAGTCTTCCAGCTATTTTAGCTACTGGTAAACCCCTATGGCCTGAGTTTTGGTCTTTGGAAGAATTATCTAAACTAAGAGAAGAACTACCCCTTTCTAAATGGAATGCTCAGTACCAGCAAGACCCAACTTCGGAAGAAGGGGCGATTGTTAAACGAGAATGGTGGCAAGTCTGGGAAGAAGAACGACCTCCGCCTTGTGATTTTATTATTCAATCTTGGGATACGGCATTTACTAAAAACGAGCGTTCAGACTATTCAGCCTGTACAACTTGGGGCGTTTTTAAAATGAATGAAGACCCTAATGATGTCCATATTATTTTATTGGACGCTTTAAAAGAACGCTTAGAGTTTCCAGAATTAAAACAAAGAGCCATGCAAATGTATCAAGAATGGACTCCAGATGCGTTTATTGTGGAAGCAAAAGCCTCTGGTGCGCCACTGATCTATGAGTTAAGATCTATGGGTATTCCCGTACAAGAATTTACACCAACGAGGGGAAATGATAAGATAACCCGTGTAAATTCGGTGGCAGATATATTTGCCTCTGGAAAAGTATGGTGTCCAAGAAAACGTTGGGCTGAAGAGGTAGTTGAGGAATTAGCTGCTTTTCCAAATTCAGACCACGATGACTTAGTAGACTCGACAACTCAAGCGTTAATCCGCTTTAGAAGGGGCGGATTTATTAGGCTACAAAGCGATGAACCAGACGAGCAACAATATTTTAAATCTAGAAGACCAGTAAGTTATTACTAAAGGATTAATGATGGAAAAAAGTTTATACGCAGCCCCTCAAGGTTTGGAAGCTATTGAAGTGCCGCCACTTGAAATTGAAATTGAAAACCCAGAAGCAGTCCATATTGGGATTGACGGGATTCCTTTATTGGATATAGAAAAAGAAGAAGATGAATTTGACATTAACTTAGCCGAAGAACTTAGCGCTGGTGATTTAGCTCAGATTGTTGGTGACTTGTTGGGTGACGTAGAGTCTGACATTAGTTCCCGTAAAGAGTGGATGCAAACGTATACCGATGGTTTAGAACTACTCGGTATGAAGATTGAGATCCGTGCTGAACCTTGGGAAGGCGCTTGCGGTGTTTACCATCCGCTATTGGCTGAAGCCTTAGTCAAGTTCCAAGCGGAAACCGTCATGGAAACCCTTCCTGCCGCTGGCCCAGTAAAGACTATTGTAGTTGGCAAAGAAACCCCAGAAATTATGGCATCGGCAGATCGTGTCCAAAAAGACATGAACTACCAGATTACCGATGTGATGGTGGAGTACCGACCTGAACATGAAAGAATGATCTGGGGTCTGGGACTCTCAGGTAATGCCTTTAAAAAGGTTTACTTTGACCCTAACCTGAATCGTCAGGTATCTATCTTTGTACCAGCGGAAGACTTAATTGTTCCTTACGGAGCCTCTAATCTGGAGACTGCAGATCGTGTAACCCACGTAATGCGTAAGACCGAGAATGAACTACGCAAACTACAGGTGGCAGGATTTTACTGTGATGTAGACCTTGGTGATCCAGTTAACAGCTTTGACGAAGTAGAAAAGAAAATTGCTGAAAAGATGGGCTTCCAAGCAACCATGGATGACCGCTATAAGCTGTTAGAGATTCAAGTAAACCTTGATTTGCCAGGATTTGAAGATGTAGATGAAGATGGCGAACCCACAGGTATTGCTCTTCCTTACATTGTGACTGTAGAAAAAGGCACACAGACTTGCCTATCTATCCGCAGAAACTGGAGACCAGAAGATGAAACTAAACAAAAACGCAATCATTTTGTTCATTACGGATACGTTCCAGGCTTTGGCTTTTACTGCTTTGGTCTTATTCACCTTGTCGGGGCTTTTGCTAAGTCTGGTACTAGTATTATTCGGCAGCTCGTGGATGCAGGGACCCTTTCAAACTTGCCAGGTGGCTTTAAGACCCGTGGCTTGCGAGTCAAAGGTGATGACACCCCTATCAGCCCTGGAGAGTTCCGAGATGTTGATGTCCCAAGCGGTGTTCTCAAGGACAACATTCTGCCATTACCATATAAGGAACCCTCACAAGTCCTCTATAGCTTGCTTGGCACAATCGTTGAAGAAGGAAGAAGATTTGCCAGTGCGTCTGACTTAAAGATTGCCGACATGTCTGCCAACACACCCGTTGGCACAACCTTGGCTATTTTGGAGCGCACCCTTAAGGTAATGACTGCGGTACAAGCCCGTGTTCATTACTCAATGAAACAGGAATTAAAACTCCTTAAAGACATCATCCGTGACTACACTCCTGACGAATATAGCTATACCCCTGACGTTGGCAATCGTTTTGCCAAACAGTCAGACTATGACAATGTAGACGTTATTCCTTGCTCTGATCCTAACGCAGCAACGATGAGCCAAAAAGTGGTTCAGTATCAAGCCGTCCTGCAGTTAGCCCAGCAAGCACCCCAGCTATATGACTTAGGCCAGCTCCATCGCCAAATGTTAGAAGTGTTGGGTATTAAGAACGCTAAGAAACTGGTGAAGTTGGAAGAAGATCAAAAGCCTGAAGATCCAATTACCGAAAATATGAACCTGATGAACATGAAACCTGTAAAGGCTTTTATGTACCAAGATCAACAGGCTCATATAAAGGTGCATCAAAACTTCTTGCAAGATCCTAAGACTGCGCAATTAATGGGCCAAAACCCACAAGCACAGGCAATTATGGCGGCAACAATGGCTCATATACAACAGCATTTAGCCTTTGCTTATCGCCAGCAAATGGAAGAAATCATGCAAATTCCTCTGCCAAACCCAGAAGATGAAGATGAAAACATTCCAAAAGATGCAGAAGTGCAGATCTCTATGATGGCTGCACAAGCCTCTGACGTATTGTTAAACCGCAATAAGACTGAAATTGCGGCTATGCAAGCGCAACAGGCGCAACAAGATCCATTGATCCAGATGCAATCGCAAGAACTCCAACTCAAACAGGCGGAAGAACAGCGTAAAGCGGCTAAGGATCAGGCGGATGTGCAAGAAGCACAAGCAAGATTACAACTTGAACATGAAAGAATCGCTTCTCAAGAGCGAATTGCAGCTGCTCAAATTCAGGCCAAAACCGAAAAAGATGATGCAGATGCAGTAATCAAGAAAGTTCAAGAATTAATTAAGCTTGAACAACTCCAAACCCCTAAAAAAGGAAATAACGAGTGAATAAGGAACTAGATTACCTTTTGAATGAGTACAGAGAACGCATAAATATGCTCCAAAAAGCTGTTTCTGCAGGAAATTGTGCAAATCATGAGGAATATAAGTACGCATGTGGACAGATTCGAGGTCTAGAGTCTGCATGTTTAACCATAACAGACCTCAAACAACGAATGGAGAACTCGGATGAGTGAAACCACCATACTGATCGGCTCAAATCCCGATCAGCCGCAAGTGGTAGGAGCAGTAAACTTCAGCGCAACAAACGAAGAAAAGGGAAAACTCCTTCCTAAACCGTCTGGATACCACATGTTGGTAGTTATTCCAGAGCAGGAAAAGGAATATGAAAGTGGAATCATCAAATCTGATAACACTTTGCATATGGAAGAGGTGCTTTCCACTGTCTTTTTTGTTGTCGAAATGGGACCAGATTGTTATAAAGACGAAAAACGGTTCCCAACAGGCCCTTGGTGTAAAAAAGGTGACTTTATTCTTGCCAGACCAAACACTGGTACACGTTTAAAGATCCACGGTAGAGAGTTCCGCATGATCAACGATGATTCTGTCGAAGGTACTGTAGACGATCCCCGTGGCATAACCAGAGTATAAGGAGAAAAACATGCCTGAATTTGAAAAAGAACAATATAAGTTTCCTGACGAACTTGAAAATGAGGCAAAAGCCCCAGAAGTAGAGGACGAAATTGAAATTGAACTAATCGATGACACCCCAGAAGAAGATAAGCTAAATGCCAAACCTCTTCCCAAGGAAATTGCAGACGAAATTGATCAAGATGACTTAGAAGCCTACTCTGGACAGGCCAAAGAGCGCTTAATGCAGATGAAAAAGGCTATGCACGATGAGCGCAGAGCCAAAGAAGCTGCTTTAAAAGAACAACAGGAAGCTGTTGCTTTTGCGCAAAAGGTTTACCAAGAGAATCAAAAGCTTAAAGCTAAATCTAATACAAACGAACAACACCTTATTACTAGCGTAAAAGAGAATGTTAGCCGTGAATTAGAAGACGCTAAACGGGCTTATAAAGAGGCTTATGACTCTGGAGATTCGGATCTTTTAGTCGATGCACAAGAAAAATTGACTGAAGTAAAGATGAAAGCTCAAGAAATTGAGAGATATAAACCCGAATATTCACAAGATGCTTTACAATCTCAAGAAGTTGATGTACAAATACCCCAACAACCTCAGCGTTTGGACTCAAAAACCCAAGCGTGGCTGGACAAAAACAGCTGGTATGGAGTAGATGAAGATATGAGCTACCTAGCAATGGGTGTTCATAGAAGGTTAGAAAAGGAAGGGGTCGCAATCGGCTCTGATCATTACTACCAAGTCATCGACAAAGAGATTAAACAACGGTTTCCAGAAAAATTTGGAAACGCAGAAGAGACCAAAAACTCTTCAGAGACAGAGACCAAAAACTCTGTGAAAACTAGTAAAGCAAGCACTGTCGTTGCGCCAGCTACTAGATCTACTTCGCCAAAACGAATTACTCTAAATACTCGCCAACAAGCATTGGCTAAGAAATTAAACCTTACTAATGAGCAGTATGCTCGTGAACTTACTAGATTGGAGTCACAAAATGGCTGAACAAAGAACACCTCGTGAAGTAGCAACTCGTCAACAAGAAGCACGGCCCACAGCATGGAAACCGCCTGAATTGTTGCCAGAACCAGATAGGCTTGATGGTTATGCTTATCGTTGGATCAGGGTATCTACTTTGAATAATGCGGATCCCCGCAATCTCTCTGCCAAACTCAGAGAAGGATGGGAACCTGTAAAAATTGAGGAACAACCAAAGTTTCAACTGCTAGTCGATCCAAGTAGTCGTTTTAAAGACAACATTGAGATTGGCGGATTATTGCTTTGCAAGACTCCGAAAGAATTTGTGCAACAACGTAATGACTATTACGCCAAAGCTACAAAAGATCAGACGGAAGCTGTAGACAATAATTTAATGCGTCAGAATGACCCAAGGATGCCGCTTTTCAAAGAAAGCAAATCTTCGAGTAGTTCTGGCAGAGGTTAATTTTAATTTAAATTTTAGGAGTTTTTATGGCTTATCCTACAGTAGCAGCGCCATATGGCTATAAACCAGTCAATCTGATTGGTGGACAGCCTTATGCTGGTTCTACACGTAATCTACCGATTGCGTATAACCAGTCTGGCGCAATTTTTTATGGCGACCCTGTTACCATTTCTAGCGGCTTTGCAGTTCTTCCTACAACACCAGTTAACAGTACAAATACTATTGTTGGCTACTTTGCAGGTTGCTACTACACAAACCCAACGACAAAACAGCGTCTTTATTCACAATACTATCCTGGCTCAGTAACAGCTGGTGACATCACAGCTATTGTTGTTGATGATCCAGATGTCGTACTGAAAGCTGCTGCAACAACTACTGCTGGTGGTACAACCATTGGTTCGTATTCATTGTTGTTAGTAGGCCAAAACGTTGTTGGCGGTACACAAACTGGATCTACATCTAATGGCGATTCATCTTTGTCTACAGTTCCAACATCATCTGCTGGCGCATCTACTGCTGGTTTCCGTGTTCTAAACTTGGTTCCTGATACACAAATCACCTATGGTGCTACTTATGTTTCTGGTTCTGGTTCAGCTAACATCGTGTTATCTGGCTTATTAGTTGGTACATTCTTGCCAGTTGGTACAGATTTGTTTATTGTTCAAAGCAATGGTTTGCAATTTACAGGTTCAACCGTAGCTACTGCAGTTACAGTTTCATCTGCAACATCACAAACAGTTGTAGTAACAGGTACTCCTACTGTATCGGGAACAGTTGCTTTTGTGCAAACACCAGAAGCTCTGTTGAAGACTAACTTTGGCGTTCATCGCTATAACATCGCCTAATAGGGAGTATTAAACATGGCTATTTCTCGTGCGCAACTACTAAAAGAGCTACTCCCAGGACTGAACGCATTGTTCGGACTTGAGTATGCTCGCTACGGACAAGAACACAAAGAGATCTACGAAACAGAGACCTCTGAGCGTTCATTCGAAGAAGAAACAAAACTGTCAGGTTTCTCTGCAGCTCCTGTCAAAAACGAAGGCTCTGCCATCGCTTATGACAATGCTCAAGAAGCATGGACAGCTCGCTACAACCATGAAACTATCGCCCTTGGCTTTAGCTTGACTGAAGAGGCAATCGAAGACAACCTCTACGATTCTTTATCAGCTCGCTATACAAAGGCTTTGGCTCGTGCTATGGCTTACACCAAAGAAGTTAAAGCTGCTGCTGTAATTAACAACGGCTTCACTGCTGCCTATGCTGGTGGTGATGGAGTTGCTTTGTTCTCTACACAACATCCTTTAGTTGGTGGCGGCTATAACAGCAACACTCCAGCTACTCAAGCTGACTTGAATGAGACTTCCTTGGAAGCCGCAGTTATTCAAATCGCTGCTTGGACAGATGAGCGTGGTTTGCTGATCGCTGCAAAACCTAAGAAGTTAGTAGTTCCACCAGCACTACAGTTCGTAGCAACTCGCTTGCTAGAGACTGAATTGCGTGTTGGCACAACCGATAACGACATCAACGCTATTAAGAACAATGGCTCTATTCCTGATGGATATTGCATCAATCACTTCCTAACCGATAATAACGGTTGGTATTTGACTACTGATGTACCTAACGGCTTAAAGCATTTTGTTCGTACACCATTGTCCAATTCAATGGACGGTGACTTCGATACTGGTAACGTCCGTTACAAGTCTCGTGAGCGTTATTCTTTCGGTTGGTCTGATCCACTCGGAATGTTTGGTTCACAAGGCGCTTAATCAGCACCGATGTAGTAAGAAGACCCCGCCCAAAAAGCGGGGTTTTTCTTTTGTGTTAAACTATTTCTGAGCGCTTTTGCTCATACACAACACACAGGAGTATTACTATGAATCCATTTGAATTACGGGTTAATCTTCTCAACATGGCTAAAGATATGCTGGAAAACCAGTATCACGCCCAAGCGCAAGCGTGGGAAACAATGGAAAAATTTGCCGATTCCATACCACACCCAAAGTTTCCTACTTTTGAGGAAATTCTTGAAAGAGCCAAAGAAATGAATAAGTTTATAAGCGAAAGCAAGTAGGCAACGACCCCGCTCAAAAGGCGGGGTTTTTTTACAATAAATGTTGTATTTTTTTTAAACTGTAGTAAGATAGGACAAACTGGGAAACCAGCTTATTAAACTGCCCCAGCAGACGCATACACGATTAATAAGCTTACTTTGTATGGAGAATTATTATGGGATTAGCTTCACATTTAGGCCCTTGGCTACTAGGCACAGTTAAAAATACCACTGGTACAACAGCTGGCACACTCCGCAACATGGGAGCTACAACTGTAGCCCAATCAATTCCAGTTGCTTACACAGATATTACCGCTGGTACTTACGCATTTACTTTGCCAGCTGGCGCACAGATTACTACTGCACAGTTCAATACGACTACTGCTTATGCTACAACTACGCCTACTTATGCGTTGTTTGTAAACGGTACAGCCATTAATACTGCTTCTAACGGCAGCACATTTACCAATACAGGCATTGTTCAGCTTAATCTTGGCAACAATAATGCTGCTGGTGCTGCATTGTGCGCTAACGTAGGATCTACTGACGCTATCATTACATTTACTCAAGCTAACGTAACAGCTACTTCTGGTGCTGGCGTGTTAACTGTGACTTATGTAGTTCGTCAATCAGACGGTTCTTACACACCTACTGCACAACAAGCATAATTAATCTAGCTAGGGGTAAACCCTAGCTTTTAAATTTAGGAGATTAATTATGATGCAAACTGATGTTTTATCAGCACACCTTAGCGCTGCAGGATCTTATTATTCTGGAAGAACTCGTTTAAAAGGCGTGGTTGTTAGCCCAAAAGCAAGTACAACAGCTACTTTTGAAATTCGTGATGGTAGCTCTACGGGTAAAATTTTATACACTATGGATATTGCAAGTGTTGGAACACCAAATACTTTTTATCTTTTAGTTCCTGGAGAAGGCATTTTAGCTAATACAGGTTTGTATTTGACTTTAAGCACGGGTTCTGTAACTGGTATTACTATATTTTATGGCTAAAAAAACTCCTTCTTTAGCCGTTGGTAGAGGTGAAAAATTACCAGTCTCGAAAGGGGCTGGTCTTACTGCCAAAGGCCGTGCTAAGTATAATGCAGCTACAGGCTCTAACCTAAAGGCTCCACAGCCTGAAGGTGGCGCTCGTAAGAAGTCTTTCTGCGCTCGCATGTCTGGTGTCAAAGGACCAATGAAAGATGAAAACGGCAAGCCAACTCGCAAAGCGGCTAGTTTGAAAAGGTGGAAATGTTAATGAAAGACCCATTTTATAATATGGACGAAGCAAGCAAACATTTTATTGATTTTGCTTCTGTTCTTACCGTAATAGGAACACTTGCAGATATGTTGCCAGCCATTGCCGCTATTTTTACTATAGTCTGGACGGCTATCCGCATTTACGAAACTAAGACTGTTCAACGTTGGCTGGGGAAAACAAATGCCATCAACAAGTAAAAAACAACACAATTTTATGGAAGCAGTAGCCCATAATAAAAAGTTTGCTAAGAAAGTTGGTGTTCCAATGTCAGTTGGTAAAGATTTTTCAAAAGCTGATAAAGGAAAAACCTTTCGCAAAGGCGGTACATCCAGCCCTTCTGTGCAAGGTATTAACAAACAAAAAACCCATCATGGCACAATGCAAATGCCTAATGCCATGTTAAATCAATATATCGGACATAAAGACGGAGGAGTAATGAAACCTGTAGATGCAAAAAAGAACCCAGGATTAGCTAAATTACCAACAGCAGTACGTAATAAAATGGGTTATATGAAAAAAGGCGGTATGGCTGATGACTCCAAAGAAGATATGAAAATGGACAAAAAGCAAGATAAAGCCATGATCAAAAAAGCTTTTAGTATGCACGATAAACAAGAGCATAAAGGCGAGCATACAAACTTATCTAATTTAAAAAAAGGTGGCATGACAATGAAAAAAATGGCAACTGGCGGCATGGCTAAAGAAACCATGGGTCCACGTACTATGTCTATGGACGTAGAAAAGGGTTCAAACAAACATATTGGTCACGGTGAGTCCGCTGTTCAAAAGCGTGGACATACTAAAGGTATGGAAGAGCGTAATTACAAAACTTTGGGTATTCAAGGTGGCGCTAAAAACGGTAAAGGCACTTTTGGTGCAGCTCCTATTAAGATGGCTAAAGGTGGATCCGCTTCTGCTCGTGCCGATGGTATTGCATCTAAAGGCAAGACTAAAGGGAAAATGTGCTAAATGCCAGTTGAGCCTATAGATCCTTCTAAAAAAGCTGGCGGTGATGGGAACGAAAAATATACTCCTCCCAAGGAAAAGTTTGGTCTTAGCGAATACGATAAAACGGCTGAAAAAGTTAAGCTAGAAAACGAAAAAGCTAAAGCTGAAGCACATAGAATGGCAGAAGAACATAGGGCAAAAGTAGAAGCTGAGCGCCCACGCACCTATGCTGAAAGACTCCAAGACATGGGTAGATTACCTAAATCTACAGGCGGAGGCGGTGGCGGTATGGGTGGTAATAAATTAAGCAATCGTGATCTTACAAGAGCATACAAATCTGGCGGTAAGGTATCTTCAGCATCTAAACGTGCAGATGGTTGCTGTATTAAAGGTAAGACCAAAGGAAGAATGATATGAGACCAAGCCGTGGTATGGGTGATATAAACCCTTCTAAAATGCCTAGTGGTAAGAAGAAAGCTCGTAGAGATGATACGGACTTTACTCAATATGCAGCTGGCGGAAAAGTTGGTTTGTACGAAAATATTCATAAAAAGCAAGCACGTATTGCAGCTGGCTCTGGTGAAAAGATGCGTAAGCCTGGGTCTAAGGGTGCGCCTACACAAGCGGACTTTATTAAATCTGCTAAAACAGCGAAGAAAAAATGACCACAACTGGTTTAACCACTTTTAATCTAGACGTAAATGACCTCATAGAAGAGGCTTTTGAGCGTTGTGGAATGGAACTTAGGACAGGATATGACTTCCGCACTGCTAGACGTAGCCTTAATTTGCTTACTATTGAGTGGGCTAATCGTGGTATTAACCTTTGGACTGTAGAGCAAGGCCAGATTCCGATGGTTACTGGTCAAGCTACTTATCCTTTACCAAACGACACTATTGATTTAATGGATATGGTTATTCGTACTGATAACGGTAGCCAGTCTAATCAAATAGACATCAACATTAGCCGTATTGCAGAGCCTACTTACATGTCTTTGCCTAATAAATTAGCACAAGGAAGACCGATTCAGGTTTATGTAAATCGTCAGTCAGGTACTACAAATGCTATTCCTTCTACTACTATTGTTGGTGGTATTAGTTCTACAGCTACTTCTATTACTGTTGCTAGTGTGGCAGATTTACCTTCTTCTGGATTCTTGGTAATAGGAACAGAAATTATCAGCTACCCAAATGTTATTGGTAATGTACTGACTAATGTAGCCCGTGGTCAAAATAACACTACAGCTGCAGCGCATGTATCTGGCGATACCTTAACTAAGACTTACCCACCAAGCATCAATGTCTGGCCTACTCCTAATGCTCCTGGTAATCAATACACGTTTGTGTACTATCGTTTGCGCAGGATTCAAGACACTGGTACTGGTATCAAAACACAAGACATTCCATTCCGATTCATCCCCTGTATGGTGGCTGGATTGGCGTATCAATTAAGCACTAAATTGCCTGGCGTAGATCCAAATCGTTCTGTAATGCTAAAAGCTGAATATGAACAGCAATTCCAATTGGCAGCAGATGAGGATAGAGATAAAGCACCAGTACGTTTTGTGCCTAGAAATTTGTTTTATAGTTAATCATGCCTAATCAATTTGCTTCTGGGAAGCATTCGATTGCCCAATGTGATCGGTGCAATTTTAGGTATAAATTAAAGGATTTGAAAACACAGACAGTAAAGACTAAACCATATAAAATAAAGGTTTGTCGTACTTGCTGGGATCCAGATCAGCCACAGTTACAATTGGGTATGTATCCTGTTAATGACCCGCAAGCAGTACGGGAACCAAGACCAGATACCAGTTATATTGTGTCAGGAAATAGCGGTTTGAATATTAACTTAGCTGGTGGCCCTGAAACAGATGGATTTGGTGTACCAGAAGGCGGAAGTAGAGTATTCCAATGGGGCTGGAACCCAGTAGGAGGAGCTAGTTCTTTTGATACAGCGTTAACGCCAAATAACTTGGTTTTAGTTGTACAACTTGGTACAGTAACAGTAGTAACAAATTAAGGAGTTTAAAATGACATTTCGTAAAGCTGCCGATGGTATAACCAAAACAGGCAAAACAGTAGGTAAAAATTATGGCGATTCAGGACCAACAGCTAAGATTCAAACTGGTCCAATTAAAAATGGCGTTGGTAAAACAAACGCTAACATGAAGTCTATGGGTCGTAATTTAGCTAAAGTAGCAGCTCAAAGAGGGCGTTAATCATGACTGTAGAGAAAAAAGTTAAAGTAACGCCAGCTGGGAAATACCCATTAGGCCATGCTAAAGAAGCTAAAGATGCAAGCACTTGGTCGTATAAATTTCCAGAAAGCACTGGCACAGACAAAGATATTGGTGTTTATGCCCAGCCTATGCCAAATACTTATAACGCTGATATTGAGTACAAAACCAATCCAAATACCATGAGTGGTGTTGAGACTAGAAATACTCAACCAGCCCGTGATGTTAGCATTGGGGATAAAGGCAATAAAGATATTGATCCATATGGTTTTGGTGAAATGCGTGGTTATGGTGCAGCTACCAAAGGCCGTAAAGTTAGCGGAAAAATGGGCTAATGAATTACTATCAGTTACAAACCGCAATTCAGGATTACACTGAAAACCAATTTCCGACTACTTATTTGTCGGATGGTAGCGCTGTTTCTACAGCGCAGCAAATCAATCGTTTTATAGAGCAAGCAGAATTACGCATCTTTAACACGGTTCAATTGCCATCTTTGCGTAAAAATGTAACTGGTCAAGTAACTCCAACAACCCCTTACTTAGCATGTCCAGATGATTTCTTATCATCTTTTTCTTTAGCTGCTATTGACCCTGATACTGGTGAGTATGAGTACTTATTAAATAAAGACGTAAACTTTATTAGAGCATCCTATCCTTCTAAAACGGATTCAGGAAAGCCAAGATATTACGCTTTGTTTGGTCCTCGTTATGGTAATAAAAATGAATTAAGTTTCATTCTTGGACCTACTCCAGAACGCATTTATAATATGGAGCTGCATTACTATTTTTATCCAGTATCTATTATTCAAAACCAAATTGGTTCATTAGGTGCAATTACCAACGTAGGCGCTGGTTATACCAATGGTGTATATAGCAACCTTCCTGCTACAGGCGGATCTGGCGATGGAGCATTAATTAACGTAACAGTGTCTAGTGGAATTGTTACATCAGCTACCCTTTCCTATGGTGGATCTGGGTATACCGCTGGCAATACTTTAAGCGCAACTATTGGAACCGTTGGATCTGGCTTTGCCGTAACAGTTTCTTCAGTAAATAACCCAACAGGAACGACCTGGTTAGGCGATAATTTTGATACTGTATTGCTTTACGGCTCTTTAGTTGAAGCTTATACTTACATGAAGGGTGAAGCTGACATGATGACGCTTTATAATCAAAAGTATATGGAAGCATTACAACAGCTTAATAGGCTTGGAACTGGACTTGAGCGTGGTGATGCCTATCGAGATGGACAAGCAAAAATTAAGGTGAACCCATAATGGCTTTTACAGGAAACTTCGCATGTGATGTGTTCAAAGTTGGAATTTTGAATGGCACTTACAACTTTTCAAGCACCACATCTCAGGTATTTAAAATGGCTTTGTATACTAACGCAGCCACATTAAACCAAAACACCACTACATATACCACCACTGGGCAAGTCTCTGGAGCTGGTTATACGGCTGGTGGTAATACATTAACCATTCTTGTTAATCCAACAATAGGTGGATCTGGCGATATTGCTTATTTATCGTTTGCAGATTCTGTTTGGACTAGCTCAACTTTTACTGCTCGTGGCGCATTAATTTACTTAGCCAACGGCACAACAAATCCCGCTGTTTGTGTACTGGACTTTGGTTCAGATAAAAGCACAACTGGCGGTAACTTTACGGTACAGTTCCCATCTGCTACCAATACATCTGCAATTATCCGAATTTCTTAAGGAGAAAATATGTTTTCTGAAAACGCAAAAGCAACTGATGCCTCTAACGCATCTTTAGTTGCGCAAACAGGAACGCTAGAAAGCGTATCCGCTATTGGTACTTACACGGTTGAGTGTATTGGCGCTGATGGTCTAGTTAAATGGTCTGAAATTATCAAGAATTTGGTAATGACAGGTGGCAAAAACGATATGTTAGACAAGTATTTTGCTGGTTCTGCATATACAGCTGCTTGGTATCTTGGCTTAGTTAATGGTGCATCTACACCAACTTACAACGCTGCAGACACAATGGCTAGTCATGCTGGTTGGACTGAATTTACAGCGTATAGCAATGCTACTCGCCCAGCTCCAACTTGGTCAGCTGCTTCTGCTGGCTCTAAAGCTACTACAGCAACTGCATTTAACATCAATGGTTCTGGTACTGTTGCTGGTGCATTTATGACTACTGGTAGCGCTATTAGCGGCACTACAGGCATCTTGTATTCTGCTGGTAACTTTACTGGCGGTAATCGTACTGTTGCTTCTGGCGATACATTGAATGTAACTTACACAGCAACATTGACTTAATTAGGGGCTTAATATGGCCTTAGTATTAGCTGATCGTGTCCAAGAAACTACCACTAGTCCTGGTACTGGCAGTGCTACGCTTAATGGCGCAGTTACTGGGTATCAGACTTTTTCTGCTGTCATGGCAAACTCTGATACGTGTTATTACAGTATTGCAGACCAAGGCGGTGCAAATTGGGAAGTTGGTATTGGTACATATGCCTCAAGTGGCAACCAATTACAACGTACTACGGTGCTTTCTTCAAGCAATGGTGGATCTCTTACCAACTTCAACACTGGTACACAGGCCATATTTATTACCTATCCAGCCGAAAGATCTGTTAACTTAAATGCTGCTGGTAACGTTAGTGCATTAGGAAATATTAGTTCTGGCACATGGCAAGGAACAACTGTTGCAGTATTTTATGGCGGAACAGGAACTACAACTTCTACGGGAACTGGGTCTGTAGTTCTTAATACTTCGCCAACATTAGTTACACCAGCTTTAGGAACTCCTTCATCTGCTGTGTTAACAAATGCAACTGGACTTCCTTTAACCACGGGTGTTAGCGGTGTTCTTCCTACGGCAAACGGTGGTACTAACTTAAGTTCATTTACGTCTGGCGGAGCAGTATATGCCACATCCACCTCTGCTCTTACTACTGGTACTTTGCCTGTTACTGCTGGCGGTACTGGGACCACTACTTCTACTGGCTCAGGTTCTGTTGTATTAAACACTAGCCCAACCTTAGTTACTCCTGTTTTAGGTGTAGCTACAGGTACAAGTCTGTCATTAAGTCTTTCTGTTCTTACATCATCTAATACAAGTAATTTCCAAATTGGTTCTAATTTAAGTTTTAGTGATACAGGCATTACTAATAATATTGTTGGCAATACAAACAATTATTTACAATCTGTTTTGCAAAACACAAATTCTGGATCAGCGGCATCAGCTGAGTATATTGTTTATAACAATAACGGAACTGCTGCCACTAACTACGCTACGTTTGGTATTAACTCTTCCTCATATACAGGTACAGGGTCTATTAATGCTCCAGGATATGGTTTCTTTTTAACTGGAAGTACAGATATTGTTATTGGTACTGTTGGCGCTAACAGTGTTCATATAACAACTAATTCTCAAGCAACAGATGCCATTACAATTAATACAAGTAACGCTGTAGCATTTAATAACTCTTATGGTACATCTGGTCAAGTTTTAACATCAGCTGGCTCTGGATCTGCTCCTACATGGTCTACACCAAGCGGAACTTCTAAAGCGCAAAGCATCGCCTATGCCATGACGCTGGGCTTCTGAAAATTTAAAGGAATAATTAATCATGGCAAACCCAAATATTGCAGCATTAACATCTATATACGGCAACACGGCTTATGTGGTTCCATCCACAACCAGCGCTACTGCTAGCTGGACATACAACGGCACAACATCACTTACTGGTCTAACACCAGCAGCTGGGACTGTAAACAAGATTACTGGCTTGATTGTGTCTAACACAACAGCTTCTGCGGCATACGCTACAGTCGGTGTAGGTAACAACGCCACATTCGGTTCTGCTACAGTCATTGGATATATCTCTTATCAGATCTCTGTGCCAGCAAACGCTTCACTCATCATAGTTGATAAGACTACTGATCTGTATATCACGGAGAATCAATCTGTTGGTGTGACATCAGGCACTGCAAGTGCTTTGACCTACACAGCGATATTTGAGGCGATTTCATGATCCAGGCTGTTAATCAGCCTATCGCTTA